>Ga0075458_10000299_pt1 | contig 15997 bp, 22 predicted proteins | sample DEB3_08_DNA_FD_77576 | JGI IMG/M metagenome (GOLD analysis project Ga0075458, IMG submission 77576) | Aqueous microbial communities from the Delaware River and Bay under freshwater to marine salinity gradient to study organic matter... | ecosystem: Environmental > Aquatic > Marine > Coastal ... | reverse complement strand
TATACGGGAGCGGCGCAAGCGTTTAGAATGTGGACAAAAGCAGGCGGGAAAGAGTTGCCGGGGCTGGTCAAACGCCGCCGTGATGAAATGGCCCTTTACATGAGCAACTGACATGCCACTCGTTCCCATCAAACTTCCGCCTGGTGTATACAGAAACGGTACAGAGTATCAATCGCAAGGGCGATGGTATGACGCCAACCTTGTTCGCTGGTTTGAAGGAACGCTTCGCCCTATGGGCGGATGGCGTAAGTGGTCAAACAACCAAGTGAGCGGCGTTCCGCGTGGCATGTATGCGTGGCGCGATAACTCATCCAATGTTTGGTTAGCCGTTGGTAGTGCCTCCAAACTATACGTTTATCAGGGTGATGGCGATTACGCAGACATTACACCGACAAGCTTTAGCGCCGGACGTACTGACGCAACGGGTTCAATTGGTTATGGAAATGGTGACTATGGCGAGCAAGCTTATGGCGTTGCACGCATCCCATCAAGCAATTCTGGTGTATTGCCAGCCACCACTTGGTCGATGGACAATTGGGGCCAATATCTTGTGGCGTGCTCCGATTATGACGGCAAGCTTTACGAGTGGCAGTTAGACTTTGCAACGCCAACCGATGCAGCGGCGATTACTAACGCGCCAACAAGTTGCAAAGGATTGGTGGTTAGCGAAGAGCGCTTTTTATTTGCCCTTGGCGCTGACGGCGATCCGCGAAAGGTTGCTTGGTCCGATCAAGAGGACAACACAACGTGGACCGCCGCAGCTAATAACCAAGCAGGTGACTTTATCCTTTCAACGCCAGGCTCGATCATTTGCGGGCGCCGCGTGCGCGGCGGGTTGTTGATCCTTACTGATGTGGATGCCCACTTGGCGCAGTACCAGGGGCCGCCATATGTTTATGGTTTTGAAAAGGTTGGCACAGGGTGTGGCGCTGTGGGCGTGTTGAGTATTGCCGCCGCTGATACGTTTGCCGTTTGGATGGGTTCGTCAGGCTTTTGGCTATACGATGGTTATGTGAAGCCATTGTCATCCGATGTGTCTGACTATGTGTTTCGGAATATGAATCGAGGCCAGATCAGCAAGGTCAACGCCGTTCATAATTCAAAGTTTGCAGAAATCGTTTGGTTTTACCCGTCATCCGAAAGCAACGAAATCGACAGTTATGTGGTGTGGAATTATCGAGAAAATCACTGGACGATTGGAAACTTAGGTAGAACAGTTGGAACCGGCCAGGGCGTGTTTACATCGCCACTGATGTGCTCATCCGATGGTTACGTTTACGAGCATGAGGCCGGTTGGGACTATGATGGCAGTACGCCATACGCTGAATCGGGTCCGTATCAAATTGGTATGGGTGACAATTTGCTTGTGGCGGATCAACTCATCCCTGATGACTTAACGCTTGGCGATGTAACGGCAACGTTCAAAACGCGTTTGTATCCTACGGCCACCGAAACAACGCATGGCCCATATTCGTTAGCCAATCCCACGTCAGTGCGCCTACAGGGCAGGCAAGTGAAGGTTCGCGTCAATGGGAACAACAACACCGATTGGCGTGTCGGCATCATGCGCTTTAACGCCAAACAAGGTGGTAAACGATGAAACTGCCGCGTCCTGGCGTTGATTATGACCAGATCGAAGAGCAATCGTTTCGGCGTGCTTTGGAGCTGGCTGACACGATCAATCGCAAAAAGAACGCCAACATCGAAATGGGTCAGGATGAACTGATCATCATTCGTTCGCCCAATGGCACCCGTTACTCATTGGCGGTATCAAACATTGGCGTATTAAGCGCCACCACCATGTAAGGAATTGCCATGGCTATCATTAAAGTTGGCGGCATTGAATGGGACACAACAAAAAGCCTTGATGTTAAACAAGGCTATGTTGCCAAATTACTTGAAAAGTACACGCCATCACAGGTTAGGTCTTTAATCATTGCGAATGATCCTGGTTATGAGTCATGGCGTACAAATGAAGATCAAATTTTTGACTTGCTTGGCATTCCAATTGAACAGCCAGAACCAGTTGCGCAAGCGCAAAATGATGAACAGCCTGTTTACTATCAAGACCAAGGACTTCTTGAAACTGGTGCGCCTGGTGAAGAACAGCCTAGCCAGCCAGCGCGTTTAACGGCTATACAAGAACTTGTTCAGTCCGCAAAAAGGTTTATCCCTACCGAACAGGGTTATGACGTTACTTATGACCCAATTAAGATTGGCGGCAAAGAATACTTAGTTCTCAATGAAAACACCATTGTTAGAAAGGCCGATAGTCAGTCAGGCGTGCCTAGCGGTGAAATTCGTTATGAATACATTGACCCGCAAACATCGCAGATTACATCAAGCGTTCAAAAACCATCGTCATTAACAAATCTTGCAAGAATTGGCGGGCAACTTTTAACCACTTACGTCTTAGGGCAGTTAGGGTCAGGGTTGATGCAGGCGTTTACGCCATCTGTTATGACAGGCGGGCCTATATCCACAACAGGACTTTCCGCCACAGAAGCAGCAACGCTCATTGACTCTGTACAAACTGAAGCCATTCGTGCCGCTCAAGCGGCGGGAATTAGCGATCCAAACATTTTGGCGCAAGCGGCAGATGTTGCCAAAGGCTTAATCGGAACTGGTTTAACAGGCAGCGACATTATTTCGTCAGCGGTTGATACTGCAAGGGCCACAGCAGCAACTGGCGCCGTAGGTGCAGCAGGAAACGTTATTGGTGGCGGCGGACAGATAACGTCAGGAGTTTCATCGTCAACGCCAATTGTTGCTGGTGGTGGCTTGGCATCAACGGCTGGTGCCGTGACTTCAAACCTTCCTGCGGCAACAGCAACGAGCGGATTGCAACAAGGATTAACGCCACAGCAATTTGATCAATTTTTACAATCAAATTTATCTGAACTTGAAAAGTCTGTGGTTGATCGCATTAGCGAAGCGTCAGGACTTACGCAAGAAAATGTATTAAACGCAATTAGCAGTTCAGGCGGAAGTTTGGTTGGTGCTATCAATTCGCTTGGTCTTGATGTTACCAGCACGCTTGGCGATTTGATGGGTAGGTTTTCTGATTTTGGCGATGTTGTTTCAACAGGCTTAAATCAGAGTCAAAACGCCATAATCAATACAATTGGTCAAAACATCAACTCCAAGTTTGAAGGTCTTGGCGGTTTGCTTACAGGAGGTTTTGAAAGCCTTGGACAGGGTTTGCAAAACGTTGGCGGGTTATTGACAAGCGGATTTGAGAACTTATCAGGACTTTTCAAAGAGTACCCATCATTGCTTACAACGGCTTTGGTTGCGGCTGGAACAAAATTGCTTGATCAGTCTAGAGATGGTCAGCAAGAAGTTGCTCCTTTTGAATTTGATCCAGGAAAAGGTTTAAGTTACACGCAGCGAAGCGCCGTTGCCCCAGTATCGCCATTGCAATATGGCTATGGGCCAGAGCAGGGTTTGCTTACAGGCATCAGGCAACCGTCTAACGTTGCAGGAACGCAAACGGCAAATCTTGCCGCTATGCAAGCCGCAGCACCAACCGCAGGCTTATTGGCGGCTAACCAAGCCGTAATGGATCAAACCCGCCAAGTATCAACAAAATCAGCGTTGGATAAGGCTGCGTTTTACAACAATTTGCGCGGCCAGGGTTACAGCGATCAGCAAATCCAAAACCTTGTTGGCGCATCGATTGGCTATCAAACGCCACAAGATTTCAACTACCTTCGCCAACTCGGCCAAACCGTACAGATGGCGCCGCAACTCCAACAACGAACCGCCGAAGGCAAAGCGTCTTACTTCAATGATTTGCTCAATAGCGGTTTGAATTACGATCAAGCATTGAGCGTGATCAACACGGGCGTTGGTCAGCAAACCAATCAAGACTTACTGGAACTTGGTAGATTAGCATCTGCCCAACGCGCACAACCGATGGCAATGCTAGGCACTGCGCCAGGCGCGTTTAGCCAAGGCTTATTGGCTGGCGGATTCCCATCAGTGGCCGGGCAAACCTTATTGGGGTTTGGCGCAACGTGAATGATTTAGCGCACTGGGATCGATGCTCGCCATACCTTGAGGCGGCGTTGCGCTTTAGCCATGGAACGCATACCATTGAAGACATACGCAAAGCGGTAATTGACAAGGCGATGCAATTCTGGCCTGGTCAGCAGTCCGCAGTCATCACTGAGGTCCACGTTTACCCGCAAAAGAAATGCCTCCATTACTTTCTGGCTGGCGGCAAACTGGAAGAACTCTCAGCAATGCGTCCAATCATTGAAGTTTGGGCGCGTCAAATTCAATGCACTCACATAACGTTAGCTGGAAGGCGTGGTTGGTTGCGTACGTTTTTAGCTGATGAAGGTTACAAAGAACGATGGACGGTTATGTCCAAGGAGCTACTATCATGAGTAAAGGCGGATCGGGCGGAACGCAAGTTGTAAGGACCGAAGCGGACCCTCAGTTAAAACAACTTGCCATGCAAAACTATGAGTTTGCGCAACAAGTTGCTGGTCAACCTTACACACCGTATGAAGGTGCGCGTCTTGCAGCACCAACTGCCGCCACAACCATGGGATTGCAGCAATTAGCGCAAGCCGGTCAGGTTGGGCCTGGTACGGCAACGGTTGATTACGCAACATCATTGGCGATGCAGCCAACAGGTATTGCGCAAAACATTGGGCAATTTGCCAATCCGTTCCAAACACAAGTGATCAACACGGCGTTGCAAAACATTGAGATGCAACGCCAACAGCAACAACTTGGCAATCAAGCCGCCGCCACTCGCGCCCGTGCCTTTGGCGGATCGCGCCAGGGCGTGCAAGAAGCGTTAACCAATCAAGCAGCACTCATGGCCGCAGGCCAAACGGCTGGCAATTTGGCTTACCAGGGTTTTGGTCAAGCCGCGCAACTTGCGCAACAAGACGTTGCGGCTCGCCAGGCGCAGGCTGCGCAACTGGCAGGATTGGGCGCACAACAACAAGCGATTCGCAGTCAACAAGCACAGCAATTACTTGGCGTTGGCGCTGCCGAACAAGGTATGCAACAACAGCAACTTGATTTGGCGTATCAAGATTTCCTACGCCAACAGGGTTACCCGTTGCAACAATTGGGAATTTTGCAATCAGCACTTGGTCAAGTTCCTGCCGGTCAGGTACAAACATCACCGATTTACCGCAATGTTGGATCATCAATTCTTGGCGGTGCATTGGCCGGTAATACACTTGGACCGTCACTTGGGTTAGGTGCCGGTGGTGGTGCTTTATTTGGCGGTTTACTTGGACTGCTGTAAGGAATAGTCATGGCAACTTCACTCGGTTTACTTTTTGGTGGCGGGGAAGAAGAAGATGCGCTTGCAAAGCTTCTTCGTGCGCAATCCCCAGGTTTAGCGGCGCAGTCTGAGCGCCAGGCGGCACTGCAAGCCGCCGCTGCGTTACTGCAAGCCGGTGGCCCGTCAAGAGCGCCCGTAAGCTTGGGGCAGGCGCTTGGAGGTGCATTGCAAGCCGGGCAGCAAGGCTATCAAGCTGCGCAGCAGCAAGGGTTGCAGCGACTTGGCACAACCATGCAAATTACAGAGGCATTGCGTAAACAGCAAGAGCAACAAGCGGCGCGTCAAGCACTTGAAAATATTCCTGGCTTGAGTGATACGCAAAAAGCTTTGGTACGAGCCATGACTCCAGATAAAGCGGCGGAGCTTATCGCCAAACAAACCGAACAAAAATTTGGTCAAACGCCGCAACAAGTTGTAATCGGTGGTGTTCCTGCGCTTGCTGTATTTTCTGATCAAGGCAATATGAAGGTATTGAATGCAGCACCGCTGCCCAATACCACGTCCATTGATGCCGGTAATGAATGGCTTATTCGTGATTCAGCGACAGGAACTATTGTCCAGCGCATACCAAAAAGCATGACGCCAGGTGAGCAGGCAAGACTTGGCGTTGATTTACAGCGCGTTAACATTGAGCAAAATAGACTCAGCCTTGAAGGTATGCGCGTTGGTATGGATCGTGAGCGTTTGGCAATTGCCAAACAAGAGGCAGCGCGTGCAGGCTTTGAGTTAAAAGAAACAGACGCAGGATTTCAATTAATCCCTCGAACGCCAGGATCGGCAGCAATACCGATTACATCAGCAACAGGCGAACCTGTTAAGGGCGTATCGGGAGCCAAAGCAACGGAAGGTCAACTTAATGCGGCTGGTTATGCAAGCCGCATGATGGAAGCGGAAAAAATCATTGGTGAACTTCCTGCTGCCGCGCAACGCGTTGGTCCATTAACGGCTATGGCGGGAGCTATTCCTTTGGTTGGTGGCGTTGCAGAGCGTTCAATGATGACGCCTCAACAGCAACAGGTACGCCAAGCGCAAGAAGATTGGGTGCGATCAAAATTGCGTAAAGAGTCTGGTGCTGTTATTGGCGATGAAGAGATGTCAAGAGAGATCAAGACATACTTTCCTCAGATTGGCGATTCACCGCAAGTTATTGCTCAAAAGACAAGAGCAAGACAGATTGCAATTAACGCCATGCAAACATCGGCTGGTCCGGCTATGTCGCAAGTTATGGCACCGCCACCAACAACAAAAGCACCGGTCGCAACAGGGCAAAAACGTTATCGCTTTGAAAATGGACGCTTGGTGGAGTATTGATCATGGCAAAAACGGTTGATATTCCAAGCATTGGCACCGTTGATTTTCCCGATGCAATGTCTAATGACGAGATTGAAAAAGCAATCCGTCAATTGTTGGCGGAGCGAGCGCCGGTTCAGCAAATGCTGCAACAAGCGCAGCAAGCACAACAGGTTTCTACGCCATCACCTGGTGGCATAAGAAGGCAGTTAGGACTTACCGCAAGAGCGGCTATAACGGGTGCAGCAGCGCCGGTAACAATGATTGCTGATCCACTAACAGCACTCATGAATATGGCGGTTGGAAGAACAGTTGCTGCGCCGCCATCACAAACCTTGCAAGGTTTACTTACATCAGCAGGCTTGCCGCAAGCAGAAACACCGCAAGAGCGTGTATCGCAAGATGTGGCACAGGCGCTTTCTGGCACAGGCGCAACTGCCGGTGCGGCAAGGCTTGCATCACAAGCCGTTACATCACCTGTTTCGCGTGAGGTTTTGCGCATACTTGGCACTGATCCACGAGCGCAAGCCATTGCCGCTGGCACAGGCGCAACTGCCGCAAGCATGGCGCGTGAAGAAGGTCTTGGGCCAATGGCTCAATTAGGCTTAGGCATGATCGGATCGGTTGCGCCAGGTGCCGCGCCAATAGTTAGTCAAAACGTTGCTCAGCGTGCAAGGCAAGTTGTTTCGCCATTCACACAAGAGGGCAGAGAGATTATTGCTGGTCAAGTGTTGCAACGAGCGGCAACCAATCCAGAGCGTGCGCAGCAAGCACTTATGCAGGCCGAGCAATATATTCCTGGGTCTCGCCCAATGACAGCCGAAGCGTCAATGGACCCTGGTTTGTTGGCATTGCAGAATCCACTTGCTAAGACGCTTGATATACAAAACCTGATCGGTCAGCGCATATCGCAAAGCAATGCGGCAAGGATGCAATTGCTAAATCGTTTATCTGGTGGCGGACCGGAGGCAATTGTTGCGGCAGAGGCTAAACGTGAAGCGGTTACAGCGCCAATGCGTGAGGCGGCATTCGCCAAATCACTGAATGAGTTTGGTCCTGTTGCAACAACGCCAATTACCGCAGCTGTCGATGACGTGCTATCTGGAGCGACAGGCAATCGCCAACCCGTTGAAAAAGCCATGATGTGGTTGCGCGGACGCATTGAAAACGCTGGCAATACGCCTGAACGCATTTACAACGTCCGCAAAGATATTAACGACGCCATATCTGGTGCGCTTGAAAAGTCTGATCCTGGTTTGCGTTTAGCATCGCGCGAACTTATTGCAGTGCGCAATGTTTTAGACAATGTTCTTGAGTCATCGTCGCCAGGGTTTAAGAATTATCTTGCGCAATACGCCAAGATGAGTAGGCCCATTGATCAAATGCGTGCGCTGCAAGAGATAAAAGCAAATTCGACGATGGCGGCACCGGACATCACAACTGGTATGGACATTTTCAGCCAGGCTAAATTACGCCAACAATTAAGGTCACGCGCCGAAGAGTTAGGGCAAACACTTTCTGAATCACAGGCTCGCCAAGTGGATGACTTAATGCGTGACTTGAATCGTTCAGCGTCAACAACATCGGCTGTTGCGCAGCGACCAGGTAGCGACACATTCAAAAACTTTTCAACGGCTAACTTAATTGGCGCTATTTTCTCTGACGCATTGGCGGACAATACAACGCTTCGATCGTTAGCGCGTCCACTTGATTTTCTTTACAAGTTGCCAGATGAGCAAATTTCACGCCTTATGGTTGAGGCTATGCTTGATCCAAAACTAGCCGCACAGATGATGCAAAAAGCAACCACGATGAGCATTAAACCCGTCGCCAATCAGCTGAGAAAGAAAGCTAGAGAACTTGGCTTGGCACCTTTCATTTCGGCTGGAATGGAGTAAACTCACCCTCGGAACTTCTCCTGTGCATCTCACCCTCTCAGAGATGTTGAGCCACCTACCGTTGGTGGCTTTTTTTTGACCGTTTATCGGAAATAGATAAAGCATTTCGCCATTGCGATTATGATGGCGATCTATGAACAAGATCATTCTAGGGATTGACCCAGGCCTTAGCGGTGCCATCGCCGCTATATCTCAACAAAAACTCATGAGCGTATTCGACATGCCAACGGTGGAGCGCAAGGTTGGCAAGTCAGTGAAACGCTTTGTATCGCCACACGAACTGCACACCGAGTTGGCAGCATTCCTAATTGATCACGAATGCGAGGCATGGATTGAGCAAGTATCCGCCATGCCTGGTCAGGGTGTGACCTCAATGTTTAACTTTGGCCGCTCGCTCGGTAACGTAGAGGGTGTCTTGGCATCGCTCAAGATCCGTTACCACTTTGTGCCACCGCTCACCTGGCAACGTGCCGTACGTTTAACAGGCGGCAAGGAAGGCGCACGAGCGTTGGCGATGCAAATGTTCCCGGAGATGAGTTCAGCGTTTAGTCGCGTCAAGGACAACGGACGCGCCGATGCTGCGCTCATTGGTTTATTTGGCTCAATGCAAACTTAAGAGGAGTTCCATGGAAACGCAAGAAGTAAAGAATCTGAAAGAACTGTTGGCGTATACACGCCAGCTTATGGCGGAAACGGACGGCAAGTTAAGAGAGGCGCGGCGTTTTATTGGCGCTATTGCTGATGTTGAAGATCTCGGCGGCAGGGTTGGTGAAGATGTTCGCAGCCGCGCCATGTTTATCTTGCAAAGGATCATGTGATGTTGATCCAACAAAACGGCGAGACAGTGATTCTGGTGGATAGGCCAAAGATTGGATCGGCTTATGAGCCGCCAAAGCCGAACTACTTGGCGGATGACCAGTTATGGATTCAGTCGGTCTTTACGTTTAAGCGCGTTCCGGCTTACGCCATTCGAGACAAACAAGCCAAGTTGCTGTTGCTTGGTTCGCTTTACTTTGGCGCTGTCTTGATGCTTGGACAGGTTGCACGCTTTTTGCTGCAACGATAAAGATGTTTACGAGGAATCTTTCGTTCAATGCTTTATGGCGAGCATTGTTTCGCCAATCGAAAAAGGATCGGGTATATGGAACAAAAAGTGACTATTGCTGCAACAGCAACTGTTATCAAGGCAGAGACTGTCCACTCAGAGCATCAGGCGGACGATACGTTTGGTTTCGAGGCCATCGCTCCGAAGAAAGGAAGAACGCCAAAAGCGACGGTTGAGATTGGCGAACTTGAAAAACGTTTGAACATTGCACTTGAGAACCTGGCCGATTGCGTTGAAACGCTCAAGGGTTTGGAGTCCTACGGACGGTTCAATGATGGCGTGACGCGCAGGCGTGCCTTGGAGTGCTTAAAGCGCATTGGGGCGTGGGGTAACGAATGAAGATGATTGTTTCAACGGTCAAGCCTGATCGCTCATCGCTTCATGTGCTGGCGGCAAGCGTGGATGCGTATGCGCCAGAGGTTGACCTTTGCATACAAAACGGAACGGGTCCAACGTTTGGAGAAGACTACAACCGGGCGATTAAGCACTTTATGTCTGACAGTGATGATGGCGTGATCATCGCCAATGATGACATTGTGCTTACGCCTTATTCGTACCGGTTGTTGATGGAAGACGTTGAAGCACTCACCAAGGTATGCAACAAAAAGCTAGGCTTCGTGGGTGCCCGTTCAGACTTTTCCAGGCCATCGCAAAACATACGCGTGCCGCGTGATGGAGCAGATACTTATGCCGGTATGCGCTGGAGATCAGAGGGCGCTATGCGCCGCCATCATGTGATCAGCCCGTTGTTTGCTTACCTTCCACGCGCAGCGTTTGAGGCCGCGCAGTTTCCGCCATTGAATTGGTTTTCGGATGATGTGATGTGCGCCGATCTGGTCAAGCTAGGCTTTAAGCACTTTATATCACGTTCTTATATTCATCATGTTGGGTCGATGACTATTGGCTTGGATATGCAACAAAATCTTGAAGCAAGTAAGCCATGGTTGCTTGAACATCGACCAGAGTATTGCACCGAGTGGGGTATTTGATGGGAAGCGTGAAAGGAACAAAGGCTGCGCGTATTCAGCGTACAGAAGATCTGTTGAAGTATCTAAAAACAAGATCAACGCTTGTGACTGTGTACTGTTTAGCAGAACGTTTCAAATGTACGACGAAAACAATTCAATGCGCACTGTTGCCGCTGTTGCAAGAAAACATTGTGCGTTCAGAGAAGATTCTGCATAGGCGATCGGTATCGAGCAAAGCCATGATGGTTAACGCGTACATCATGGTTGAGGTGCAGGAAAAGAAAGAGCGCAAGAAGCGCGATACAAACTTTTGGAACAATCCATTTAAGATCAAACATGAAGCCAATCAGACTAGTTACATGCACCAGGCATGACCGAAAAGGTTTTGCGCGAACGCCACTCGGCGTAACGATTTCGCGTTTCGGGCATTTGTCATTCATTGAAGTGCAACTGTTCACCAACAACACAATGGGTCTTAGCCAACGCTACAACGAAGCCATTGAAATGGCTAAGAACGATCCGGCGATCTTAGTGTTTGTGCATGATGATGTAGAGATCATGGATTGGTGGTGGTTTCTGCGTTTGGGACTTGCACTGCGAAACCATCACTTAATCGGTTTGGCGGGAAACCGCCAACGAGCACCGGGCCAACTGTCATGGGCTATTGCCAATGATCAAGGCTTGCTTACCGACAAGTCACTGTGGGCGGGGACTGTAGCACGCGGTGATGGTTTTCAGATGGTCGGTTGGGATTGCTTTGCTAACGCCAACGTCGAAGTCGATCTGATTGACGGGTTGTTTATGGCGGCGGATTCTGAAACGTTCCACGACCAAAGTATTAGATTCGATGAGCAATTCACGTTTCATCATTACGACATGGACATCAGCCGCCAATTCCAAAACGAAGGTTTATCGCTTTATGTGCCAGCGATCAGCGTAATCCATCACTCCAATGGCGTGATGGGTGAGGCTTGGAATGAAAGTGCAAAACGCTACTTGGACAAATGGAATGATTGATACGAACAAATTGGCAGACCGCGAACTAGTGCCTATGTTTGAGCTGCAAGGCCTGCCCTATGTACCGCATTACAGCAAGCGACACTATTGGGTAGCGCCTGGTGGCATCGAGCGCACAACAACCTGGCTGCGTGAAAGGCACGCGCAATTGAAGATGGACAAAACTTGCTATCTCTGGCCTCGGTCATGGACCCTTGACGTTGATTTGACATGATTTTTATAGCACAATGCGGAGGCTTTGGAATGTTCAATGTTCAAAATCCGCCACGTCAACAACATGTCGCACTCGACGGAGCAAGCCATTCGGTTTATGCAAAAGGAATGCTTGCCGCTCGACACGGTGTTGAGTCCAAAGTTAGGTTGGTGGTGGATTGCGTATTGCGATGGTCGATTGGCGGGATTTGCCGCCATGTTGCAATCAACCAAAGATCCGCACTCAGCATATCTTGCGCGAGCAGGAACGCTGGAGGCGTTTCGCAGCAAGGGATTGCAGCAGCGCTTAATCAAGGAGCGCGTCAAGTTTGCCAAGGACTTGGGACTAAGTTTCGCCGTTACGGACACGACGGACAACATACCGTCATCCAACGCACTGATTCGTTGTGGGTTCACGCTTTTCCAACCGGAAGATCCTTGGGGGCTGCCGAATACGCTTTACTGGAGAAAGCGAATTGCCTTACAAAGATCCGGTTATCAAAAAGATTAAGCAAGCGGCTTACAGCAAACGATGGTACGAAAGCAATAAGCAGGCAGTCCAAGAGCGAAGCGCAAAAAACCGAAACAAAAAACGAAAGGAATGGCAGCGATATAAGGAAACGCTCTCATGTTCGCGCTGCGGCATCCAGCATCCAGCAGTCATTGATTTTCACCACGTTGATAAGACACCGCCAAAGCGCAGCGTCAATCGCCTTGTTGGCGATGGAGCGTATGCGCTGGCACTGGAAGAGATTAAGAAGTGCATTGCCGTGTGCAGCAATTGCCACCGCATCTTGCATCATGACGAGCGCGTAGAAAAACGTTTACACAGGAAAAGGAAAAAGAAATGAGTAAGCACAGCGAATGGTCGCCATCAGCCGCAGACAGGTGGATTGCCTGCCCTGCAACGATCCAGCTCTCACGCGGTATACCGCCAAGAGAAGCCGGAGAAGCCGCCAAGATCGGTACAGCCGTTCACGCGTTGGCAGAAATCGCCATCATGACGAACACAAAGGCCTCGACGCAAATCGGAAAGGAATTGGAAGGTGTACAGATTACTGAGGAAATGGCGGGTTGGGCCGAGGTCTACACGGACTTTGTTGGCGAACTGGAAAAGCGTATGCAAAGCGCTTGCCTCATCGAAGAGCGCCTTGGCATTCCTAATTACGCTGGCGCTGATGTTTATGGCACTGCCGATCTTATTTGCTTTAACGATACTGACTTGGTGGTGGGAGATCTTAAGACGGGGCGCATCCGCGTTGATGTCGAGGGTCCGCAACTTAAGATTTATGCGCTCGGCGCGTTGAAGAAAGCACCGCCAACGATTGAGAACATCACGCTGGCGATCATTCAACCAACGACAGAACCAGAGATCCGTTTGGCGTTTATGAAGAAAGCTGAACTGATGGATTGGTCCGCCAACGTGTTTGAGCCAGCGCTACGCGCAACGCTTGCGCCGTTTCCAAAGACCGTGGAGGGCGATCATTGCCGGTGGTGTCCTGCACGCTCCAAGTGTCCAGCGAAAGTGGCGCGTGTTGAAACGCTTGCCGGTGTGACGGAAAAGAATATCGACAGTGCATCCGAGGATGAGTTAAACGCCATGCTTAATATGGCAGAGGACGCGCAGGCAACGATTGACGCTATCCGCGATCGCGTGCTTACGGCACTCAAGGACGGGCGTGAGCTGCACGATTGGCACCTGGTGCCGAAACGCGCAACGCGTAAATGGGTCGATGATGATTTGATGGCGGGATTACTTTCAACGCATAAAGGCGCTGTAAAGACCGTACCAATCACGCCTGCGCAGTTAGAGAAGAAATACCCTGATGTTTATACCCAATTCGCCGATAAGGTTACGGCTGAATCAAGCGGTCAAACGCTTGGGCGCAAACCCGCGCCAAATCTGACCTCACTTTAAAAAGGAACTTTCAAATGCTAGGACTTACTGGTGGTGGATCTGGTCTTCCGTATATTCGTTTCTCGCCAAGCATGAACGCTTGGAGCGATAAGACGGGCCAGGAAATCCAACTCAAAAAGATGCTGTTTGACATTGATAATGTGCAGACGGGTTGGTTGTTGCTTGAGGCTGGCGTGCGTGATTGGCAACCTGATCAAACGCTTGGCCGCCAAGGGCAAAAGCCCTCCGAGAGCCATAAGCGCGGATTCGTGGTTAAGTTTTACTCGCGTGAAATGGGTTGGGTTGAGTGGTCATCCAATAGTGCAGGCTGCAACATGGGCCTGGAAGCGCTTTACACGGCAGCAAGCAAGGATCGCAATGCGAACCTTGGCAAGTTGCCGATTTGCGAATACCTGGGCGCTGAAGCCATGAAGGTTGGCAAGGGCAACACGCGTAAGCCTAAGTGGAACATAACAGGTTGGGCTCCGGCACCGGCAGAGGGCGCAGCGCCAAGCGCTCCTGCGGAGCAAGCCGCGCCTGCGCCTGTGGCTGCGCCGCAGCAAAAGGGCGAAGAGTTCTAACGTAAGATCGCCACGAAAAACCCGGTCTTTTTAGGCCGGGATTTTTTGACCCTGGAGGATTCATGGCACAAGGTATTTACAAAATCACGGAAGAGTTCGAGCGTTTGGTGGCCGAGTACACGGGTGCGCCATACGCTATTGCGGTTGATAACTGTTGTAACGCGCTGTTCTTGGCGCTGACCTATGAACGCGTTAGAGGTACGACAGTGCGCCTTCCATCGCGCACCTATCCAGGTGTGCCATGCGAAGTGATCCATGCCGGAGGCATTGTTGATTGGTATCCGGTGGTCGGGAGAACGATCAAGGGCGCATATCAGTTATCGCCAACGCGTGTATGGGACTCGGCATTGTCGTTTACATCTGCGATGTATCTCAAAGGTACGCACATGTGCGTGTCGTTTACAGGGCCGTATAAGCACTTAAAGCTAGGCAAGGGCGGTGCGATTCTCACTGATGACTATCAGGCGATGCTGTGGTTTAAGAGGGCCAGGTTCAGCGGCAGGCGTGAGTGCTCGTATCACGACGATCATTTCGACATGCTGGGTTGGAACTTTTACATGATGCCGGACGTTGCAGCGCGTGGCGTGTTGCTGATGCAGCAGTTTTACGAGCGTGATGGCACGCCAAAGGTCATGGAGGACATCGAGATGAGTTACCCGGACCTGTCTAAGTTTCCTGTTTATGCGTTTGGGGGTGAGGCCAATTTCAAGGATAAGAACAATGTTCTACGGTGAATGCTACAAGTGCGGTGAACGCTGGGAGCTTGGAACTGCCAGCACCTGCAAGTGCGAAGTCGGGATGACTTTTGATGCGTCTGCACCCGTAACAATCACATCACATCCATACTTTTACAAGCGTGACTTGACTTGCGTCTGCGGTGCTGTGTGGGACGGTGAGCAGATGGTTCATGCACCACGAAAGCGTGAATGGGTTGGGCTGACGGATGAGGAGATCAGCATCATCTGGCGTGACATTGACGGAAGCGAAGGGATGCTGATGCGTTTTGCCCGATACATCGAAGCCAAGCTGAAGGAGAAGAACGCATGAGCGATTCATACGATGATTACGAGTCGAAAATGCAACTTGCAGAACACGCATGGGAACAAGCACTAGAGGAAAAGCAAGAGCCGGTGGCTTGGATATCAGAGGGCGGCGATGTGTCTCGTAGTAAACGGTATATGGATGAAATGGGATTTAAATGCAACCCCCTTTACGCCGCACCGCCAAAGAAACAATGGGTTGGGCTGACGGAGGAGGAGATACAAAATTTAGGTTATCTGTCCGAAAAGTTTGATGCAAGTAATTCAGAGTGGTTTGATCGATGGGGATTTGCCCGAGCCATCGAAGAAAAACTCAAGGAGAAGAACACATGAGCAGAGAAGCTATGAAACAAGAGCCTGTGGCGTGGATTACCGATGGGGGCAAGGGGGAACTTTGGTGGCATCGCTCATCAAAGTTCGATGAAGAAGGCAACCTGATCGGCCCCAATCCAGATGACATACCACTCTACACCGCACCACCGCAGCGCGAGTGGGTTGGGCTGACGGATGAGGAAATAAACAGCGTGCGTTATAACCGAGATTGGACTGCGCCTTGGACTGATACGACTTTTGCAAGAGCCATCGAAGCCAAGCTGCGGGAGAAGAACAAGTGGTAAATATCGTAACAGGACTACGACTGAAAGAACTAAGCTAAATCAGGAGAACACATGAGTGGCGATCACAACATGTATCAA
>Ga0075458_10000298_pt1 | contig 16007 bp, 16 predicted proteins | sample DEB3_08_DNA_FD_77576 | JGI IMG/M metagenome (GOLD analysis project Ga0075458, IMG submission 77576) | Aqueous microbial communities from the Delaware River and Bay under freshwater to marine salinity gradient to study organic matter... | ecosystem: Environmental > Aquatic > Marine > Coastal ... | reverse complement strand
TTAGGTTGACCAGCTGATTAATAAGGCTTACGCTTAAGCTATGTTTTCTGATTATTTAGCCGACTTTTTGGAGTACATGGAGATCGAGCGCGGCCGCAGCCTCAAGACTATCGAGAATTATTCGCTGTATCTCAATCGTTTCTATGAATACGCCGGTGATATCCGGGTGTCCAAGATCGATTCGGATAAGGTCAGCGGCTGGCGCAAGTGGCTCAACCGCTACAAGGGCGAGGACGGCCGCGAGCTATCCAAAACCACCCAAAACTACCACCTGATTGCGCTACGCTCGTTTCTCAAGTACATGGCGCGGCGCGATATCAAAACGCTCGCCCCCGAGAAGATCGAGCTAGCCAGCAGTAAGCGCCCCCAGGTGAGCTTTCTTGATGCCGGTGAGCTAGAGGCGCTGTTTGGAGCCGCCGATATCGGCAACATCATCGGGCTGCGGGACCGAGCTATCTTGGAGTTGCTCTTCTCGACCGGCCTGCGCGTATCGGAGCTTGTGAATCTCAATACCGATAGTATCAATCTGGATAAGGGCGAATTCAGTATCCGTGGCAAAGGCCAGAAGGACCGGCCGGTATATCTGAGCGATTCGGCCAAACACTGGCTCCACGAGTATCTCAAAGCCCGCAAAGACAGCAGTGAGGCGCTATTTGTGCAGTCCAGCCGCGCCAAAAACACCGAGGAAGCCACCATCAGCCGGCTTACCCCGCGCACCATCCAACGCATCGTGGAGCGCTACCGCAAGCAGGCTGGTATAACTAAGCATGTTACGCCCCACACCCTACGCCACAGCTTTGCGACCGACCTGCTGGGCAACGGTGCGGACCTGCGCAGTGTACAGACCCTGCTTGGGCACGCCAATATCGCCACCACGCAGATCTACACGCATGTTACCGACCCCCAGCTCAAAGAGATCCACAAGCAGTTCCACTCCGGCAACGAAGCCTAAGTACCGACTTTGGCAGGTCTAAGGCCCTTGCCAGGGCTGGCCACAAACCGTAGAGCCAGATGGCGGTGGCGGTACATATTTAAATACATTATTAATGGTATCGATTGATGAAGGGTCTATAAGAATGTTAAGATTTTTGCAGATGTTAATTGTTTCACTGTTAGTATCCCCAGCCCCACTATATATGGCCGAGTCAAATACATTGTCGAGCGCCATAGACCTACTCGGTATACTCGCCTTCACCCGACGGTAAATATTGGCACTTTTGGCTGTTACATCCACTTGGGTTTGGGCGCTTCGAAAAGGGATTGACTTTTGCTTGTTGGTGAGGGGGTCTGTAACATAATCAAATAGGCCGAATTTGATATTAGTATCTCGATAGCGAGGCTTGATCCTGATTATGAAGTTGGCTGTCGCCCCGACATTAGTCAAGACTTGCCGCAATCTAAAGCCTAAATCGGTATTGGTAGAAACACTCCCGCCAGTAGATTCACTCCTTTCCATGCCACATGCATATCCGTCTTTTGGAGCTGGTACTTTATCCCAACCAGTAGTAGCGGTGCTGAGCGAATCTTCACAGGAACTCTCAAGTGGTTCTGCAGGTGGAGCTACTGTAAAGCCCTTGTCTGGATTGCCTGGCGTGATAAAGAAAGTTTTGAAGGTTGGAGGTTGATTAACGTTAATAGTTGATCCAGACCAATAGATAAAGCTTATCTCAAGTGCAGCTGCACGGTCAGTGTAGACAGTAGGATAAAATTTAGTTGTAATGTATTGCGTTAAGACCCCATTGTTTGTTTTGTCGTGCCAATCCAAGGACATCAGCCAAGGGGTTGCTCCTTCAGTTATTCCAAAATCAGGTCCAGCATAAAACTGTACTGCCCTATCGGCCTGAAGGTGTCCTTCATAATACCCGTTAAAAGTATTACCGACTTTTACACATGTAACTTCTTGCTGAGACCCCGAGCCAAATAGGTTTTGAAAATCGGGTGCTTTTGCATCTGTTGAGGTTTTTAGAGGACACGCATCTACTGTATAGTTAGAATCATCTGCCAGTTTCTGAGCTGCAAAATTAACCGCTGACTCAGCCCCCTGAAACGCCTTTTTGCTCTGCTCGGTATTGCTGGCTTGTCGGAGTTCGCGAATCGAAAGCGTAGCAATCCCTGCAACCATGATGGACAGAACCATACCCACGGCAATCACTACCAAAATCGAGGTTATACCACTAAGCTGCCTATTGAAGCTAGTAAGCACCAGCTTTTTCATAAATTTATTGTAGCAAAAATTAAGCCATGTTTCCATAAGTACTACAAATCCTCATCTAGCGTAATTGCTGTAGTCAGGATAGACTTATTGCAATATATATTGGTTGCCGGGCAGTTAGCACCGCTGCCGCCTGTTACAAATTCAAGGGAAATTACAACCGATGTCACATTGCCACCACCAAGAGGAGGCTTTACCTCTTGAACAACGAACTGAGAAACTTGCATCGTGTCTGGATTGAGCTTTGTAAAAGCACCCGTACTAGTGCAGGAGTTGGTATAGTTTATAAAGCGAATTAAATTTTTTGTAAACGGGTTCCATTTATAGAAAAGTGTCTTGTTATTATCTCCTCTAAATCTTACACATAGGCTATCGGTAGTTACAGGAGTTACCGTAATCAACTCCCCAAAACGCGTATCGGTGGTGATTGTGTCCAAGATATTCCTGCCAGCCTGCTGATTTTGGCGAAAATTGTTGGTAAACGCATAAAATCTGATGGTAGATACAACCACTGCGGTTGTAAGCGCCGACATTATACCCATTACCGAAATCGCTATTAGTAGCTCGACGATTGTAAATCCTTGTGTCGTTTTTGCTTTCATACTAGTTCTTTGTTAGTACCACTACTCCGGTAGAGCTTTCTAGGTAGTTAAGATCTGATGAATTCGACGGACGCCAAGATACCGTAACCGTGTAAGTTAAAGTTGGGGTGGTATTTGCAATGGGCAAATCCGTAGGATTAGTCAGTACAATTGTCATTGTCTGATTCCTTCCAGCCAAATTGGGCGCAATACCGGCCAAAGTGGTGTTGCATAAGTCTGAAATAGTATTAACAGCCCAGTTGTCAGTAGTATTTTTTATCATGCAAAAACCGGTAGTGAGATTTGACATAGACTGATAATTAGCCAGAGATACTGTCGAGCCTTCAAGGAAAGATGGGTCCCCACTCCATGCCATAGAATTACGATAAGTCTTGAGGGCTTCTATTTGGTACTGTACCGCAAGGCTAGCCTGGGTTCTCTCTTGCGACGCCTTAGCAGTTTTATAGCCATAAATAGCGCCATTGAAAGCCGTGGCCATCACAAAAGAAAGGATACTAAAAGCAATCAGCACTTCGATGAGGGTGTCGCCGCGTTTCAGCTTGGGCATTATTTGATCTCCAATGTTTGGTTGTTGGGTATAGATAGGTCAAAGGTAGCGAAGTAGCGGTCGTTTGAACTGTTGGGGTACCAAAGAGCCAGCCTTAGCACACCCTGCCGATTGGTAACATAATTAGACGGATCGAAAGCATCTGATAAAACAGAACCCCCAGAAGCGATAATAGCCGGAAATATATAGCTTTGGCCAGACTTATTGAGGAATACTAGCATTATACTATTATTGACGACAGGACTGTCTAAATATATTGGATCAGCTACTAAACTTTGCGAAGAACTGGTTGGACCTGGCAGCTTATAACACGAAACAAAATTCGTTGTTGGCGGATATACGGGAAAACTGCTTGAACCAGTATTGCATGTGGTTGAATTTGATATTATCCATTGCAAACCTTCAGGCATACTGATTAGAGCTGACTCGTAAGATACTATAATTCCATCTTCCTCATATAGCTTGTAGCTTGTCATTGTCGAGCTATTTTTTGCAAATAGTATGGCCTCGCCCCATAGCTCTGAGCCATCAGGAAGCTGGCTGCTTATTTTTTTTGGCCCCTCGCCCTGTTGGGCTTGGTTCCTGACCAATGCAATATCAGCCATCACCTGCCGGGCAGCATTGTCCCGAGCCGTGTTGACCCTGGTGGCAAACAACGAGCTAGCAAAAAAGAACAGTACGGTAGATATAACAATCACGATTATGACCTCAATCATTGAAATACCCTTTAGCTTGCGTGCAATCATAAGCATATTATAGCACCAAGCCGATTTATGCTACAAAAAGCCCAAGTACCAAGCCGCAATGGCGTTGCCCAAAAACAAGCCGATGTAGAAGCCTAGTATGAGAAACGGCCCAAAAGCCACCTTTATACCCCGCTTCTTTTCGGATTTGGCGAGCACAAAGACGCCATAAATTGCACCGAGCAGATAGCTGGCAAAAAGCGCCACCACAAGCTGCTTGGGTTGCAAAAACAGCGCCATAATCGCGACCAGGCGAATATCACCCGCCCCGAGCCACTGTCCGCGGCTGAAGTACCACAGTGCGGTGTATAAGCTAAGTACCACGCCTAGGCCGATCAGCTGCGGCATAAGCCCTTCCCAGCCGGTGCTGAAGCCCCTTATGCCCAAGCTTAGCACTCCTAGCGCAATCGCCGGCAGTACAAACTTCTCTGGTATGAGCATGTAGCGCGCATCATACACGAAAGTGGCTACCAAAAGCACCGTTATGCTAAGCAGGATTAGCAAATTGGTCCAGCCCAAAGGGCCGTTGAGACTTGGGGCTGCATAGATATAAAGCAAGCCAAACAGCACAGCTGTGGCGGCCTCTACCAGCGGGTATTGTATGCTTATGGGCTTGCGGCAATAGCGGCAGCGGCCACGCAGTAGCACGAAGCTGAGCACTGGCACCAGATCGTACCAAGCTAGCTGGTGCTTGCAGCCGGGGCAGCGGGAGCGGCCCTTGACTACCGAGAGCCCGGCATGTGTGCGCCACACCCAGGCATTGGTAAAGCTTCCAAAAGCAAGCCCGAGCAGGACAATTACAATGAGAGCAGCATAGTTCATAGCTCAATTATAGCAGTAATCCAAAAAGCCCTCGAATGAGGGCTTTTTGGTTGGCTGGATAAATGAACTTAGCTTAATTGGAAACGCACCAATAACTCTTACCGGTAGCAGTTTCTTGCGCAACACCTACTAGAAACTTACCATTACCTGTACCTGCGGATGCTAAAGCACCAAGAGCGTTATCTGTACACGTCAGTGTAGTCGAGTTGTATGAAATAGACATTTGATCATTATCAGGATTTGAAGCAGTATTTATAGTGTACGAACTTGCTCCTGGTGCTGCGATAGTGCCTGTAATATCAGTTATGGACTTGCAGTCGCCAAGTTGTGTATTTCCAGTGCAAGATACACCAGTGCTCCCAGGGTATTTACCTTGATTATTAGCAGCATACTGCTCGGCTGCCGCCAATACCCTACGGGCATCAGCCTGTCGCCTACTATTTCTCTGAGTCCTTTGCAGCTGTGGCACGACTAAGAACACCGCACCCATTATAACTGTCCCGATCACTAGCACGATGATGACTTCGATGATAGTGAAGCCTTCGTGGTGAGCCTTTAATGATTTGTAGCTAGATAACATTATTCCTCCTAATTATTAATTTGATTTAAAACTATATAATTCCCCTTATGCTTATAGTATTAGCTTGGCTCAGGGTTGTCAACTTTTTTGTTAGATACCACCAGACCCCCCACCCGAGCCACTGCCGATATTGGTTACGAGCCCGTAGATTGGGAATAGCACCGCCACGACGATGATAATCACGACAACACCGAGAAATACTATCATTACCGGCTCAATGGTAGCCGATATGTTTTTGACCGCCTGATCAACATCGTCCTCATAAAACGACGATACCTTTTCGAGCATCGAACCCAAGCTACCCGACTCCTCACCCACTTGGATCATCTGCGGCACCAAGCTGAGGATCTCGGGCTTACCACTGAGTGCGCTCGAGAGCGCCCCACCTGATTTGACCTCCTCGGCGGCATTGTTGATGATTTTTTCGATGACCTTGTTGTCGACCGCTTCTGAGGCTATCTTGAGCGAGCGCAGTAGCGGCACGCCGCTATTTACCAGCGAGCTAAGGGTGCGGGTGAACCTCGCGGCATAGACTTTTTTGAACAGCGTACCTACCAAGGGCGCAGAAAGCTTAAACTTATCGAGGTAGTAGCGACCTTTTGAGGTATGGATATAGGCACGCAGCCCAAAGACCATCGCCGCAATAAGCAGCGCAAATACATACCAGTATTGGATAGCAAAATTGGAAAACGACAGTAGGCTGCTGGTGAGTGCAGGTAGCTTCTGATTGAGCTCCTTGTATAGGTTGGCCACCTGGGGCAAAACCGTAGTAATCATAAAGATCAACACCCCGATAATAACTACCATGACTATCATAGGGTACCACAGGGCACCGCGGACTTTGGATATGATTTTCTGCTCTTTTTCCTGCTGGTCGGCAAGGCGCTTGAGCGAATCGTCGAGATTACCGGATTGCTCCCCGGCATCGACTAGGTTGACATAGATATCGTTAAATACCTTGGGATACATCGCAAAGGATTTGGCTAGGCTATTGCCGCCCTCAACCGAAGCGGTGATTTTTTGCAGCATATTTTTGAACTCTTGCTTGGGAATCTGCGAGGTGGCGGTGTTGAGTGCTTGGGTAATCGGTAGGCCGGCTTTGACCATCGTGGCCAACTGGCGGGTAAAGATCACCCTGTCCCGCGGCTTGACCGTAGTACCAAAGATGTTTTTGTGCCAGATCGGCTCAGCCTGGGCGGCTTCTTCGATTTTGATCGGATAGAGCGATTTTTCCATCAGCACCGCGGCGGCGGCGCTTTTGTTGTCGGCACTTATCTTGCCTTTTTTCTGCTCGCCGGTCTGCTTGTCTTTGGCTGTGTATACATAATCAATCACTTATACCTACCTTTGTAGCAACCGGTCAAATTCTTCGAGGTTTACGGCGAAGCCGCGGGCAACCTCATGGCTGATCTTGCCCTCATGTATAAGCTTGACCAAAGTTGAGTCCATAGTCTGCATGCCCTGATCGGCGCCGGTTTGGATAACCGCCTCCACCTGGTGTGTCTTGGCCTCACGGATGATATTGCGCACCGCCGAATTGACTACCAGTATTTCAGCGGCGGCTAATCGCCCTCCCCCTACCATCGGTACCAAACGCTGGCTAACAATCGCCATCAGTACATTGCTAAGCTGGATTCGGATTTGCTGCTGCTGGTGCGGCGGGAAAACATCGATCATACGATCAATCGACTGCGAGGCCGAGTTGGTATGCAAGGTGGCCATAACCAAATGCCCGGTCTCGGCAAGGGTAATGGCGGTAGAAATAGTCTCGAGGTCGCGCATCTCACCTATCAGGATCACATCAGGGTCCTCGCGCAAGGCCGAGCGCAGTCCGGCACCAAAGCTGAGGGTGTCGAAATGCACTTCCCTTTGGACCACAATCGACTGCTTATGGTGGTGCTGGTATTCGATAGGGTCCTCGATGGTAATAATGTGGAGCTGCTTTTCGGTATTGATCTTATCGACCATGGCAGCCAAGGTAGTGGACTTGCCCGAGCCGGTCGGGCCGGTAACCAGCACCAATCCCCTGGGGTACTCGGTAAAGCTCTCGGTAACTTTCGGCAAGCCAAGCTCTGCGATGGTGCGGATTTTGGTCGGGATAAGCCGCAGGGCAAGGGCTAGGTTGCCCTTTTCGTGGAAGGCATTGGCCCTAAAGCGCGCCATATCGCCGTAAGCAAAAGAAAAGTCTAGCTCCAAATCGTTTTCAAGAATTTTCTTTTGCTCCTCATCGAGCACCGAATACACCAAGGCCTTGATATCTTCGGGCTTCAGCGCCACGGGCTTTTCTACTTTGATAAGTGCGCCATCAATGCGCAGCATGGCAGGCAAACCGACCTGCAAGTGCAAGTCCGAGGCATCGCGCCGCAGTACTTCTTCGAGCAGCTGCTCTAGGTTCGCCGACGACTGAGCTTGGCTGTTGTTTTTAGCTTGGGTTGAATTGTCTTGATCCATCTTAATTCGCCGATACCCTGGCGACCTCCTCAATACTTGTTATGCCGATAAGTGACTTCATGATGCCATCTTGCTGCATCGTGAGCATACCGTCTTGCTGGGCTTGTTTTTGTATTTCACTAGAAGTGGCCTCTTTGAGCAAAAGCTTTTCTATAGCTTTGTTCATCTCAAAAATTTCGTAAATTCCAATTCGGCCCTTGAAGCCATCGACGCAGTTGGCACAGCCCTCCCCCTTGTATAAAGTATAAGCTTTTTGGCTGTAGATTGGCAAACTCTTGTAGCCGAAATATTCGGATATTTTGGCCACATCGGCTTCGGTCTTGGGTAGCAGGTGTCCCACCTGGCGGTTGATCATGGCTGTTGCTGCCTCGGACGAAGCAAATGGTTTGCGGCATTTCTCGCAGACCATACGCACCAAGCGCTGGCCCATGACTACATTGATGGTACTGGCAATAAGAAACGGCTCGATACCCATATCCAAAAGTCTCGGCAGCACCCCAGGGGCGGAATTGGTGTGAAGGGTGGATAGCACCAAGTGGCCGGTCAGCGAGGACTGTACCGCGAGATCTGCTGTCTCATGGTCGCGGATCTCCCCCACCATGATCACATTGGGGTCCTGGCGCAAAATCGAGCGCAAGCCATTGGCAAAAGTTAGCCCTACGGCATTGTTGACTTGCATCTGATTGACGCCGTCCATTTTGTATTCCACCGGGTCTTCTAAGGTAACGATGTTGATCTTGCCACTTTTGATTGTTTGGATTATGGCATACAGCGTGGTGGATTTTCCCGATCCGGTCGGGCCGGTGGAGAGAATCATACCATAAGGCTTAGTGATGGCTTTTTTTAGAAGGGCCATCGAGCGACCTCTGAAGCCTAGGCTATCGATGCTATATATGCCTTCCGATTTGTCGAGCAAACGAATTACTATCTGCTCACCATAAGATATCGGCGCGATTGCTATACGCATATCGACATCTTTGTTGTGTGTGGTGTACTGGGCCTGGCCGTCTTGGGGGATGCGATGCTCGTCGATCTTGAGATTGGACAAGATTTTGATACGCGACACCAGCGCCGCCTCGCTAGACTTGGGAAGCGTCATCACCTCCTGAAGCATGCCGTCGATACGAAACCGGACTTTTACGGAATCCTCGCGCGGCTCGATGTGGATATCTGAAGCTTTGGAGTTGATGGCAAACTCAAAGATAGCATTGAGCGCGCGGGTAATCGGCGCGTCTTGCACAATTGTCTCGAGCTTTTGGGAAGGCTTGCCTTTGTCGGTAGGTTTCTTGCCTTGCTCCCCTGCAGCAGTAGGCTCTACCTGCTTATCGAGCTCCTTGGTAACCTCTGATACAACATTGGAAGAATAGCTGCCAATCCAACGATCGATCTGGCTTTTGGAGGCCATATAGGCATTGATCGGGTAGCCGGTCTTGCGCGACAAGAAATCGATAGCTTGGAGGTTTTGCGGATCGATGGTTGCAATATTGAGCTTGCCTTCGACTATCCCAAAAGCTATGGCCTCAAACGACTCAGCTACCTCATGTGGGATGAGCGAGAGAACTTCGTCGGAGATAGTCATATTGGACAAATCCACATACGGCACATTGGTGCTCATAGCCAGGATCTTGGTGGCTTGGTCTTCGCTAAGCCGATTGCGCTCCACCAAAAACTCGACCAAACCTTTGCCTTCCTTGATGGCATCGATTTTGGCTAGCTCCAAATCGTCGCCAGATAGGATGTTTTGCTGGGCAAGGATTTGCTCAATCTTTCGCTCGGTGTCGGCAGAAAGAATCATTGGCTAATCTCTCTTGCTTAATTGGTTTGCAAAGCCAGATGCTATGGATGCTATGTGGCTCTCCAAGCTCGACTGTGGTTTGATATTCTGCGTGTAATCTTTCTTGGACTTAAGCACCTCTAGCTGGGTTTGATTAAAATTCGGGTTCACAGGGTGCGGTGCTTCATACTTTATACCACTGTTGCTGGTGGGTGGGAACAAATACCTGTAGAGAAGCGCCGCGGCTACTAAGAAGATAGCAACAGATACAGCGATGGTTATGATATTCTTTTTCCTCATTTGAGCTCCTTGGTGGTGGGCGCAATGCTGGCAGGCAGCTTATAATAAACGCTAAAGATCAAGCTGGCCGAAACGGGGCCCGACCTTGTAGAGCCTTCGATCGACATACTTACGAAGTTCATGACCCTGGAGGATTGCTCGGTCTTGCGCAAAAAGTCTAAGACATTGCTGAAATTTCCCTGCAATGGCACAGCAACATTATAGCTTGGGAAAACACTCGGCACTGCTGTAGTGGACCCAGCTGCTGTGGATTTAGATACGCTATCTACAGCGACCCCGGACTCTTGGCCCATTTTTTCGATCGCTGGCAAAAGCTGCTTGTAGCCTTCATCGGCCGGCATGGCAGCGAGGATACGATCGGCATCGGATTTGCCATCGACGCCTGGTGCGGTGATCTTTTCGTAGTTTGGCTGAAGCGCGGCCAAATCGGATTTCTTTTGTTCTAAAAGCTTGATAGTCATATCCTGGGCCTTGTTCTTGTTGGACTGCTCTATATAGCGGCCGACGAGCCAGTACAGCAAGATGCCGCCGACGATTACTATCAACGCCGAAGCGCCTATCATGATCAAGACAAAGCGCTTGGTGTAGGCCTCGTCTTTTTGCGAAATATCGGTGCTAGGCTTGGGTGCTGACTTCTTTCCTGTTTTATTGGTTGGTGAGTTTTTTGCTTCCATCAATTTGCTACCTGTTTTTTTAATATTTCTTGATCGACTTTCATATCTAGTGTAAAGCTAGTTTTGCCGCCTTCTGATTTTGATAAACCGGTAATATTGATGCTGGAAAATATCGGCTTACGCTCTAGCCCCTCTTGAGGAAGATAGTCGAGATTGTAAAGCTCAAAGGAATTGGCAAGCTTTGATACATCCAAAAAAGAGTCGGTAGTGCCGGTAATGCTAAGTTTGCCGTCCCCACTAATTGATACTGAGCTGATGCTGACATTACTAGGGATGACATTAAACAAATTTACAAAAATCCTACTGGCGTAGGTGCGGGTTTCATTGAGGGTGCTGAATGCCGCCAAGTTGTCTTGCAGTGTAGCCGCTTTCTCCTCCAAGACTGAGCTTTTGCTGATTTCTTGCTTGAGATTGTCGGCAGTGTTTTTGCCGGCCTGGTAAGTACCAATGAGGAATACATAAAGCATAACGAAGGTTATGCAAGACACCCCAAACACAACCGCGATGGAGGTGGTGATCGATGTGTATAATTTGCGCTTAGCTTGGTTGCGCATCTTGGCGAGCTTGGCTTCGGGCAGTAGATTGACCTGGATGTTCATTTGGCAAAGTTCCTTAGGGCTAAGCCTAGGGCGGTAGCATAGTTGAGGCTAATACCCGCAAGCGTAGGCTGCAAATCGGCCGGATAGCTGATATTGAGCCAAGGATTGCCAATCTCAACAGTGTGCTGGGTGGAATTGGCGATGTACAGTGGCAAATTGGGCAAGGCCGAAGACCCGCCAGTGAGCACGATTTTCTCGACTCCCTTCTTGGGGTGCCGCTCGGCGAAGTAGCTGAGCGATTTATTGATCTCATCGACAAAATGATCCACAACCGGCTTGAGGGTCTTAAATACCTGCCCTTCTATCTTGTCTTCTTGCATACCAAATTTCTTCATAAACTGGTCGGCTTGGGTTTCGTCGAGGCCAAGGTTTTGAGAGATAACCCGCCGCATGGCCTTGGAGCCAACGCCAACGGAGCGAACGAGCTGAGGTACCAGGCCGGTAAAGATACTGATATCGCAAGATAGCGTGCCGATATCGACAATCATGGTAATAGATGATGTGTTGTCTAGCGGCAAAAGCGATCTGGAGAGTGCGAGGGCGTTGACTTCCAGCGCCAAAAGCTCAAACCCAGCTTTCTGCACGATGTTGAGATACTTGTTGGCCAGGTTGTTTGGAGCTGCTATCAATAGCACGGTAAGCTCGTCTTTGCCTTGGTCCTCGCCAATGACCGCCCAATCTAGCTTGGCCTGATCGAGCGGAATCGGTATATACTTGTCGGCCTGGTACTTGATGCTTTCGCCCAAATCCTTGAGATCAATCTTGGGGGTTTTGATAATCGATGTAAAAGACGCCGAGGAAGGCAAGGCGGCAATGACATTTTTGGAGGTTACACCTGCATCGGAGGCCAGCTGCTTGACATACTCTGCGATTTTATCTTGATCGACCTGCGAATCGCTGGCCAGGAGGTTTTCGGGAATATCGATATCGCCGTAGGTTACAAGCGTAGGGCGGCCACTCAGCTCCCTAAGCTGGGCAACCTTAATACTGCTGTTGCCCAAGTCCAGACCAAAATAGCTCTGTTCTTGATTAAACGATTCCATACCTATATTTTAGCATAAGCTCTTTTAATTTGCAGTACTTAGAATCTTGGTGCGTACTCTGCCTTGTCCAAGAGATACTTGTAGCCAGTGGCCTTATAGAAATTCAATATATCCAAACCTGGCGGAGGATTGATAACAATTTTTGGATCGAAATTGACCTTTTCAGAAGGCGTGCCGACTCTATCTTTCAGCGGATTATTTAAATTGGTCACTGGATCATAGTACTGTTTGATATCTGTAAAGGACAAAGTTCTTTGCAATTGGAATCCATTTTTGCCAACTAGCATACCACTTACGACTAGCTGATTGTTGCAAGCTAGTGCTGCTGCTGCAGCAGCAGTTTCGTAGCAGGTGTTGATCTTGCCGGCACTGTACAATGCTGCCTGTATATTTTTTACCACCCCATCGATTCTTATGTCCCCATCGGCCACAATGGCCAGCGATTGAAGATTTCTATAGCCATACAATGAAGACGAATATTTAATTTCTCCATTTATTTTAACATTCACCTTCCCTGAAGAGCTACCCTTTACAAGGATCGTTGCCTTACGATTAACCCCTACGATGTTTGGCAAATCAAGCGTGCTTCCAGGGGTGATCTTATAGAGATAAACTGTACCATACGGGCAACTTGAGCCTGGGTTTTGCGATTGAAGCGATATTACTAGATCATCTACAGACATATTTTCAAACCTACAATTGTTTGATGCACCTATAGCATCAAAAACACTTGTAGCCGCCGCTACCACAGAATCCTTCAGTGTGCCGCCGACATTAATATTCAAGTCATAGGAATTGAGAGAAGTGTAGCCGCCACCTGACAAGTCTCCTGAATCACAAGTAGGTGTGCTTGAGTCAGCATTTGTATTTGTAAGGATATAATCATATGTAGAGCAGAACTGGAAAGTATTAGCTACCTTGGCCATAACCAAATAATCGGCTTTGTTGATGCCATTGATTGTGCTTACAACAGCCTGGCTTTGCGAAGAAGAAGCTGTATTGGCGCTACCTTGGATGGTGCCATTGCTCGATACGACATTACCGTTGGTGGTCTGTAGCCAAGGAATCGCATTTTCATAGAAATTGATATTGCAGTCATTGGCAAAGCCGGGGCCCCAAATAACAGGATTGCCCGACATGGTTAAGTAAGAGGTGGCAGCACTACCCTCCATGTCCCAGTAGCCTCGTGCCTCCCATTTATCTAACTTTTTATCGTCTGGTATTCTTAGAGCCCAAGCCCTACCTTTGCCCTCAATAAGCTGCGAGTCAGGTGCATATATGACATTTGGAGGGTAATAACTAAATTGGTTAGTATTACCGTCCCTTCCAATATTAATTTTTATTCTGTCGCCAGCGCTCTTTGCAAAGGCATCAAAAATATAGCCATAGATCCATTCTTTTTGTTTGCTGATATCGATATTTGCTCCAACCGCGAAATAGAAGTCTTCTTTGGCGAATCTTGGTGTTGTGGCTGCCGTAGGGCAAATCTGATATTTTGAGTCTATTTTTACATAATCAAACTGGATATCAACAAAATCTGTCGAATAATTGAAAATATTAAACGGCAAAATACAATAACCAGCACCAGCACAATCGGCTCCACTCTGCCTTACTCCGTTGATATATATTCCCCTAATCCTAAAACCATCCGGAACATCTACCCAGACCCGCATTTGGCCAGGCCCTATATTTTCCAGAATAGTGAAAAATGCGGGGTTAGCCGTAGTTGGATTGCCTAAGTTGGTTGCCAGATTAAAGTCCCAAGCACCGTTTAGGTATGCCTGTAGCCTTACAGCATAGTCATTGGTAAAGTATTGGTAATTGTCAATCGTATATTGTAATGTATTCCTTTCCCAGGTGTATGGATTCAAGGTAAAGCTGGTAACTTTTACCTTGGGATACCAAGTAACACACACCGGCCAAATGCCTGTACCAGATGTTTGGGTGCTCGTTCCATAGGTGGCTTTTGCATAGAAGTAAACATTAAAACAATTGTTTCCCTTATTAGTGGATGTTGCAGTAAGGTCTGTTACGGTTGCTGTAGCTGAGACAGGGCCTGCAAATGTTTTTTTAGCATATATACTGCCAACATTAAATGTGTAAGGATAACTCGGCAAAGACATTTTAGCAGTGGTATTGGTTGCTTCAATACTTGTGACTGTAATTTGGATATTTGTTACGCTGGAGTAACTAGCAAGCTCACACAAATAGGATGCAGCATTTAGCGTAATGTTAGTACTTCTAGTTGCAGAAGATACAATTGCTGCGGTTGGGTATACTCCATGTATAGTATACCCTGAGGCTCCCGTCGTGGTTGGACAATTACTTAGATACTTATCTTCAATAGAGTCTGGAATACTTGGGCTGTAGCTTCCATGCGACGCAAATACTGGTTGCTTTAAAAAAAATACCGAGCCCATGAAGAACGATATAAAGATGATTGTTTTTATAATTCTACTTTGCATCTAGCCTGTCCTCGGTAGCACTATTTGGTTGTCCTCTGGCACTGCACCAGGAGGGGGTGTCTCGTGTATTTCAATCTTAAATTCATCGTTTTTAATATTATTCTCACTGCCGCCACTCTTGCCCGGCGTGCTCGGCTTACCTTTTTTAATCACCCTTACCAAAAAATAAACGCTTACGGCAACAACGGCAGAGATAAGAAGCACTATACCCAATACAAGCACCCACTTTTTCTTCTTGGGTGGTTTCATGGCATTGGTGGTTTTGGCTTCTTCTACTTGCACTCTACCCTCTTATGCTAAAATTATAGCCCAAACGGGCAGCAAATATCAACAATGGATACAGAATCGCTAAAATGCTATAATTACTCCCTATGCAAGGTCAAAACAAATGTCGCTGAGTATCGGGATAGTGGGGCTGCCCAATGTGGGCAAATCGACCCTTTTTAACGCCCTCACCAAAAACCGTGTGCTGGCGGCCAACTACCCTTTTGCCACAATCGAGCCCAATGTAGGCGTGGTCAATGTAGCTGATGAGCGGATCGAAAAGTTGTCTGCAATCAGCGGGAGCGCCAAGACCGTGCCGGCCAGCTGTACTTTTGTAGATATCGCCGGCATCGTAAAAGGCGCTAGCGTTGGTGCGGGCTTGGGCAACAAATTCCTCGGCCACATCCGCGAAAACAATGTGATCGTGCAAGTGGTGCGGGCTTTTGAAAATGGGGATATCGTTCATGTCGAGGGCCATGTCGATCCGAAGCGCGATATCGATATCATCCGCGCCGAGCTCTGCCTGGCCGATCTTGGCACCATCGCATCGCGCCTTGGCAAAATAGAAAAAGAAGCCAAGGCCAACCCCAAGCTCGCCCCGGTGCTTAGTGAGCTCAAGAAAATCGAACAGTTCCTTAACAAGGGTGAGCTGATCTCGGAGCACGATATTGATACCGAAATCATCAAAGACTTACAGCTTCTGACCGCCAAGAAATTCATATATGTCTTCAATATCGACGAAAACGACCTAGGCAACGACACTCTCAAGGCGGAGCTAGCGAAACTCGTGGCGCCCAACCCAAGCGTGTTTTTGAGTGCTGAGACCGAAGCTCAGCTGATGGATTTGCCCGATAGTGAAGCCCGTGAGCTGCTTGTAGCACTGGGTCAGACGGAATCTGGGCTGGATACTTTGATCCGCCTCGGCTACGAG
>Ga0075458_10000296_pt1 | contig 16022 bp, 16 predicted proteins | sample DEB3_08_DNA_FD_77576 | JGI IMG/M metagenome (GOLD analysis project Ga0075458, IMG submission 77576) | Aqueous microbial communities from the Delaware River and Bay under freshwater to marine salinity gradient to study organic matter... | ecosystem: Environmental > Aquatic > Marine > Coastal ... | reverse complement strand
ATCAAGTAAGTTTGCATTCTATGAGGAAGTTTTCAATACTGAAATTTTTGGTCTTGGTTGGATGGGCACTTTCAAGCATCGTGCAATTAGAAAGCTGCGCCAATATAGTACCTCCTAGTGGAGGCCCTAAAGATACCCTGTCTCCTTACTTAATTGCTGCAAGGCCCATTGATTCTGCTACCAATGTATTTCCAAAAGAAATTTTAGTAGGCTTTAACGAATACATTACCGTTAATTCTATTCAAGAAAATTTAATTCTCTCCCCTACTTTAAAAAATATCCCACTCATTGATGCACGTTTAAATAGTATTAAAATAAGAATTGCCGATTCCTTATTAGACAATACCACTTATAGTATTCAATTTGGCAATGCCATTAAAGATGTGAATGAAGGGAATGTCTTAAAAGACTTTACGTATGTGTTTAGTACCGGTCCACGTTTAGATACTGGAAAAATAAATGGTAAAGTAATACTTGCAGAAAATGGAAGAGTAGATAGTAGTTTAGTGGTGGTGCTTCACCCTTCGGGAAAAGATTCTGCAATTTTTAAAGAACGTCCTAATTATTATACCAAGTTAAATGGCAAAGGACAATTCGGTTTTAATTTTTTACCAAAGGGCAACTACCAAATTTTTGTACTCCCTAACGATTACACCAAAAAATACGACGACAGCACAAAATTATTTGCATTTTTAGATAGCCCTATACGTATTGAAACAACGAAAGACTCCCTTCAACTATATGCATTTCAAGGAGCTAAAAAGCCCGATAAAAAAAAGTTGAGCAGTACTTCAAAACTACCTAAAAAAACGGGAGCCATTTTAAAATACAGTAAAGACTTTGATGGGAGCGAGCAAGATATTTTACACCCCTTGCACTTAATATTTGAAACGCCCATACATTTTAACGATAGCTTCCCAATTGCTTTATGTGATACATTGAATAAAAAATTAGAAGGCGCTAGTATAAGTATTGATAATGCGCATCCTGAAACCGTTATGGTTGCTTATCCTTGGAAATTGTCCACCAAGTACCGATTAATTATTCCTCAAGCATCTATAAAGGATTCTATAAATAATATTTTAGTAAAAACAGATACCCTAAACTTTACTACAAAAAATGAAGAGGCTTATAATAGCGCATTGATTCGCATCACTGGATTTGAAAATTTAAAAAATCCAATACTACAATTAAGCCAGGAAAATAAAGTTAAATTTAGTTACCCTATTCAATCGGCGCTGCTAAATATTAAACAATTACCACTTGGAGAATATACCCTTACACTGTTATTAGATAATAATAATAATGGCAAATGGGATACAGGCGCTTTTTATGGCAAGCAAAAACTACAGCCTGAAATAGTAAAATGGTTTCCTACCCCATTGAGTATTAGAGCCAATTGGGATAATGAAATAAATTTGATTTTAAATAAGTAATTTTATAGCCACTTTAATAATATGCAATTACCTTCTACTTTATTAGAAAACGCAGTGGCCGAATTTGCCAAGCTACCAGGCATTGGTAAAAAAACAGCACTTCGATTGGTATTGCATTTATTAAAACAAGAGCAGGACGTAACGAATAACTTTAGCGAGGTACTCAAAAAAATGCGAAAGGAAATTCAGTTCTGTCAAAAATGTTATAATATTAGTGATGGAACTATTTGTTCTATATGCGCGAATTCTGGTAGACAAAAAAACACCATTTGTGTAGTAGAAAATATTAGAGATGTTATTGCTATTGAGAATACCCAACAATTCAATGGCACTTATCATGTACTGGGTGGTATTATTTCTCCTTTAGATGGTATTGGCCCAGAGCAATTAACTATTGAAGCGCTTATTGATAGAGTTAAAAAAGATAAAGTAACAGAATTGGTTTTTGCATTGAATCCCAATATTCAAGGCGATACTACCATTTATTATATTCAAAAAAAGCTAGGACCAAGTGCTTGTATGATAACCACTATTGCAAGAGGTATTGCCTTTGGAGGCGAATTAGAATATGCCGATGAAATGACCCTGGGCAAAAGTATTTCCAACCGCCAACCTATTCACCAGTATATAAAATAGGCCAATTCAACCGAAAGCTATAATTTTGATGTTCAAACATTAAGTATGAGAATTCTATTCATTTTACTATTCACTATTTTAGTAAGTAACCCTAGCTGGGCACAAAAAAATTACAGCACAACTAATGCAGAAGTACATTTTATAGCAGTGGACGATAGCGACATTGATGCAGTGAATAAAAATGCAGTGAGCCGTCTACAAGCCAATGGTGATCTAAGTTTTATCATGCTTATTAAAGATTTTACATTTGAAATGGAAGACATGCAAAAACATTTCAATGAAGAATATTTAGAAAGCGGTCAATTTCCTCGCGCCTTTTTTAATGGCAAAATCACCAATTTTTCAAGCATCAATTTTTCCAAAGATGGCAAGTACCCTATCAAAGTGACTGGTTCCATGCAAGTACATGGAGTAAATAAAGCCATGCAAACCAATGGAATAATAGAAATAAAAAACGGCCTGCCTATAGCCACTGCAAAGTTTACAGTCACTTTAAAAGACTTTAAAATTGGAGGCATTCTCATTAAAATGGTTGCCGATAAAATCAATATCGATATTAAAGCTGTCTACCAATAATTAAGCATAAATAAGTTTTATTGTAGAATAAGGCCATTATTTGGCTGGAAAGCAATAGTGTATTAACTTTGCATCGCATTGCAGGCGGATTTGTTTATTGTTCAACCTGCTTTCCGAAAGGAAAAAAAAGAACTAATAAACGATACTATTGACACCCCCCACTTTTTTTAATAGTATTATTAGTTGCTCTATTTTCTTTTGGATACATGCATAAAAATTTATTTATGTCAATTCAAGAGACACTCAAAAAAAGAATATTGATTATTGATGGTGCCATGGGTACTATGATTCAGCGCCATAAATTAACGGAAGCCGATTACCGCGGTACAAGGTTTGCCGATTGGCCTTCTGATCTTAAAGGCAATAACGACTTATTATGCATTACCCAACCAGCTATTGTTACAGGTATTCATTTACAATATTTAGAAGCAGGTGCCGATATTATTGAAACCAATACATTCAGTAGCACTTCTATTGCCATGGCCGATTATGATATGCAATCATTGGCTTATGAATTAAATGTGGCTGCTGCTAAATGTGTGCAAGAAGCCATTAAGCAATACAAATCAAAACATCCCAACGCCACAGAGAAATATATAGCAGGTTCTATTGGACCCTTAAATAAAACCTTAAGCTTGTCACCCGATGTAAACAATCCAGGTTTTCGCGCCGTTACATTTGATGAAGTAGTAACAGCTTATACAGAACAAATTAAGGGACTAGTGGACGGAGGTGTAGATGTAATTTTAATTGAAACCATTTTTGATACTTTGAATGCGAAGGCCGCGATATTCGCAGTGAAAGAATATTTTAGAAAAGAAGGTAAGCCTGAATTACCCATGATGATTAGCGGCACCATCACCGATGCATCGGGTAGAACCTTAAGTGGTCAAACCTTATCGGCCTTCTATACTTCTATTGCGCATGCAAAACCTTTAAGTGTAGGTTTAAACTGTGCTTTAGGAGCGCAAGAAATGAGAAGTCATATTGAAGAGCTTTCTCAAATCGCATCTTGTTACACATCGGCCTATCCCAATGCAGGACTACCAAATGCCATGGGAGAATATGATGAAGAACCCCATCAAACAGCACATTTTATTGAAGAGTGGGCGAAAAATAAATTTGTAAACATTGTTGGTGGCTGTTGCGGCACCACCCCAGACCATATCAAACATATGGCGGACAATGTAAAAAATATCATCCCCCGTTCACTGCCTATCCTAGACCCAACTATTTAAATTATGAGTGAAGAAATAATACATATAAAACCTTATTTAAGATTAGCAGGATTAGAACCTTTAATTATTCGTCCTGAAACTAATTTTGTAAACGTAGGGGAAAGAACCAATGTAACGGGATCAAAAAAATTTGCAAGACTCATTCGCGAGAACCAATATGAAGAAGCCTTGTCTGTTGCAAGACAACAAGTTGAAAGTGGTGCACAAATTATTGATATAAACATGGACGACGCTTTACTAGAAGGCGTGAAAGCCATGACTACTTTTTTAAATTTAGTACAAAGCGAACCCGATATTGCCAAGATACCTATCATGATTGATAGTTCTAAGTTTGAAATTATTGAAGCGGGTTTAAAATGCGTGCAAGGAAAATGTATAGTGAATTCTATTTCCATGAAGGAAGGAGAAGCTAAGTTTATTGAACAAGCACATATCTGTAAGGCATTTGGTGCTGCGGTGATTGTAATGGCTTTTGATGAAGTAGGACAGGCCGATACCAAGGATCGAAAAATTGAAATTTGTACGCGCGCTTATAAAATTTTAGTAGAGCAAGTAGGATTCGATCCTCAAGATATTATTTTCGATCCTAATATTTTTGCAGTGGCTACAGGTATTGAAGAGCATAATAATTATGCCGTTGATTTTATTGAAGCTACCCGCATCATTAAACAATTGATGCCACTGGCTAAAGTAAGTGGTGGTGTATCCAATGTTTCATTTTCTTTCAGGGGCAACGATGCCGTGCGTGAAGCCATTCATGCTGTATTTTTATATCATGCAGTGAAAGCAGGTATGGATATGGGTATTGTGAACGCAGGTCAGTTGGAAGTCTATGATGAAATTGAACCTACTTTAAGAAATTTATGTGAAGATGTAATACTCAATAGAAACAACGACAACAACGAAGCCACGGAAGCTTTAATTCAATATGCAGACACGGTAAAAGCAAAAGGAAAAGTAGAAGTAAAAAGTGCAGCCTGGAGAGAAGGCACAGTGGAAGAAAGATTAGCGCATTCTTTAATTAATGGTATTACCGATTTTATTGATGCAGATACAGAAGAAGCAAGATTACAATACAGTGAACCTTTAGAAGTCATTGAAGGGCCACTCATGGCGGGCATGAACCAAGTGGGTGATTTATTTGGATCAGGTAAAATGTTTTTACCACAGGTGGTAAAAAGTGCAAGGGTGATGAAAAAAAGTGTAGCCGTTTTAACGCCTTACATTGAAGCGGAGAAAGAAAGAAAAAAATTAGCATCCATTAATCCCAATGGCGCGAGCAAAGGACCTGCTAAAATATTATTAGCCACTGTAAAAGGCGATGTACATGATATTGGAAAAAATATTGTGGGCGTGGTATTAGGCTGTAATGGTTATGAGATTATAGATTTAGGGGTGATGGTGCCTGCCGATAAAATTTTAGCAGAAGCACAAAAACAGGAAGTAGATATTATTGGACTGAGTGGTTTAATTACACCTTCATTAGATGAGATGGTCTATATCGCTAAAGAAATGAAACGCAGAGGCATGACTATTCCACTTATGATTGGTGGTGCTACTACCTCTCGTATGCATACGGCTGTAAAAATTGCACCAGAATATGGTGATGGGGTGATACATGTATTAGACGCTTCCAGAAGTGTAACGGTGGCTGGCTCCTTATTGAGTAAAGAACAAAAAGCCCCTTTCTTATTAGAATTAGAAAAAGCCTATGCAGGTTTAAAGTCCGATTTTGATAATAAAAAAACAACCAAGCAATCACTTAGCTATGCAGAAGCTTTGCAAAACAAAGCAGTCATTGATTGGGAAAACTTTAAGGTGGTAGCCCCTAGTTTTACAGGTAATAAAGCCATTGAGATCACCGACTTATCGGTGCTTGTAGACTATATCGATTGGAAACCTTTTTTCATTGCTTGGGAATTACATGGAAATTTCCCAGCTATTTTAACAGACAAGGTAGTAGGTGAAGTGGCTACAAAATTATATGCCGATGCCCAAAAACTATTAACTCAAATCATTGAAGAAAAATGGCTAAGCGCCAAAGGGGCTGTAGGTTTCTGGCCAGCCAGTGCCCATAACGATGATGTACTTGTTGAAAATGGAAAAGAAAAAATAGCCTTACATTTTTTAAGACAACAAGCTAAAAAAACAGTAGGTCAACCGAATTATTCTTTAGCCGATTTTATTTGTCCAGCTACTGAAAATAAAAAAGATTTTATTGGCGCCTTTGCAGTCACCATTCATGGTATTGAAAAACATATCAAAAAATTTGAAGAAAACTTAGACGATTATAATAAAATTATTTTACAAGCCTTAGCAGACAGACTCGCAGAAGCCTTTGCAGAATACTTACATGCTAAAACTAGAAAAGAGTATTGGGGTTATGCTGCAGATGAAACTTTAAATAACGAATCTTTAATAAGTGAGCAGTATGTGGGCATTCGTCCTGCACCTGGTTATCCTGCTTGTCCGGACCATACTGAAAAGTATACCTTGTTTAATTTATTAGACGCTGAAAAAAATACGGGCATTAGCTTAACTGAAAGTTTAGCTATGTATCCAGCTTCCAGTGTTTGTGGATGGTATTTTGCGAATCCACAAAGTCAATATTTTGGATTAGGTAAAATTAGTCAGGACCAAGTATTAGATTATACCAAAAGAAAGGATAAGCCTTTAGAGTACATTACAAGATGGCTACAACCAGTGATTGACTAAGCTTATACTTTTGATTTATATTTTTTCAAACAACCACCATAAACGTTTGCGTGGTTTCACTTTGTAGTTCTTGTTTACATATTTACTTATATGTTCCATGGCTTCGTCTACACTATCGGTGAATAACATAAATTTTTTATCCTCCTCGGCAATAGTACCGGCTGCAATCATGTGATCCATCCAATGATGAAAAGGTTCATAATATTCTTTGCCCATCACCACAATAGGAAAATCGTTGATGACCTTGGTTTGCGCTAAGGTTAAGGTTTCAAAAAATTCATCCTGTGTGCCAAAGCCTCCTGGCATAATTATAAAGGCATAAGAATATTTCACCAACAAAACTTTTCTTACAAAAAAATAACTAAAGGTTATGGAGGTTTGCGTATAGGGATTCGGGGATTGTTCAAAAGGTAGTTTAATATTACAACCAATGGAAGTGCCTCCATTTTCAAAAGCGCCTCTATTGGCAGCTTCCATAATACCAGGACCCCCTCCTGTCATGGTGGTAAATCCTAGTTCAGCAATTTTTTTCCCTATCTCTCTAGCCATTTTATAATAGACATGATTTTCATCAAATCTGGCAGAACCAAAAACAGTAACACTAGGGCCCACAAAATGTAGGGTTCTAAATCCTTTAATAAATTGAATAAATATTTCTACGGCAAATAAAAATTCATTCACCCTAGGCTTAGGCCCCTCTAAGTCATACTGCTTAAAGGCTGGTATTATTCTTTGTTTTTCTATTGGTTTCATAGCAAGTTTGAATATTTTAACAAATCTTCTTATTGAAGTTAGAATAAATATTGAAGCATAGTACTTTAAATAAGCTAAATTTGACATAACATTTGATACGACTTATGAAGCACTTGATGGCCATTCAATTTTTAGTTTTTTCATTCCTATGCTCCTTCCAAGGACGGTCTCAAAATACTTCAACGCCTTTAGTAGTGGTTGAACAAATACAAGCCTACTCTTACATAAAACCAACGGCTAGTTATTGGCAAATTCCAGCGAACATCAATCCAATTTTAGAAACCTTAGATACAAGTCTTTTTGTCACTTTAAAAATGCAAAGAGATAAAAACTACACGACTACTACAAAATCACTTACTAAGCTAACGCAGGCAGGTAAAATAAAAATCGATTGGTCAAAAAGCAGTCAAATTCCATATCATACTTATTTAGAAATTTATGAAATGGACCCCGGGTTTGCTTTTCAGAATGATTTAGTACAATTATCAGAAAGTAAAAAAGATAGTATCCATTCAGTATGGTTTATAGCATGTTCTATATTTAATTTAAAACAAGAGCGCGTTTTTCAAAAAACAATTATGCTGGGATTCACCCCAGTGGAATCTTTAGGGCTAGGTTATACTATTAAGTCCACAGCTAGTATGCCCAATTTATTATTCAATGCAATAGCCAAAGGCATGAACTTTTTGGATGCAGAAGGAGACGAAATAAATTATATAGATGTCAAAATTCCAGCAGCTTACGCAACCGATAATTATTGGATGCCCTTTGTGCACAATATGCCTAGAGTTTTATTTGATACAAGCAAAAAGTTTATTTCATTTAAAGACGATGCAGGAGTACATGCATTAAGAATACCGCCAGCTGTTTTGAAAAAAATAAATAACAAGGATAAATCTGAAAACAACCCCTACAAAGACATCGTAGAAATCATAAGAAAAACGAGAACTGTCTTTAATAAAAATGAATATTATCAAGTCATGCAGCCCTTAAGGGATATTCAAAACAATATAGATTACTCCTTAGATTCCTATATTGAATTTAATACAGCGCCTGAATTAAATGATAATAACCCTAGGTTAGCTATTCAATTTTTATCTGAAGCGAAGCACCGTGTTTTTCAAGATAAAGATAGCATTGGCTATTTTAGCGTTAAAGACTTTGTGAAAGAAGAAGATAAGTTTTACTACCCTGATATAGTGTACAATGGATACGACTCTAGTCATACGGCCAACTTAGGTACTTTATTTGCAAAACAACCCATCCAACATTCAAGAGTGATTAGTGGCAACTTAATGAATCATGATTTTGTAATACAATTGAATTATGAAAATAATATTACTACCCTGCTTATCGATAAAAAAATAGTGATGGTCATTAGTGGAAATAAAAAACCCATACAAATGGTTGAAAAAAGAATTGCCCTTCCTGCCTTAGAAAATTTATTGTTACTCATGGCTTATGCAGAAATATTTCAACAACCTGGATAAACAAACTATTGCATGCGTATTGTAAGTTATAATGTCAATGGCATTAGGGCCGCTATTAAAAAAGGACTCATTGAATGGCTCATTGAATATCCCATAGATATTTTTTGTGTGCAAGAAACCAAGGCTACAGAAAATGATATTGACCTTTCTGTATTCACCCAGCTTGGCTATCATGTTTGCTGGTTTTCCGCTCAAAAAAAAGGCTATAGTGGTGTGGCTGTATTTAGTAAAATCAAACCCGACTTAGTGCAAACTGGCAATGGTTTTGAAATGAGCGATTTTGAGGGCAGGGTGATTAGAGTAGATATAGGGGATATTACTATTGTAAATGCTTATTTCCCCTCTGGAAGCAGTGGCGATGAAAGACAAACCTATAAATACCAGTGGTTGAAAGAATTTGAAAGCTATATAAAAAAGCTACAGCAAAAACGCCCCAAAATAATTCTTGCAGGCGACTACAATATTGCACACCAAGAAATAGATATTCATGATCCTAAAGGCAATAAAAAATCTTCTGGTTTTTTACCTGAAGAAAGAGCATGGATGGATTCATTTTTAGCAAATGGATGGATTGATAGTTATAGAAAAATAAATCCAACTACCGCAGGTGGTTATTCTTGGTGGACACAAAGATTTCCCAGTGTGAGATTACAAAATAAAGGATGGCGTATTGATTATTTATGCACCACAGAAGCTTTAGCCAGTTCCATTAAAGCCGCTACCATCTTGCCGATGGTGAAACATAGTGATCACTGCCCTATCGTTTTAGAATTAAAATAAAGTATAAAATTATTGTACATGAAAGTTTATAATATTAGTTTTCAAATAGACCCTGCTTTGGAATTTCAATGGTTGGAATGGATGAAAAATAATTTTATTCCTCAATTGCTAAGAAGTCAAAGTTTTAGTGATCATAAATTATATCAAATTGAAGTGCAAGCCGACCAATCGCCCACTTATACTTTACAACTTTATTGTGACAACATCGAGCTATGGCAGTCGTACCAACAATTACACGCTTCCACCCATTTACAGGAAGTACAAGTCACCTGGGGTGAAAAATGCTACTATTTTTGCACGGAAATGCAAATTGTGAATTGAATGTGGATAGATTAAATGCCGGAAACGCAAGGCAGGCCTATATTTCAGCCCATTATCAATGAAACTCAATGCCAGTAAGGGTTTCATATGTTTTTCATGGAATACATTATACTAACGAATTACGTTATTTTGTCCGAAAACCTTACTATTTAAGGGTTTCAAGCGATATATAAAAATGCATTTTTAAAAAAAATATTTTTTCAATTGATAAAACCCAATAAATTTGTTACATCGTTTTAAACTTATAAAAAACACATCTATGAACAAAGCAGAATTGATCGCTCACATTGCTGACAATGCAGAGATCGCAAAAACACAAGCTAACGCAGCTTTAGACGCATTTATCGAAGCAGTTACAAAAGCCTTGAAAAAAGGAGATAAAGTAACTTTAGTAGGATTTGGTACATTCTCAGTTTCTAAGCGTGCTGCTCGTATGGGCCGCAATCCACAAACTGGTGCTGCTATCAAAATCAAAGCTAAGAAAGTTGCAAAATTCAAAGCAGGTAAAGAATTGAGCGGTAAATTATAGTTTTAGTGACTAAAATCGCTTAATTACAAGATTTTGAAAAAAAACCCTCGTATATGCGAGGGTTTTTTTATTTTTGCTGTCCAATCAACAATTAACAAAAAACAAGAATATGGGAAGAGGAGATAAAAAAACAGCTAAAGGAAAAAGATTTAAAGGTTCTTTTGGCGTAAGCAGACCACATAAAGTGGCTAGCAAAGGCGCTAAAGCAGCAGCTGCAAAAGTCGCTGCACCTAAAGCCGCTGCCCCTAAGGCTGCTGCAAAAACTGAAAAAGCAACTAAAGCAAAAGCTTAACAATTATTAATAAAGACCCCCTTAAAGGGGTTTTTTATTAGCCTTTATTGAACACAGAAAATAAATAAGTATTCATGAAACGTATCACGTTTTTAATACTCTCTCAATTATTGGTAGCAAGTGCTATTGCACAATGCTCTATCTGTACCAAAACTGCCGGTCAAATTGGGCAGGAAGCGGGAAAGGGGTTTAATGCAGGTATTATATACCTAGCAGCCATGCCTTTCGCCATTGCAGGCTATATCGCTTTTAAATGGTGGAAGCAGGATAAATCTTAATAAAAATTTTGCGCGAATTTAAAAATATTGAAATGCGCTTTAGTAGACTCCGAAGCTAAATTCATTTTCAGTTTTTCTACATCTACCTGATTCATTTTACTAGCTATAATTAATTGCATCACCTTCGTCAATAGCATTTCATTTTTCTGTGCACCATTATGCAGGGTTAATTGATGTGTTTGAATAACGTTTATTAATTCGGCAATGCCTTCTCTTTCTGTGGCAATTGTACTAACTACTTGAGGCGTATTATCTGTTGGTGCATTTTCTGCAATCATTTGTTTTAAATGATTGACAAATATTTGCGCATTGGGCCGGTCACTTTTATTCACTACAAAGACATTGGCAATTTCCATTAAACCCGATTTCATCATTTGCACTTCATCTCCCGCCTCTGGTACTAAGACTACCACGGTAGTATCGGCTAAGGAGGCAATCTCTACTTCCGATTGTCCTACGCCTACTGTTTCCACCACTATATAGTCAAAGCCTGCAGACTGCATTAAAATAGTCAAGGATAGCATGGCACTATTCAATCCGCCTAAATGTCCTCTTGCAGCAAGCGATCTTATATATACTTGAGTATGCAAGTACCAATCCTTCATGCGAATACGATCTCCTAAAATAGCGCCTTGATGAAATGGAGAAGAAGGATCCACAGATAAAACCGCTACTTTCTTTCCTTGCTCCACCCAAGTACTAATAAGTGCATTGATTAAAGTGCTCTTTCCTGCACCTGGAGGACCTGTCACGCCAATAATGGGAATAGGGTTGGGTGCTAATGCTTCTAAAAAACCAGTAGTCCCCTCTTCATTATTTTCAATAAAGGATATAGCCTTGGCTAATGAAAGAAAATCTCCTTTCAACACGCCTTGTTTAATATCGGAAATAGAATGCATCATTATTTTCTGATAATTTTATAATTTTTAAAATCAAAAGGTCGAATACCTGTTAATTTTTCAAAAAGGTACAAGCATTTATTTTTAAAAGAAAACTTTTTTTGAGAAAGGTCTAGATCAATTTTCCAATTTAGTCTTTGTATTCTATCTAGCATCACTGCGGGATGCGAGCCCGTAAATTTTTCTAAAGAATCAAAGCCCGTAAAATCATAGTCTTCGGGACTTGATTTTATTTTTTCCATCTGTGTATCATCATTCCAATACACACTACTCTCTTTTAATTTTTTTCTCATCTGTGTAGGACTTTTCACCCAACCATAATGGTATATACTTGCATCCACTCTAGCCACGGGCAATTTGGTGCTGCCTATTCTAAATCCTTGTGCATCTCTATAAGCTGAAATAGCTTTATTGTTTCTAATAATTCTTATTTCATGTGCATACCATTTTCTGCTATCTCCTACATAATCATAAGTGCCATAAAAATGTTTGTATTTAAAAAGAAGGCCTTGTACTTCTTTATCATAAACATAATTTTCACAGCCTTCTCTTATGGCCGCATGGTATTTTTCGTGCACTACTTCATCGCCTTGAATGTAAAAGGCCCAAGTATATTCATCACTAATTAAAGCAAAGGCTTTGTCGGTTTCTTCCGCTAAAACAGCGCCCCCTTTTCTTAAATTTTTATTCCAAACAGAGTGATGAATTTTAATTTTTGGATCACCCATAGCTTCTATAAGCGCAATGGTATCATCGGTAGAATCTCCAATTAAAACAATCATTTCATCCACCACGGGCAGTATGGAACGGATGGCTTCTACAATGGGGAAGTCATTGATTACCGCATTTTTTATGATCGTAAACCCCGCTATTTTCATGCCCGCTTATTTTGTACTTCAAATAACCGAAAACTTTTGCAACTTGCCTATTGTTTTATCTAAACTTTGGCGCAAAGAGATTATTTTTGAACTATAAGTAAGTATATGTCTACCACTATTTGTTTTGATTTTGGCAACACCCGATTAAAAGCAGCCATTTTTACTAGTGCAGTACTGGTTGAACTGCGTGTTTTAGAAACGGGTAATGTGCAAGAAATTGAAAAATTATTGATTGAATTTTCTGTTGAAAAAACCATCTTGTCCTCCGTTATACATCATGACAAAGCTATAGAAACACTACTTGCTAAAAGCACAAAGTTTCACTTACTAGGGCCTGCCACTAAAATTAATTTTACCACCCCAGTGGGCAAACCTGAAACTATTGGAGCGGACCGTCTAGCGCTCATTGCTGCTGCTGTCGACCAATTTCCCCATGAACATAATTTAGTCATCTCCTTGGGCACCTGCATTACCTATAATTTTATCAATAATACCCATGCTTTTTTAGGAGGTAGCATCTCGCCTGGCATGCAAATGCGCTTTAAGGCAATGCATGAACAAACGGCCCTTTTACCGCTCATTAGCCCGTCCAACGAGTTCCCCTTGGTGGGTTATGACACTAAAACCAACATCCTTAGCGGAGTCATTTTGGGCATGGCAGCCGAAATTGATGGCATTATTACAGCCTATGAGCAGAAATATGGCAAATTTAACGTGCTATTAACCGGTGGCGACATTTCTTATTTTGTACCTCATTTAAAAAAGAGGATATTTGCCGACCAAAATTTAATATATAAAGGACTGTATGCTATTTGCGAAAAAAATAATTAGGTTAACCCCCTTCCTAGGTTTAGTTTGTTTTATTACCCCAACTAAGGCTCAAATCAATTCCCCATTCTCAAGGTATGGATTAGGTACTGAAATAGTGAATAGTCAAAACTCAACAAGTCAGGCCTTGGGTGGTTTTTCTGCTGCTTACACTTCTTCTATGAATGGAAGCTTTGGACAAAGTATTAATTTCAATAACCCTGCATCCTATAGTAGTATTTACATGACTACTTTTGATTTAGGGTTGAACTTTAATAATAATACACTAAATAAATTATCAAGCCCTACTGGCAAAGAAAAATCTACTTACTTTATTCCTAATTATATAGCAGTGGGTTTACCCATTGATAAAAATAAAAAAACAGGAATGGCATTTGGCCTAAGACCTGTCACTCAAATAAATTACGCAGTAAGCGAAACAAAACAGATTTCTTCTGGCGATACTATTTTCAATAATTATATCGGACAAGGTGGATTAAACCAAGTGTTTTTTGGTTTTGGCAAAGCTTGGAAACACTTCAGCGTGGGGGTCAATACTGGTTATAATTTAGGACGTAGGAAAATTGAAAATATAAAATCATTTAAAAACAGTACCGATTCTAATTATTTTTTCCAATCTACATCTAATACCAATACGGTATTTGGTGGTGCTTTTTTTCAATGGGGGTTGCTAGGAGAATTTCCTATACATAAAATACAAAAAGGAAAAGGTGTTCAAAAAACAGAATACACATTAAGTTATGGTGCTACAGGAACTTTTGATCAAACCATGAAAGGCAAACAAGATATTGTACGCTCAACAGGTAATTTTACAACTTCTGCTTCTACTCCTTTAGATACTGCGATCTCTGTGCAAAATCTTAGAGGGAATGTTATTTTACCAGCTATGTATACACTAGGCTTAGCCTTGCATAAAAAAGAATTCGATACAAGAGGTAGTTACGATCAATGGGTATTGGGTATAGAATACAATAGCAGCGCTTGGAAGGACAAGCATAGCTTCTATGGACAAAAAGATGTATTGACTAATTCTTGGATGTTTCGAGCTGGGGTACAGTTTTGTCCTAATGCTTTTAACTATGAAAGCTATTGGTCTACAGTTACTTATAGAGCTGGCTTTTACACTGGTAAAGACTATATAAACGTAGATAATAAAGGTTTAAAAATATCTGCTTTGACAATGGGATTAGGACTACCCGTTAGAAAATATCGTTCATACGATTACCAATATACTTTACTAAATTTAGCATTGCAAGCAGGCCAAAGAGGTTCTGGTGTAAACGATTACAAAGAAAGCTTTTTACAATTTACTGTAGGTTATAGCTTGAGTGATATTTGGTTTAATAAACGCAAATATGATTAATTTTTTATTCTATAAAAATACTAAACTAGCAGTTGCATTATTAAGTAGCTGCTTTTTTATGCTGTCTTGCGAAAACAATGTCAATGAAGTGCAAGCCTTGAGTGCCCGCATTGGAGGTATTGATGTAGGAAAAGATGTATCTATTTTTATTAGCACCGATGGAAAGATGACAGCGAAACTAATGGCTCCTTTAATGAATAAATATTTAGTGGATAGTGGTAAGATGGTTGAATTTCCAAATACCCTTAAAGTAGATTTTTATAAAGACAGTTTGCACATTGAAAGCAAGCTAAGCGCCAACTATGCAAATTATAAAGAAGCAGAGAACAAAATATTTTTAAGAGACAATGTAATTGTATATAATGTTTTAGGAGATACTTTATGGTGTAAGGAAATGATTTGGGACCAGGTGACCAATAAGTTCACCACCGATAAAGAAGTAATCGTAAAACAACATAACCCCATTGCTAAAATTTATGGCAAGGGTTTTGAAGCCAATCAGGATTTATCAGATATTCATATTTTTAAACCTCAATCAAATAGTTTTGCCATACTATCCGATAGTACAGGCATCAATCCTAAATAAATTATTATGGAATACAGAAAAATGGGTAAAACCGGATTACAATTAAGTACACTTAGTTTTGGAAGCTGGGTTACTTTTCACAAACAAATCAACGACGGCATTGCCGATGAGCTAATGGGCATTGCCTATGACGCAGGCATTAACTTTTTTGATAATGCAGAAGTATATGCAGCTGGGGAAAGTGAGAAAATGATGGGCCGTGTATTAAGTAAAAAAAACTGGAATAGAACTTCTATTGTTTTATCTTCCAAGGCCTATTTTGGTTGGAGAGGAAAAGCAAACAAACCCAATCAAACGGGACTGAGCAGAAAGCATTTAACAGAAGCCTGTCATGAAGCTTTGAAAAGATTAGCAACCGACTATCTAGATCTTTACTACTGTCATCGTCCAGATAAAACCACACCTATTGAAGAAGTAGTTCAAA
>Ga0075458_10000295_pt1 | contig 16035 bp, 32 predicted proteins | sample DEB3_08_DNA_FD_77576 | JGI IMG/M metagenome (GOLD analysis project Ga0075458, IMG submission 77576) | Aqueous microbial communities from the Delaware River and Bay under freshwater to marine salinity gradient to study organic matter... | ecosystem: Environmental > Aquatic > Marine > Coastal ... | reverse complement strand
GGTCGTGCTCGGTCCGCAACGTCATGGCGGAACTGTACCTATCTGGGAAGAAAGTGCGTCCCGGATGCGGATCAGGTAGGCCGCATCGATGATGAGGCCGAGGTCGTCCATCGTGAGCGTGACGGCATCGAAGTCATGCTCGCTGCCGTCGGCCATCGAGACGCAGATGCCGCCGTCCGAATGGTGTCGGTCCTGCGTCGCGGTTCGAGTCGCTTTGACCTCGACCAGTTCGACGAGCCGGACGGCTTCCCAAGACATGGCGCGGATGCCGTGAGCGTCGCACCCGAGCCAGCAAGGGAAGCCGTCGGTCTCGCCGCCGTCGCCGGCGCCGTCCCTCGGGCGTCGGCGACCGGATTTCACTCGTCCGGCTCCGCGAGCGTTTCGAGTTGCCGCTGCGAGATTTCGAGCGACTTGAACGCGCCGGTCACGGCCGCGGCCAGGTGTTCGAGTTCGTCAGCGGCGACGAGCATCGTGCCGGCATGGGCACGCATGGCCGGAGCCTCGGTCTCGATCCGTTCAGCGCCGGACCGCAGGAGCAGGGCGAGAACGCCGATCGGCTCGCCTCGTTGCCAGCCGCCGGCCGCACGAGATTTCATCGAGGATGGCGTGGACGACTTCCCAGATGTCTTCATCGTCGTAGTCGCTCGGCAACATCCAGCACCTCCCGGATGCTCCGAGGGTACTGGTCGGGTTTCGAGAAAGATTCCGTACTGCTCCAAGATGTCATGCATGGCGATTCGAGTGCTTCGATTGCTCGGGACGATCGTCTCGACGTACTTGGTAAGACTGACCATCATCTGGCAGATCATGTTTGGCGAGGCATCTAAGTCGGCTTTCCTGATTAGATCCAAGATGTCGAGGTATTCGTCTTGCGTCATGGATGAAGATCCGCCAGCCGATGGCGAGTTTGCGTGGTCAGTCATCAGCCCATCCCATTTCCGGTCGAAGCCTCGTGTAGAGATATGGCAAGTTCGATGCCCAACAAGTGCCGCCGGCAAAGGCCGGAACCGATCCAACATCCTTTGCCAAGATGCGACCGATCTTCTTTCCGATCTCGGAGATCGTGCCTCCTGCTTTGATGTATTCCTCGCACATTTGCTCCATGAGTTGCGAAACACACAAGATCGTCTCGTTCCAGAGTTCCGAGTCCGCGCCGCCTGCTTTGACGTATCGCAAGAAGTACGAGGGATCTCTGACGCTCGGGGCTTTCATGTGGCAGTAGTGACACAGCAACATGAGATTCTCGCAAGTCGATGGTCCTCCAATCGCGTGCGGTACGAGATGGCATCTCGTCAAGTTCTTTGCCGTCTTGTCTTCCAGTCCGCATGCCCAACACAGTTCAAGCGGTCGAGCCCATCCGGCCTTGGGTTGAAATCCCGTGGCTTTCCAATGGTCTGCGATCTTGTTCCTTCCCGGCATTGCCGGTCGCTTGCCGGCAGGTTCCCATTCGATCTCGGCCTCACCGGCAAGCATCCCGGAAAGCATTTCATCGTGAAACGTTCGATCGGTAACGCCAAGGATCACTTGCCGTCCTCCTTGAAGCAGTCCCAGCCGCGAGCCTGTGCATATTCGTGTGCGGTCTGCGCTCCGACACAAACACTCGGCCGGAGGAACGACACCTCACGCCTCGCCTCGTCGCGCTCGGCGGTCAATGCTGAAGCGTCGGCTTCGAGTTGGCCGACCCTCGCACGCAGCCGCTCGATCGCCTCGGCCGCTTCGGTCACGAGGTTCGTCTGGATCGGCCCAGACATCGCTCGGAGGCGTGCCGGCAGGTCATCGTTCATTGATCCGTTTCCTTTCGCGGAGCGACTGCATCGACATCAGGTGTCGCGGCGATACGCTGATGACTTCCCTTCCGTGCTGGATCTCGGTCTTGAACTTGATGAGTTCGAGGCCGGTCTGCCATCCGACCAGGTAGAGTTCTCGGTATCGCTTCGCCAGTTGGAACGGATCAAGATCGCGCTCGCCGCGGCTAATCGGCTCGACCGGATTCACGAGCACATATGGCCGCAAGAGCCGCGGTCGGTTCTCGCGGTCGCTCGCCGGCATCACGAGCCTAGGCGAATCTCGCGAGCACAGTTTCACCTCGTTTCCGTCGATGTCTCCCGCGTTGAGATCGACCGTATAAAGATCCGTCGCCGGCCGGCCGAGGTAGATCGCAAGCGCGGCCTCTCCGAGTTTGCCGAGGATCTTGCGTCGAAACCTGTCGATGCGGTCGGGACCGCTCGCGTGCCGATCGTAGAGGTTCAAGGAACGCATCGCAGACATCTGCACCTCGACGATCCAGTCGTCGGTGAGGGTGACGCGTTCGAGCGGCTGCGGCCAGTCCGAGCGTCTGTCGCTCGCATGATCGTCCGCTGGTCTTGATCGCGGCTGCTCGTCGATGGCGATACCTGCGGCCTGCCAGAGCATCGAGTCACGTTCCATCAGGAGCCTCCGTGTTTTCCCACTCGTCGATCTGGGCGCGCACGTTGTCGCCCATCCAGCCCTCGCGAGCGAACACCGGTTGCCACGTCGCGACCACTCGGTGCGCCTCGGATACGTCGGCATCCGTACGGCAGATCGCCTTGAGTTCGGTCGCGACCAGCAGCAGCCGCTCGCCCTCATTCCGCCACGCCGCGAGCAGTTCGATGACGGTCGCCCGGTCGAACGACTTCTCGCCGATCGCCACGGCCATCTCAATCCGTCGTTTCAGGTCGCGTTCCGCCTTGTAGTCCTGGTTCATCTGGTCGTCTCCATCGGTTGCGTCTTGCCGGCGAACGTCGCCGGTCATCTCATGCCTTCGCGGTGCAGCAGCGCCCAGGCCATGCCGCGAGCGATCGGTTTCCATTCCGAGACCGGCCCGGTACTCGCGACCGCGAACGGCCGGAGGTAGGCGATCTCGCTCATCCGCTGCCGAAGCCGCTCGAGGACATCAGGCGGAAGAGCCGACAGTTCCTCGAGCACGGTCTGCCGCTCGGCCTCGACCTCGCGTCGCTCGCGTTCGTCGGCCTCGGCTTTCGCTTTCGCCTTGCCTTCGAGCGTGACCGGCTCGCGACCTGCCGCGCTGAACCTGCGGCCGACCTCGCGGAACTCCTCGATGAACCATTTCAGTTCCGGAACGTGCGAGGCCTTCGAGCGCTTGACGCTCTCCATCGCCTCGGCGAGCCAGTGCTGGTTCGCGTCTGTGAACTCCTTGCGGAATAGCGCGATCCAGTCGTGCGAGAATCCCGCGCTCGGCCAGAGGCCGGCCAGCCGCTCGATATTCCGTTCTAGCGATACCCGTTCAGACATCGGTGGTCTCCTCGGGCAGGAGCGCGTCGAGCACGTTGATCGTCGTCCGCATCGCCTCGACCTGATCGCGGAGCGCGAGGATCTCTTCGACCGCCTCGATCGCGATCGGCCAGCCGAGGCTCACGTCCTCGCGAAGAAGTCGCCGAGCGACGTGATCACCGGGAATCTTCTTGTCGATCATCTCGCGCCGCAGGTCATCGACCTTGCGCCGCACGTCGTCCATCGTCATCGTCTTCATCGGTCGTCTCCTGGTCGCCAGAGCCTGGCGCCGCTTGCGGTCCGTGCGATGCCATCGCCATCTCGATAGCACCCGAGCGGGAGTGTCCCGTTCGCTTGTGATTTCGTCAACCGGCCGGCGTGGTCGCGAGCGCGAGCGATCCAGACATCGAGCCACGCGGCCGGATCGGTCACGGTCTCGCCCTTGCGCTTGATCCACGCTGCGGCCTTCGCGAGTTCGCCGTCGAGGTCGATGCCTGGCGACGCGGCCGCGAGCCGTTCGCGGTCCGCCGGCGACAGCCGGAATCCGGTCGCCGGATCGAACTCGATCGAACCGGATTCTTCCGGTCGAGAGGGTCGAGGCGACGCGGTTTCGACCGCGTTCGCCTGACCCTCTCCGTCAGGAGAGGGTCTCTTAGTCTTGCTCTTACTCTTACTCTGCGATCGCGACCCGATCGCCACCCGATCGCCACCCGATGCTTTCCACCGGATCTCGTTCCCTCGCCGGCCGGCCTCGGAACACCGCTGCCGCTGCTCGGCGAGCGTCAGTCCGGGCCAGTTGAATCGCACGGTCCGAGAACGCTTCTCGATTGTAGCCCATCCAGAGGCGATTAGAGCGTCGATAGTGCCGGGTGGTGTCCCGGTAGCATCGTCGAGTCCGGACGCGTCTAATGCGCTCGTAGGGCCGTACGATTGAATCCACGCCCAGACTGCTACCAGCCGTCCGGCTGCCTCGAATCGAGTTGACCCGATAGTCCGGCAGAATGCCACAAACTTGGGTTTACGGAAGAGGTCGCAGTCAACAGGAAACCAGTCCCTCATCGGTCGTCTCCATCGTCATCGGGAAACCGGGCCGGCCTGGTCAGCGAGTACCAGACCGGCCCGGCGAGCAAAGAGGTCATCGGATCGAGAGCCGCCGTCCGCGGTCGCCGAGCGTCGCGAACGATAACGCCTCGCCGGCTTCGAGGGAAGCCCGGATACGTTCCCGATCCGGCTCTACGGTCGTCCGCGTCCGCTGCCAGTCGGCCGGAACGTCGCCGGTGAGCACGAGCGGCTGCTTGCCGCCGTTGCCGACGACTGACACCGCGTACCGCTCGGTCTCGATCTTCTTCGTGCCGCGGTCGTCGAGAGCCTGCCGGAGCCGTTCGGCGAGCCAGTCGGCCGCCTCGCGGTCGATGCGTGCCCGAGTCGCGAGCCGCTCGGCCTCGGCCTGCCGCGTCTCCGAACGATGCCGGATCTCGGTGATGAGCGCGGCGTAGTTGTCCACCTTGCCGGCGAGATTCTGGTCGAGTTCGGCCATCCACGCCTCGACGGTCGCGGCCACGCTCGGATCGGTGATGTCGCCGCCGACCTCCGCGAGCAAGTCGTCGAGTGCGGCGAGGTCGTCGGTGATCTGGAAGAGCCTCATCGGTCGTCCTCCGATCCGATCGTCGCTTCGTCCGGAACCCACGCGGTTCCCGGCTTTCGGTCGAGGATCGCGAGCGCCTCGCGTCCGGTCGGCGATGCCATGCAGTCGGCCCGGAGTTCCGGATCGCGCTGCCAGTCGTAGAAGCGATCCCGAGTGCCGTAGCAGACGCCAGGCGTGCGGTTAATCAAGAACAAGACGATCTCCTTCAGTGCTGCGAGGTTGTCGCGGTCGGCACGTCCGACCGCTTGGCGAAGGTCGTTTGAGATCACGGCGAACAGGAAGTCACCCGGATCGGTGCCGTCGGTCAGGTAGTCCCTGAGCGAGCGGCGCGTGCCGATCGGGATCACGTCGTACTGGGCGAACCTGTCTGTCATCGTGTCGTCTCCTGCTGGGTTGCGTTCCTGTCGGCCGCGAACGTCGCGACCTGGGTCTCGGTGAACTTGAGCATCCGCGGACCGACGCGAACCGGCCGCAGCCGGCCCTCGCCGATCCATCGGTACACCGTGTCGCGGCTCACGCCGAACCGCTCCGCGAACTGCTGCGGCGAGATGCACGGCTGATCGTTAGAACGGGATGTCATTGGCGTCGTCCTCCTGAATCTGCTTGCTCGAGGCCTTGATCTCGACGAGTTCGGTCGTCTGCTTGCCGCTCGGCGTCGTCTTCTCCTGCACCAGCACCTCGGCGAACTTGCCGATGAAGTTGAAGGCGTGATCGCCGACGGTCGCCGAGAACGTGGTGAACTCGTCGCCGGTCGCGGTCTTCACGATCCAGAGCCGCCACGGCTTCCCGGCTTTCGTCGTCCCTTCCTTCGTGTCTACGCTCGCGATGCGAACGACCTCGTAGCCGGTGTCCTCGTTCACGACCGGAGCCGCGGCCGGATTCGGCTTGGGCTGCGGCTTCGGAGCCGCGGTCGCGATCGCCTGGGACATCGTGCGCTTCGGCTCCTGCGGCATCGCCGCGTTGCCGTCGTCGTCCTCGTCGCCGACCACGCCGAGCGCGGCCGAGATCGAGTAGCGGCGAGCGTAGGTCATCGCCGATCCAGTGCTCTGTGGCTTCGCCAGATCGACGCGAACCGGGACCGGAGCGAGTCGGAGCGTCTCGCCGGTCTCGTCCCGGATCACGGTCCAGCACATGAGGTTTCCGTCCGCGGTCGGCTCGTAGTCGGTCGCCATCGCCAGGCCGAACCGAGCGAGGTGCGGCCGGCAGGTTTCGAGGTACGAGCCGATCGAGGCGTACCGGAACTTGCCGAAGGCGCTGTTCGTCTTGTCGAGCGTCGGCGACGGCATCTCGGTCAGGGCCGCGGCGAACGCCGCCGCGAGCGGTTTGCGTTCGGTCTTCACTGGTCTCCCTCCTCGTTGATGTTCGGATCGTTGAGCGGTCTGCCGGTCATCAGTTCGATCGCGAGCGCGAGTCCATCGATGTAAGGCGAGCGCGTTCCGGTGTTGATCGTCTGCATGCATTCCCATGCAAGTCGATCGCGAATCACGCTCAGAGATTCGGACTTATTCCTTGGTCTTGCAGAGTTGCGAGTCATCGGTCGTCTTCCTTCTGGCCGGTCTTGACGATTCCCGCCTTCTCGCCGGCCTCGACGAAGAAGGGAACGAGTGCGAGCGGGATCAGGACGATCGCCGCGAGGATGCAGAGCAGTTCAGGCGCGGACATCGATGCCTCCTGCGATCTTGGCGATGCGCTGAAGCGACGCGAGGAGTGCGGCATCGGACCGCTGCCGAGCGCGTCGATCGTCGATGATGAGGTGAACCGAGTCGTAGATCCGCATCGCGACATCGGCCAGAACCGCGAGATCGTTGTCCTTCAGTTCAAGCAGCCGTTCCGGTTGATGCTGCATCCAGAGCCGCATGGTGTCGCACGAATCGCGAAACTCGCGTGCGAGCCTGTCCTGGTTGGAAGTCGTCTTGGCCATCGGTCGTCTCCAGTTGCCGCCGCACCATCGCGGCGGGAATCGGCCCGGTCGCGTTTCCGCGGCCGGGACGGTGAGCGGTCAGCGAGCGCCGAGTTGTCGCAGTTGCTTGAGCAGGACGATCGCAGAGTCGTTGATGCGATCGGAAACCTTGACAGGGAGAGTAGAGCGATAAATCTGCGACATCGCTTCGCCGATCGCCATTCGATGAATGCCACGTTCGGCCAGTTGCTCGGCTCGATTCAGCACGCTCTCGCTTCCGCTGGCGTTCTCGGCCATGCGTGCCTTGGCGTATGCAAGGAACCCCGCAGTCACAAACGCGCGAGCCTGGCCGTCGGTTTCCTGAGTCACCGTTTCCATCGGTCGTCTCCGGTTCGCCGCGAAACCCGCGGCGGTCGAGGAATCACCTCGACGGGTGAAATGTACAGCCTATTTCGGCATTGTGCAAGTCCTTGCGGCACTAAATCCGCTCGGATTCTCGCGAGACAGCCCATAACTGTCGATTCTAGCGAGACTTACGAGCCGAAATAATCTTCGCGGATCGGACGAAAAACCGCCTCCGGGGATTAGCCGGAGGCGGGACGACTGCCGCGGAGGTGTCACGCGGCCGGCAGGTGATGAGCCTGCCCGATGGATTGGCTCGGTCGGAGGCGAGTCTACCCGAACGCCTTCACGAGATCAAGGAATCGGCGACCGTAATGTTCGTGCCCGTGCCGCTCGGCAGGAAGATCCCGCTCTCGTAGAGGCCGAACATCCGGTCGAGTTCTAGGTTCATCTCGCCGATCGCGTTATTGGAGATCGCGACCGTCGCCAGGTCGCCGCGTCGCGAGTCGGTCGAGCCGGCCACGATCGCGACGCCTGGACCGCCGGGAGCCAAGCGTGCCATCTCGCAGACGGTCAACTCGTCGATGAGCACCGCCTGCGTGCTCGTGATCGCCGTCGTGAGTTCGACGACCATATATGCCTCGTCGGGAATGTTGACCGGCGAGACGACCGCGAGGCCGTAGCGAACGAACGAGGTAGACAGGAGCGTTAGGTCTACGTTGAACGTCATCCCGGACAGCACGGTATCCGTGCCATCGCGGAACGAGACGCGCAGCACGCCGGCGAGCGGAGCCGCTCCGCCGTCCGCTCGCACCCAGCACGAGATGAGATACAGCGTGTCGCCTTTCAACTTGCCATACGTTCCGGTTCCGGAGTTGAGACGCTGCGTGAGCCGCGTCAGGTTCGAGCCGTCGCCGATGATCTTCAGCGACGACGCGCCACGCTGAGAAGTCGTCGAACTCTGAATGTGAGTGCCGGCCGTTCCGGTCGCGAGCGACCAGTTGATCGGCACGTTCGACTCGAACACCTCGAAGTCGCTGTTCGTGAGAAGGTTCACGCCGGCCGAGCCGCCGCCGTCTTGATCTCCGCAGGTCGCGGTCATCATCATGGCCGTCCCGCTGCCGGCTCGCCATCGCCGATCGAGGTTCGGGAACGAACGGTCGCCTGTCACCTGCCACCGCTCCGAGCCGCTCGCGACTCCTGCCGTCTTCGTATCCTGCGCGCACGAGAACGTCAGCGTCTCGGCTCGGACGTAAGGCTGCGACGCGACCTTTGACGCAAAGACCACGTTGTCCTTGATGATCTTCGGAGCCTCGAGCGAAACGACGACGACCGCGTTGCCGGTGTTCGCCGCGTTGTACGAGGTCGCGCCGACCGTGAAGTCCGTCACCGCGACCTTCTGGCCGTCACGGTTCATCTGGAACGCGAGTTCCCGCATCGCATCCGGAACGGTCTTCGCCGGCAGTTTCGTGTCGGCATCGACCATCTCGATCAATGCGCGCTCGGCAGCCGACTTGATGCCGGCAAGTGTCGTCAGGCTCGCGTCGGCCACCACGTCCTCATCAGAGATCGCCCGTACGAGATCGCTCGCCATCGGAAGCGTTCCGGTCGTCGATGCGAACACCGAGTAGATCGTCCGTACGCCGCTCGTCGAGGTAGCCGCGGTCGGTGCGATCGCCTGCTGATGCGTCCGGATCGTCTTCGCCAGACCGAAGAGTTTCCCCAGACGCGTGAATAGACCGCCGGTTCCGGTGAGCGTTACCGCCATGCCTCAATCCTACCAATGACCTTTAGGGCACTTCTCGCTCGCGATGCGCCACTTGGCCGCGAGGAAGCATCCGCAGCCGCCATTCGCTCGATCGCATCTGCTCGGTCCGGTCTGGTAGCAGCCGTCCGGACAGGCCTCGCACGTCGCGATCCGTCGCTGCATGGTCTCGGCATCCGCCGGCTCGATGCCGAGCACCGCCTTGGCGATGCCGACCGCTCCGGCGACAGGACGAGACGCAAAGACGACCAGTCCAGGCTTATGAGTCATGCGATCGTTACCGTGCCCGGATTCCATGTGAGCGTCTGGTTCTGACCTTGAAAGACGATGTTGTCGGGATCGTACGAGTATTGCCCGAGCATTGACCGCATGTCGAGCCGGCCGTCGTTGCAGAAGCGAACGACGGGACCGATGAATCGAACGCCGTTTCCATTCGGGTGATAGACCGTGCTATGCCACGGTTGCCCGAACGTCGATGCGGGATGGCAATACTCAATAGCAGCGGACTGGCAATCCACCTTGGCCGGAACGCCGATCCCGATCGGAACGTAGACCGACCATCTGCCGCCGAACTGTTGATTCGGAGTCGTATCCGCTTCCAGATAGACGGCTCCGATGAGCGACTGGCAGACCGTGCCTTCGATGTTTCCGACGCCGTTCACGATTCCGAACGTGCCGCAAAACTCCGGAGCGACTTGCTGGCAGGTGTAGAACTGTCCCGAGCCAGGAGGGTCTTCCCATTGACATGCACAAGGGCACATGTAGAAGCCGGTTCCTGCTACCGGAACTCCTTCGAGCACAAGGTCGCACTCGCCGCACGGATGCATCGGACTCACCTGCGTCTGAGTCACGATCGCTCGACCGACCTGACCGCCTGCGATCTGCACCTGCCCGTAGCATGGGCAGATGTAGTTCGGCACCGTCAGATCGCACGCGCACGGATTGAACGTGTTCACGAACGATCCGTTCCAGAAGATCCCGTACTCAACCATGCCAGGATCGCAGCACGGTTGACCGCACGGCGTCTCGCCGCAGCAGCAGGCGACCGCCGGCAGGATGTGAGACATCAGGCGAACGTCCCATGCAGCGTAAACGTCACGCCGGCAGCGTCGGCCATGCCTCGCAGCGCATCGCCCTCGTACATCGGGAAACGCGTCGAGTCGATGAGCGTCCCGTTCGCGGCGATCGCAACGTCATAGAACAGCGCGTTCTCGTTTCCGCTTGCCCTGCCCTGCGTGCAATGATGCAGTCGAACGCGCCGAAGGCTCGAGGTCGTGTTCGCGAAGTAGATCGCGTGGACGATGAAGCGCTGCCCTGTGCCGACCGCGAACAGTTGCTCGTCGGTCGCTCGTAGTCGAGCCTGGTACGGCATCAGAGATTCCCTCCGAGCAGGTTGCCGAACGCGCCAGGCACGGGACCGCCGCACTCCGGAATCAGCGGAGCCGTAGCGTCGAAGACGTAGACCGGAGGCATCGTCGGATCGTTCGCGAGCACGCCGACGACCGGACCTTTCACCGGACCGTCTCGAAGCATTCTGGATGGCGGATTGTCGAACTCGACCTCTTGTCCATGCAACTCGCTCAACTCGTATACGTTGAATGCGACACCCACCGGCATCGCGGTGTTGAGAGCGGTCTGGGCTGACTCGTTGATGTAGATCGGCTGCGCGAGGTAGCGGTACTTGCCTGGCGAAATCTCGGTCGGTTCTTCTTGAAGGGACAGCAACGTAGACGTTCCGACCGAAACCTGTCTGCCATTGAACGCGAACCACGGCCTGCCATCTGATGCCATCATCTTGAACAGCACTACGGTTTCGCCGACGATCGCAGCGCCGCCAAGTTGCACGGCGCGACCGATCGGTAAATCTCCGAACTTCTGCGAGGTCTTGCCGTTAGGCGCTTGCTCAATCCGCTTCTTTGTCGGCCCTTGTCCGATCTGCACCTGCGACCAGTTCCAGACTCGATACTTGATGCCCTTCGGTCCTGGCTCGAAGAGACTTTCGCCGAGATCCTGAGTGAGCCGAGCCACGATCGGGCGCGGCTGCTCCGGCGAATGATGCTTCCCGAGATCCGAGAAGCGGCCAATCATCGCGTCCGCCGCGTCGAGCGTTGCGTTCGCCTCGTCGAAGCCGAATCGTCCGACACCGCCGCTCGTGAACCGTACGCTCATGGGCTGAAGATCTGGAACGAGATGTAGGCGTCGGTGTTCGTGCCGCTCGTGATCGCCTTTGCGTAGATGCTCGTCGTCGCGGCTCGCGAGATGCTCGACTCTCCGGCGTTCAGCCGAACGAGCGAGATCATCTCGGTCGCCGCCGGTCCGCCGGTCGTCTGCGTATAGGCCGAGATCCCGATCTCGACCGGGATCGTCGTTGAGAGATTCTTGAAGTACGCGACACCGTTTGCCGTTACGTCGGCATTCAGGTCAAGCGCCTCGGCCGTGCCGGTGATGAGTTGATTCCCGCCGGCGCTCGCGACGCTCGCCAAATCCGCCGTCTTCGTGTCCGGAGCGAACAGGAACTGGAGATTGTCCTTCGTGATCTGCAGCCGCTGAGAGATGGTTATTTCGTTCGCCATTAGGTCACCTTGAGGAAGAGCGCGTCGATGTTGCGGAGTTCGGTCAGATCCGGGAACGGCTGCACGAAGCGAACATCTTCAGCCGCAGACATGCCAGGTGAGCCGGGACGCGGCCCGAGCAGGACATCGCCGTTCATGTCGCACATGGCCGCTTGCCGCATGTGAAACCACTGGTCGTAGATGAACTTGTGGTTGTACTGGAACTTCCGTTCTCCGATGCGATTGACCGACGCGCCGCAGTAGATGACGCTTCCGGGCTGACAATCGAGGAACGCCGTACTGTTCCGCTTCCAGACAAATGAGAGAAGGTTGAGCGGTCGAAAGCGTCCCTCGCGCACGAGCGTAATGTTGATCTCGAACTGCCGCAGGATGTACGAGACAGGGTTTCCGCCGGCGTCGACCTTGAGTCCGCCGATGTCCGCCTGACCCGGCAAGCCGAGAGCGTGCACGCCGTTCGCCGAGCAGTTTGCGATGATCGTCGCACGATCTATCGCGCGCCAGATATCGACGTGCGAAGCCGAGAGCGTCGCGTTGACCTCGATGTATCCGGGAACTGAAGCGTCTACGACCTCATCCGGTCCTGGCGGAGGAGGCTGCACGATCACGCCGCCGCCGGAAACCTCCTGATATTCCCACGTCACGAGCCAGAGATCGCGATGGCCTTCGACGCTTGCGATGCTCCAATCGATCGCTCCGAGGCTCGTCGTACCTGGGAACGGCTCGCCGAAGTACGGAAGACCGTTCGACCCGAAGAGCGCAGAGATGGAGTTAGGCGTCGTGAGCGGCGTCGCATCGTCCCAGACGTGGAACGTGCGCGTGCCCTTGAGTTTGCCCTGCGTCCTCGAGACGCTTCGGCTATTCAGTTGCTCGACGACATAGACGCTCATGTGATGACCGTACCTTGGTTCCGGAGGATCTGGAGGATCTCTTTAGCGGTCAGCACGAGGTTCGCCTGGTATCCGGCCGAACGAATCGCGGCCTGCTGGATGCCGTTGAGGATCGTATTCTGGGCGAAGTTGAAGACTCCGCCGAGACTCGTCGTCACCGAGCCGGCAGCACCCAATCCCGGACGCGAAGTCATGGCCGCGGCCATCGCTGCCTGACGTGCCTTCTCCGCTTCCTCGGCCTTCTTCGCTGCCTCGTCCGCGATCCGAGTCCGCTCCTTGAGAATGGCATTCTCCGTCTTCGCGGCCTCAAGTCGTCGCTCGGCCTCGTACCTGGCGAATGCTTCCTCTTCGCTCATCTTCTTGAGGTTGTCGTTCAGTTCCCGCGTGAGCCGTTCCATGGTTCGGATGTGCTCGATCTGAAGCCGCCGGATCGGATCGGTTTCCTTCTCGATCTGCAATTGCCGTTCGAGATCCTTGACGATGCCGGCGTTCGCTGAACGCCGTTGCATCTCTTCCATCTTCGCGGCGCGCTCGGCTTCGGCTGCGGCCAGTTGCTTGGAGTTGTCCAGCAGGCCGGCCAACGTCGCGCCGGCGATGCCGAGCAGACCGACAATCTTCGTGACCGGAAACGGGATCATCGCGATCGCTCCCGAGATTCCCATGACGGTTCCCTGAATCGTCGAGAAGTCAGACCGCATGACTTCGGTCGCGGCCATGATTCCGCGTGCCGTTCGATTGACCGCGACCGGATCAAAGTTCGCTCCGAGCGCACGAGCGATGCCAGACCGCTTTACGGTCTGTTCCATCGTCTGCATCGACTTGGCGACCTCGGCTTCGCCCTTGCGAAGATTCGACTCAAGGGCCGCAAGATCGGCCGAGACGAGAACCGAGATTGACGGAAGGTCAGACATTCAGGAGCCGCCGCATCTCGCGATCGACCGCAGCACGGCCGGCATCGCCAGTCTCGGAACGCAGCATATCCGACACCGCTTCGGCGATTTCGAGGAACAGGTCCGCAGGCATCGCTAGAGGATCTCCGAAGCCGGGAGCGTTCTTCGCGATGTAGGTTGCCATGCCGATCCAGTCCGGTTTAGCGGTGTCGTCCACCTCGCCGGACTTCAAGCGTTTCCCGAGTCGCCCTCTGTCTTGACCTCGTAGCCGACAAGCCTCTGCGCTGTCTCGATGATCTTCGCCGGCGTGAGACCTGCGAGCACCTGATCGGGATCGATCTTAGCAGCGAATGCCGAACGGCGAATCACGTCGGCCGCAAACTCAATACGCATAGTCGCCATGAGCAGGATCAAGGCCGTGCCGCGTCGCAGCGAATGCTCGCGCAGAGCCGTAAGCCTGGCATCGCTCGTCGCGCCGGATTCCTCAAGATCAGCGAGCAGAGACTTACGCTCTTCTGTCCACGCTCGATCCGCGAGTTCCATCATGTCCCGAACGGTCAGCATCGGAACATGCTGGCCGTGCCCGATCTCTACTGTCTTCACTTGATAAGCCTCCCTCGGTTCTCCGCGTGCATCTCTTCCACCGAGCCGAAGGCGTGCACGCGACGCCGCAGCCGTACGTCGATCACCTGCCGAGCCTTGTTTCGCCAGCCGACTACCTCGCGAACCTTGGCAAGCGCCTGCTCTTCGGTGAGTTGCGGCGAGATCCCGATCCGGCTCTTCGTTCCGTCGCTGAACGCGATCTCGGCGATCCAGTCATCCGGCGTGAGGACAGTCGTCGGCCAGAGCCTCAAGTCGACTCGTCCCAGGTCTCGACCGGAATGGCTCCGCCGGCGAGCGCGAAGTTGAACGAGATCGCCGCGTCTCCGGTCTTCGTGACGGAAACGGCCGCGTCGGAAATGACCGCGTTCATCGTCCATGAGCAGGCGTTTCCGGTCGTGACCGTTCCGCTTCCGCGAGCGTGCAGGTAGATCGTCCCGCCGGAGTCGATCCAGCCGACCGCGGAGGTAGCGGTAGCCGCGGTCTTGCCGAGGCTAGGCTTCGTGCCGGCAGCATCGGCCATAAGAAACCCGCCGGCCGAGCCTGAGCAGTCATGCACGCCGAGTTGCCGACGGCGACCGTAATCGCCGAAGCCGGTGATGTCCGACACCTGCCGCGAGAAGGTCGCGTTCCAGACGTTGAACTGCGCGACCTGGTTCGTTCCGAGATTCACGCCGCCGTCATTCCCAACTAGGTATGCCATGCTTGAGCCTTTCAGGTCTTGAGAGCCTGAACCCTAAACCGTGAGTCCGTCCGGATCGCATCGTCCTCGACCGCGGGAACGCCCCGAGATTCGGCACGGATCACGACTCGATCATATCCGGTCGCGGTGAGCGTCTTGTCGTCGAGCAGCGTATGCAGGGCGTCGGCAGCGGCGACCGCAACGGCCACGCCTGACGAGTGTGGGTGATACTGCGTGAACTCGATCGTGAGCGCCTCGCGGTCAGATCCGAACGTCTGCGTGATCGCGTGCTCGGCCACGCCGTAGACGCAGAGCGGAAGCGTCACGTTGGCCGGAGCCTCATTGACGTAGACGCGACCGCCGAAGCCCTGAAACCACGAGGTAGAAGCCGACGAGGTGATCGCAGCCGCAAGCGTGTCGAGGATCGGTTTCATCGCTTCATGCCTGGAAATGCCTTGCGGATCGCCGATGCGACATACGCATTCATGATCTTCTTTACTCTCGGCTTTACGGTCCGAATGGAAGGAGCGATGTACGGTCGCGGCAACGCCCGTCCGAACCCGTACTCCAGCCGTGCATAGGGCAACGCCGAACCGATAGCCCACGCGATCCGACTACCTGCGATTCGCTTGCTGGGTTTCCCTGTCTGCCACGAGTTACGCAGAGATCCGGTCTGTGCCGCGGGAGGTCGTCCTGGCGCGCTGCTTCGCGTCGGCTGTCCCGCGTATCTGATCCCGGTTCCCGGCCTGCGTAGATTATTGACAATCTCGGTCTGGATCTCTAGCAAGATCCTAAGAGCGCCATCGGCTGCGCCTGCTGCGGCAGCCTGCGCCAGTTCCCTCGTCGGGAAGTTGTACGCGGCTCCGCCGTCGTTATTGACGCTCTTGCGTCTAGGCACGCGGATAGTCCTCTTCGAGCGCGCAAATCTTGTGGCACAACGGATCGCTCGTCGGCCGGTCGTTCGGGATGCGGACCGCGTCCACGCGATAGGTGCGGATCTCGCTCGCAATCGTGACCGTGATCAGGTCTTCCGGCTGCACGTCGACCGATCCGAGGCAGTAGAGCGTCGCCGGATTCCGCAGGTTCTCGCGACCGTATTGCACGCCGACGGCTCCGGCTCCGACTTGCAGGTAGCCGGTTATCGCCGCCGTCGTCGTTCCTGCTGTCGTGCTCTGGGCCGCTCCGCCGCTCACGTCGCGAATCCAGACCGGTCGCTGAAGAGCCAGCGTGCGACCGTACGACGAGATGAGCGCGTCGATACTCACCGGATGCGAGTCCTCGATCCGAGCCGCGACCGGATCAGGTCAACCGTAGCCGTTGCCGAGCCGAGACTGTACGAGTAGTCGCCGAGGCTTTCCGACTGCACGCCGCGATCTCGCTTCCGATCACGGTACAACTGGGCCGCTGCTTCGAGACACACCTGCTCGATGTCGTACGGGACCGTCTCGAAGCCGCCGTTGTAGGCGACCAGCACAGACATCGGCGATGCCGGAAACTCG
>Ga0075458_10000292_pt1 | contig 16118 bp, 21 predicted proteins | sample DEB3_08_DNA_FD_77576 | JGI IMG/M metagenome (GOLD analysis project Ga0075458, IMG submission 77576) | Aqueous microbial communities from the Delaware River and Bay under freshwater to marine salinity gradient to study organic matter... | ecosystem: Environmental > Aquatic > Marine > Coastal ... | reverse complement strand
TAATTTCGACGTCCTAAATTTGTGCTAACCTCTCGCGGATTGCCCTCTCCGGTATAACCTCCGTCGTAATATTGAAATTCTTGATTTGAAATTTTAGCAACGTTTGCCGCTGCCATACCTCCGGAGGCTGCAGCCAATAACAAGTTTGCGGGATATGGTGCCGACGATAACGCTTTTTGAACTGCTAAAATACCGTCAATAGTAGCCGCGACAATTCCAAACGCTTTATTGACGTTAAATTGTTGCTCGGCCGCTGCCTTGTCCTCCTCTGTCCCTTTCTCTAATGTTGAGCGTTTAATCTCAAACAACGAGTTTGTTATTGATCCAACCGCATCGGCATACTCTCCCGCCGTTGTAATGTCTTGCTCAAACGCTTGTTGTTGCGCTTGTTGAGTAAGTTGTGCGTAATGCGATTTTATTTCGTACTTTTGAGCCTCTGTTAATTCTGTATTGCTAAGCTCTTGCTCTTGCTGAGCTTTTAAAAATGCGAGTTGCTCGTCTAATGTGTTTTCGTGGTTTATCTGAGCGTTAATTAAATCGCCATTGGCACGCGCAACGGCGTCCTCGTAATATTGTGCGAGTCTCTTTTGTTGTGCGTCGGCGGTTGCTTTCCTTATATTTTCCTCAGTCTCGGCGGCTTGCTTTTGCATTTCCTCCTGAGTCTTAATATAATTGTTGTAATCCTCAACGCTTTGTTTGTATCGCTCCTTATCAGTCTCTAAAAGTTTTTTATTTTTCTCCTTTGCTTGCTCAACTTGTTTTTTATTATATTCCGCGTCGATAACTAACAACTCATTTTTTGAGGTTGCAATTGACAATTTCGCCTCCTCGATTGCTTTTATATTATCTTTTTGCTCCTCTATTACTCGCGCTTTTTTTACCTTTGAATTAATGGCGTCTAATTTATCGGCGGTTTCTGTGGCTCCAATTTTACGGAATAACGAAACGGTTATATTGTTGACACTATCGGCAATCGAGTTATTTAATACGGCCTCAGCAACTTTTGCCGAATTTAAACGGACGGTATTTTCAGCCTCGGCAATTTCAACGGCAATCTTTTTTTTCTTTAACTCTATAATTTCCCTTTCGTGTCCTCCCTTTGCGGTTAATAATGCAATCTCATTTGTATATTGATTTATTAATCCTTTATTTGCAACGCTTTGTTTTTCTGTTGCAATTGTTAACTCCCTAACTTGTTTTTCAGCCGCACTAAAAGAGCCGGTTATTTCTTTTGCAAACTTAACAACCTCGTCGAAATTATCTATTAACGCCTTAATTCCCTCTATTATCAATACTAATGGTATGGCGGACATTGCTGAGCCTAATGCTTTAAACCCGGTTTTTGCTTTGTCTAAATCTAAATTTTGGAACGCGTCAGTTAATAACGACATCGAGGCGTTTAATCTCTCGACTCCGGTACCTTGTAAACTTTTAGTTGAGTCTTTTAAGTCGTCGATTTTATCCGTTAATTCCGCAACTTTTTGAGCCGCCGCTCCGTCGCCGTTTAATGCCAGGGCTTGCGCTTGTTTTAATTCGGCTTTTAATTGCTTTAATGCGTTGCTCTCGTCAATCGCTCCCTTAATTCGTTCCTGAAATAAAGAGGGGATTTTTGACTCAACGGCAATACGTTCGTTTTGTAGTGCAATAAGGTTTTTTTGTGCCGCGTTAAACTCCTCAGAGTCTATTGTTAACTCGAGTAATGATTTACGTTGTGCGTCAATTTTTTGTTTTAACTCTCCATACGAACCAGCGGCAAATTTTGCCTCGTTGTTTATTCCACCTAATGCGTTTTGATTTTGTTTAGTTATTCCGTTTAGTGCTTTAATTTGAGACTCTAAAGATTTAACAGATACGCCCAATTGATTAAACGCCTCAGACTTTGGAGCCGCTTGCTCGAACGCCTTGCGAGTTTCTTTTAATTCCGCTTTTAAACGCGCAATATTTTCTACTGTGTCTCCGAAACTGAAATCGAATATTTTAATTTGATCAGCCATTTTAAAAATTTATTTTTATTAATTCGACGTTTGTTAATTTTTTCTCGTTATACGAGTATTGATTTAAATTTGATATAAAAAAATAGGCATCGTATTTATCAATCTCAACCGGCTTTAAATAATCTAAATTTAAAATATCAATTAAATTAAGGTTTAAATTTACTTTAACAAGTTTTAAATTTTGCAAAACGTTAATAATTAACGCCGATTTTGTCGGGATTAAATAACCAAACGCACACGAATTTGTTGGGAGTGTATCGTCATGAAAAAATACTCTCCTAACATTTATAACCGCGCTTGTTGTTGTGCCGTCTGTAAATTTAAAAACGCTTAAAACCCTTTTTGCATAACATACTCGAGGTTTAACATCGTTATTAAATTTGCTTTTTGCGGTATCGTATAAATCAATTTTCGCGGTTGTATATCCGTTAAAAACTGTGTTTTCTGTTTGTGCGAAAACTGACGTATAAATTGTTTTTTCGAGTTCTAAATTGGCGTTGTTTATTAATAGATTATAATTTCCAATATTAAACTCCGCAACAATTGTTTTATCCTCTAAATGTTTAAATATATTATTTTGCGCGTAACTGTCGTATTTAAACGCAATTGTCGGGCTCTCTTTATCGTCTAATTTATCGCTCCAATTAACGGCATTTGGTATGTTATTAATAACGGTATCAAATAAATTAAATGTTATTGATTTGTCGTTTTCGTTTATTGTTGGTATTAATCCCCAACGTAAACAAGTTTCGCGAAATATGTCGCTCGCTTTTATCTTTGGCAATATCGACGAGTAAGTTATTAACCCGCCGAAAACCAATTCGGAGTTTAAATCCGCAACAAAGTTAACATTATTTTTAACCGTTGGTGTCATAGTAACAAACGACGTCGTCGGCTGCAAACCATTTGCGACGGTTTCGCATTTTATACTTGTATAAACTCCAATTTGCACCTCCTCGCCGACCTCAACGTTTGCGCTGACGCTTGTTGTTGTCGCAACAATAGTTGTTGTATATGCTGATATTGAACCAACCGGGGAGGACGTGTTATTGTAACCCGCCGTATTTGTACCGATTAACTCGTCTTTTAATACAACAATCGTCCCGTCGGTTCTCTTTTTTTGTATGCGTATATAAATATTACATAAAAAATTATAAAAAACAACGTTTGAGTTTGAAAATACAGTCGAAAGTGCTAGCGAGTAATCTATTAACTCAACGGTTGCGCTAAATGAATAAACACCCGAATATTGAGGAGTGAATTTATTGTTTGAAAAATCCCACAACGTTGAGCTCCCCGCCGTTCCGATACCGGTAAATTGTATTGGAGAAAATTTTGTCCCGTTAATTGTTAACGTCCCTAGTATTGTTTGAGGGCTTTGCGTGTACGATTGTATTGAGTAGTTATCCGTTCTAACAACGTCCAACGAATTTAATAACAATGTCTCGGCCGCAATTGTTGGGTTTCGGTTTGTGTATGGTATTAACGTGTTATCCATTTCGGTAGTATCGAAATTATAGGCCCACGAATAACCAAACGACGACATAATTTTCTCTAAAATAGTTGTCCAATATGTCGCCGGTAATATTTTTCTGACGTCAACAATATTTCCCGATAATGTTTGCCCGTTATAATCAATTAAAGGATATATATATCCGGTTCTTGTAAATGAGTTAGCAACGGCATTTGTATAATTCCAGGTGTGATTATACGCGCTCCAGTCCAATTCGTTAATATTTACGGACTTTATTAAATTATAAAAATTTGAGTTTCCGGAAATAAAACGCGCCTTTATTCTATCGCTTACCTCCTCAATAACTAAAAACCCATTTTTAAAATATTGATTGTTTACAATTAAATCTGTGTCAATTTTTTGATATGGCGTTGTATTTATACTGTTAATGTAATCCGCGTACTCTAATATTTTTAAATTGTTTGAGGTTTTCGGCATATCAAACAAATTTGTGTACTCGCCATTGCGTGCCGTTAAGTTTTCAAAATTAAAAATCGAAAACGATTGCACAATTGCACTATCTCCAAATAAATCAAAATCGCCCTTGTCGGTTCTTAAAATTATCATTGCGTTTGTATCGTTTTATATTTTGCGATTCTATATTTTAAAACAACCTCGTTGTAATTTGTTTTTGTTGTATATTTTACATAATTATTCGAGTCTAAAACAATAGGCGTTGAGGTGTTTGTGTTAATATCAAACTCCCAGGCCTGAACGGAATATCTCAACGACTCAATTAAATCGACCTCCTCGTCAGAAATTCCCGATTTGTAAACAGTTATAATATCAAAATTTTTTCCTCTGTCAATATATTTAATACTCTCTCCGTTATCGAATTGCTTTACGTCTCCGATAACTCCGTCGTAATTTCGACGTTGATCGAAAATATAATTTGAACGTCCGCCCTCTCTATTAATCCAAACTAAACATTTTGAGTTATCAAAATTAAAAGTTTGCACGGTGTTATTTGTACCGGTAATTGCTCCAATATGCGGCGTATCAATAACAATTAAATTCGGAGGAGTTGCGTTTTTGACTCTCCAATATCCCGCATAATTTGACGACGGGATATATACATACTCATTAAGTTTTGGCGTTAAATCAAAGTCGTATAATAGATTTATTTGAGCGTTTCCTCCCGAGTTAATAACCGAGTCAATTATATAACTCCTAACGTCGCAACAAGTTGTTACGTCCTCCGTTAAACTTTCAACTGACTCAATAATCAATAATGCGTCCTCGCTAGGCGGCGACGTTGTGCCCTCTGTATAATAAATATAATACTCACCTAATGGAGCGTTTACAGTTATCGAGCCAATATACCCGCCGAGTAAAGTCTCAGTTAACCAACCCGGATTTGCTGCTAATGAGTTTAAACTCATATTAGGGAATAAAGCCCCTAATTTAAACAAAATAGTTGTTGGCGTTGCGGTTACAACTTTTATCTTTTGAGTTATCATTTTTATAAAGGTGAGCCGTTAATATAAATTTTTATTTTTGGTAATGCCGCGGAGTTATCCATATATGTTAAAATTGTTAATCCTTTCGAGTAAATATATGGCGTGCCAATTGGGGATAAATAAAGCCCCGTCGATTGTTTTAATAATAACTCAGCGGTTGAAATAGCGCAATTTAAAACATACGAGTAAGCGGTTGACGGTAAAGTTGTGCTCGTACTGTCCCATTCCAAACGAATAGCGTTAAACATCGAGAAATCGTATGCTCCGTTTTCAATTGTAAATCCGGTCTCAAATATTCGAGATACTAAACCCCTAATATTTAGACTAATATATGGCAATGCGTTCGAGTCGTAAAAAATTGACGGCTTAATTGTTGAAACTAATGTATATGGCAAGTCTGAGTGGTAAGCCTCAGAGCCTTTAAATCCTTTGTATAAACTAAATGTCGGCACCCTTAAATGTCTAACGTATGAAACCGCAACCGTTGGCGCAACGTATGGCGTATCGACTATAATTTCATTAATAGCGTTAACGGTTGTTATTTTATGGGTACCAAAATAAGCGAGGTTATCAATAAAAATATACTCACCAACTACCGGCAAAACGTCAAAGTTAGGGCTAACGTTTAGTTTTAAATATCCTCCCGAGTTTGTAAACAACGAAATTTCATATTGTTTAAAATCAAACGTATAAATAACGTCGTCGTTTGCGGATTGCCACAACTCCGGGACTGTGTTTTGTGTGATATTAGTCGCCATTTGTTAGTGCTAATAATTCGGTTTTTAATTGTTGCGTAAATTTATTATTATATTCCGAAATTAATTGCTCATTTACTATATTTTCGAGCAATCCCGAGTTTTTACCTTGGTGCGCTAAATAAATACTAGATCCGTGGTCTTGTATTTTCTTTTTAACTAATGAGGCGAGCGTTTCCTCTGACATATCGCCCTCGGGAGAAATACCCTTTGTTTTAAACCAGGCCTTTAAATCCTCGTTTGATACTGAGTTGTTAGGGTTTGGAGGGTCTCCCCATATCAATTTGTAAATATAATCGTTGGCATAAATAGACAAATTAGTCTCCGTTAACTCATATCGTAAAGTTTCGGCAAGGTTTCCGGAGGCATTAACGGGAGCGTAAAACGTGCTCCTCGTCTGTTTGCCGTTTTTGTTTCTTAACGATACGCGTTTAATCGGACGCGTCCGAATAACGTTTTGTATCATTTTAACGAGCTCCCGTGCGAACTCGTCAATAACTATTTGTTGCGATAGTGTTAACATTTTATCTTGCCGCTTAACGTTACGGTTAATAATGTCCCCGACATTACGTTTTTAACTCTCGTTAACGGTCGTAAATTATACGCTCCGTCGGAATAGTTGTAATTATCTAAAAAATCATTTAACCAACGTACAGCCTCCAAACTTGCGGTTGCTTGTATTTCCTCAATTGAGGCGTCAACGTCTAAGTTTTCGGCTTTGTCAAAACTCGAGGAGGGTTTGTCTTGCTTTAAAAAACCCATACTCAAACGAATTGATTGCGTTGAGTCGTTAGCTTGCCCGTTTATTTCGATAGGGTCTAAATGTATAAACCAAGTTGTTACGGTCTTTTGTGCTGCAGTTAATGAGGTGTCGAAAGGTCGCCCGTAACTAAACGTTGAGCCTTTAAAATATTTCGCGACGTGCTCGCGGATTTCGTCAATTATTGTTGTCATTATTTTATTTTTTTGCTTTTTAGTATATCCCTTAAATTCCTTTCGTACTCAGATTTGCGTTTGTCATATAACAGTAATGTATAAACAACTCGCACCGGCTGAGCTAGTACCTCGTCAATTGTTGAGCCTAAACTCCCCGCCCTTGCGATTTCAACGTACGTTGCAAACCCTCCAAAACTATTGAGTCGCTCCACTCCCGAGGCTTTTTGTTCATCGCTGAGTGAATTTTCGTTAAGTTCGGCATAGTTATTATAAAAATTAACGTATTGCTCAAAAAAAAATTTGCCGAGCCGATAACTTCTAAAAATGGCCTTTCGCTTATATCCTCACCCTTTAAAATTTTAATTATGTCAATAGCAACTTCAAACCCAGTTTTGCCACCGGTTGCGCTTTGTCTGACTTTCTCGGCAAGCCCAAAACTTACGGAGCCGAAATCGAAATCTTTGTATTTTTCCTCGACATCTGTTGACTCGAACGGCGTTAAATCCTCAGTAAATGCAATCAAATGAAATAATTGGCTTGCGTGCGTATCGGGGAGCGCGTCGATAATATCTAAATCAATCCCGGAAATTGCGCTCAGTTGCTCGGCTTTATTGTCAATATGTTTAACAATTTTAATCGCTTGCGAGTACGTCAACTCGTCCCAGGATAACGGGATATTATACGCGACATGGTTAATGTTTACGACTTGCATTTTTCTAATGGTTGATATTGATTTTTAAAATAATAGGTATTTAATTTATAGTATTTGAGTTTTAAACGCTCGTTGTGGTATTTGCAATGTTCTAAAAACTCGGCGAGATAAAATTTATAAATTTCCTCGTACGAGTTACATTTATTATTAAATAAATTCCCGATAAAATCCTCCTCGATTTGCAATAGAGAGCCGACGGACGAATTAATGCGGTTGCGCTCAGCCTCGACGCGTCGTTTAGTTTCGCGGTTTACGGGTCTGAATAGTTGCTCGAATAATTCCATAAAACAAATATATAAATTATCTCCTAATTGATTTAAAAATGATCGGTTTATTTCTTTTAAACTCGACGTTCTCGTTTTGGTATGTTACAGAGTACCTTGCCGCATCGAGTCCGTGGTTAAATAAATCCTTTGGCGTTCCGCTTTTTTTATCATTCCACGAATAGTTATTCAATTCCCGCATTAAGTTAACCGAGCGAGGCGTTACGATAATTTTGTAGTCTTGCATTAATGCAATACCTCCCGAGATACTACCGGCACCCTTTACGGCTCCTTTGATATTAACCCCCTTACGTTTCAACTCCTCAATTAATCGAGGCTCTGACGAGTCGGCAATTATTAATTTGTTTCTGGCGATTGCTTTGTTTTCGATTTCGATTTCGGACGTTGTTAATCCGACTTTATACAAACACTCGTCGAGATAAATAATTTTTTTCTTTTTATCGATTGCCGTATTTATTAATGTGCTCGGGTCAACGCTAAATCCGTAATCCTGGCCGTAAACATTCGGGAGTGAGTTGTCGAACTCTCCAACCTCCCAATTTGTAAAAATAACGCCCTCCGACTTATTAAGCCAACGCCCTAACATAATATGGTTGTATTTTTCGGGGTTGTTTATTCTCATTTGCTCGACTTGTTTTAAAAACGACTCGTCGAGGTTTTCGAGGTTATCCAAATAAGTGGTATGTATATACGTAACGTCGCCCTTAATTCCATTAAATCCCTCCTGGACTCCGGCGTCCTCAAAAAAGCGTTTATATAAAAAATGCTCCTTTGTTGTCGAGTTCATTAAAATAATAATTCGGTTTTGTATGCCTGACGTTCGGATTGATAAATCTATTTTGTCAAATGTGGCCTCGTCTGTCAACTCCTCGCCCTCGTCTAAAATCCATGTCGAAACGCCTTGCAACGATTTTAGGTTAGCGGTTTGATCGCCTGAGCTCGTTTTTATCCCTCTAAAAATAATCGACGCGCCATTGCTGAGGTTGTTAATCTCGTCTTTGTTTATATGAAATAAACTCCCCGCGTTCAATAAATCTATTTTCTCGACAAACTCCGGGATAATAGATAAATGTGCGCTCGCCATTGTGTAACGAGTAAATAATATTTTTTGCGGCTCCTCGATACAAATTGCGGTTTGTATTAAAGCCGTTGAAAATGATTTAGAGCTCGCGCGTCCTCCCGTCACAAAAAAATACCTTGTTTTATTTGTTTTGAGAGGTAAATATTTTCTATTCAGTTTTATCATTTAAAACAATTGCGTCCGTTATTTGCTCAGCGTTTGAGTCGAAAATCTGTATTGCATTAAGTCCCGGCGTATTTTCGGGGAGTTGCAAGTTGTCAACCCTCGAAAGTTTCGGTTTAAAATATTCGAGCATTTCCAAATAATATTTCATAAATTTATCTTTTGGAGCCTCTCGCATAATTTGGAGCGCACGTTCTGAGCCCTCGTTTGCTAAAAACTCCCCGAGGTCTCCCCATTGCTTTGTCTTTTTGTTAGGCGTACCCTTTTTTTTGTAACCTGGGTGTCCTTTCTGAAATAATGGCGTTGGCATTTTATTTATAGATTAATGTAAAATTAAACGAACTAACATACAAACGCGGACGGCCAATTGATAACACGCGAGAAACGAGAAAATAATTTCCGTCGAAAACAAAGTCGGTAAAATTAAAATCTTTGACGCGGTTAATCGAGTCGAGTTTGTTTTTAAATTGTTTAAACGTTGAGTCGGACGAAAACGTTACGTCCTTAAATTTAACCTGAGCCGTTGCGACTGAGGTTAATAATATTGCTAAAAATAAAAGTCTCATTATATTAATTTTCCAATACCTGGCAAAGATTTAACAACGTCGATATTATTATCGTAATGCGTATTTATTCCCAAATAAATAACTTTTTTAATTTTCTCATCGTTTGAGCCGGTTGCATATATTCGACTCGGTAAAATTCCGCAATCTTTTGCTCTTTTTAATATTCCGTCAACTGACGATCGCGCCGAAATAATATAAACTGAGTTTCCCTCCTCAATTAATTTTTTGGCAAGTTCAAACCCTTTATTTTTTGAAAATGTACCGTCGTAATCAAACGAGATTTTTTTTGCGTTTAAAAATTTTTCAAAATAAGACATAACACAAAGATACATAAAGTTTTCATAAAATATCTATTTGATTAACGAATTATAAAACTCGAGATACATATCGAAATCGGTTGCGATAAAATAAATCCCTCCGGCGGACTCGATTTTCTTTTGATACTCTTTTTGTGCGTCCGATTGTCTGTCCTTTCCGATTTTAACCTCAATTTTAACACTTTTGCCTTTAATCGTTGCGGATATGTCGGAGGTTCCCTTTGTGCCTGAGCCTGGAATATATTTTCCGGAGCCTATTTTTTTGCGGTTACCTAGTACGTCGGTTACTATTTTCGAGTCGTCAATATATCGTCCGGTGTTCGATATTCGTTCCGCTTGCCAACCTAACGCGTTTAAATGCGTTGTGATGCACTTTGTTAATCCGTTGGCCGTATCGTCCCTAAAAACTGTTTTCGGAACGTACGCTCTCGGCATTTGCGTTTTTGAGCACCTAATTTGCCAGTCCAAAATCTGTAAATCTTTTAAGCTTTGTTTCATAATCTGTAATGTAATGCGTTTTGTAATGAATTTTGTAATTCTCGAAACCCTTGGTATATCTATATATATTACATTATTACATATATATTAAAAAAAATATATAATATATATAATATAATAATATAATAATATAATATATATTGGGTTTGAGTTTATTTTTTTTGTGTAATACTGTAATTATATGTCAATTTTTCCGTTAAATTGTTTTAAATCAGATAGTTGCTCCGTTACAACGTTGTTTTTTGGTTTGTAATGTGTAATGAAATCAGAGCGTTTAAATTTATACGCTCGTCCGTTTGAGTCGTTAGCTTGCGATTTTGCAAATTTTGAGTAATTCATAACGTCGTTTGGTTTCATTTTAAACTCCTCTTTTAAAACTTTACGGATATAATTTGCTGAAATTTGGTTGTTGTGGATAAAAAACTCCTCTTTTATATCGATAGGGGTCGCAAAAAACTCCTCGATTGTTTCGTTTTGGTAAAAATACCGCTCAATATATAACTCCAAATCTTTATATAAACCGGACTTGCTCTCCTCTTTAACAATCTCGAGAGAGTCGGTTTGTATTTCATCCTGAGTAAATACCATACGAGAACGGGAAAAATCTGGAGCCGGTAATTGCTCCAAATATTTTAAAAACAAGGGTATTTCGTCGCGGAGGTCGTTTTCGATATTTGTATTTCGTTTCTCTGTGATTGATTTAATTTTACGAACCCAAAAACGTATCTCCTCGCGATCAATTTTAATAAAATCCGTTTCCTTGTTTGTGCAAACAACAACCTTTCCAAAAAACGGAACCGAATAACTCGAAACAAATTTTTGAGATACTGACATTGTTTTCGCCGTGGCAATTGATTTAAGTTTCTCAATCGTGTGCGCCTTGTCGATAACTGTCTCGTCAATCATTACTATATTTTTGAGGGCGTAAGTATCGTTAAAACTCGAGGTTAAATCGTTTGGATTTATTAAAATTGAGTTTTGCCCGAAAATCATTTGGAGCCAATTTAAAAACGTCGTCTTGCCCGTTTCCCTTTCAGTCGATACGAGTGCCAAAATTGGCAAAATCTGAGTCGGATATAAATATAATATTTGCATATATTTAAGTCCTAGTTGAGCTTGCTCTCCAAAAATATGGTTTATTAATTTAACGGTTGTTTGTATGTCCTCAATTTGCACAGTTTCGTTAACGGCTTTGTGCGGGAATTGATTGTAAAGATTGTACGCGCCGTTTTCGGTAGGAATAAACGTTTTGTTGTTTGGTATAATAGTGAAATCGTTATATTTCGGTATTATGTTAAAAATATCCTTTCCGTGGTCTTGTTTAATCTCGTCTTTTTTCCAGGCCTTTAGGAGTGTGTTTTCGGTTCCGTATCTATCCGTTTTTTTTATTGTTTTAAAATAATCAGTCCCGACGCGAATAAATGGAACCTCTCGACGCATAATTGAAAACTCGACAAAATTAATTGCTGAGCAAATATCGTTTTTAAAACGTACGGCTGTTAAAACCATAAATTTAGAAACCTTTGTCCCGACGATTAAGTTGTCGAAAGGATTTGAACGTTTAACCTCAATTAATCCGCTTGCCTCCTCTAAAATAAAAGTCGGGGATTTAATTGCCTCGTTTGAGGTGTTTAAATAGGTTGCCGTTGTATCGCTAAAAGATACGCAACGTTTATCGTTGTCGAAAATATCGGCGAACGTCCCGAAAAAATTAAAATAATCGACGGGAGTTAATAGCTTATTAAATTTTGGGTTTTCAAAGTTCATAATGTTATTTTAAAAGTTAATATTAATCATAATTTATCAATTAATTTATTAATGCTTTTGCCTTGCTCAATCGTTAGTTTTGTAATCTCGGCAATCCTTTCCTCGAGCTCTCTAATAATTAAATCCTTTCTCAAGCTTTCGTTAAATCCGTTTTCTAAATCTTTATATCTCTACTCGGTTAATATCCACGGTCCTGAGTAACCGTTTAAAGCGTTTTTTAAACTTTTAATTAATATATCAAAATTTAGAATTAATCTAAATAACTATTGAGGTAAATAAACCGGCTCGTTAATACCTTTGTCAATCATTTGTTTAGCGGTTTTAATATAAACCTCTGGTTTTTGTGATAAATAACCGTTTGATTTAATTAAATTGTTTATAAACGCAATCGCGTTATTATATTCAATATGTCCCGCGCCGCAATATCCCCCGAGTAAATATGCCGCCGCTCTGAGTTGCGGGTGCCCGTTATCGTGTATTGCGTTAATCTTTTTTAAAATTATTTTCTCAACTGAGCTCGTTTTGTCGGTTGTAATATATTGTTGGACCTTTGGACGCTCCGGCTCAATATAAACCTCGTTAAACGTTTGCGCGTCGTTTCGGATTAATATTTCGTCGTCGTAACTTATAAACATTGGCAAAATGCAATTTTTCGGGGCTCTGTCAAAACCGTTATAAATTTCGAGAGTTCTTTGTATTGCGGCGAAACGTGTTTTAAACTCCTCAACTGATTGACAAACGGGAATTTTAACAAGTGCTCGCACTCCGTGTCGAGAGGCTGACAACCACGCGGCCAGGATAAATTTATTTTGATTAAATATAAATTTTTTAAACTCCTCGGCGTAAACTGAGTTAGGCAAATGATCAAAGTCTAATACTAAAATCCCCGTAAAATTTACGATATTATCGTATTTTCGGGAGCCCTTAACATAAACGCAAGGCGTAAACGAATAAAGTTTCGTTTTTAGTTGTTGCTTTGTTGCCATATCCCCCGAGCGTTCCGCTTGTTTAATTTGCTCGAAAATATGTTTAATATTTTGTTTTGGCGACTTAATCGCGTTTAACATATAATCGAGCGAAACCTCCCCGAGCGGTTCGGACTTTTTAATATTGGCGTCGTAAAAATTAAATATAACGTTTTCCATACTTACGTTTAAAATATTTTATAGGCATTGTCTTAACGTCTCCGTCGGTTTAAAATATAACTAATGTATGTTGGATTGTGTATTTTCATTTTACTTTGTTTTAATGTTATTTAATCTGTAAATTTTTGTTTATACTAATCGAGCAGCCGACAACCTCAACGCCATTTTTTAAAGCCTCTTTAATCTTTGTTTTATCCGCTTGCTCAGTTACTTTAACAACTTTAAACTCTAATGGTAACGCGTTAACGTCCTCGACATTTACCGACTCACTCGCTCTAAAAGATAATTTAACAATCGGTGTTTTGATTTCGTCGCGTTCAAATAATCGCATTGCGTTAGCGATTGTATTTTTTAAACGCTCGCTTGCGTTTACTCTGACTTTTTTTAACTGAGTTAATCGTTTAATCTCGTTGTCTATTGCCTCGACGTCGTTATCTAAGTCTTTAATAACAAATGAATATCCAACGGCTTTCGTTTCGAGCTCAGTCTCGCTAATTGCCAGGGCGTTAACTTGCTCGTCCGTAAACTCTCCGTCTTGCTCGATTAATTGATTTTGAATTGCTAAAAATTCGTTGCTTATTTGATAGATTGATTTTTTCATATTTATTTATTTTTTTTGCTTATTATTAAAATCGTCTAGTAATCTATTTGTTAACGCGTTAACCTCGTCGTTTGATTTCATTTTGTCGCTGAGGCTTTTATATAACTCCTCGAGGTGCTTTTTATCCTTTGCGACAATTATCGTTGCTTTTGCCGTTTCGACTTCGTCGTAGATTGCATTTACTTTGCCAGGTTCCGAAATCGTCGGCAAATCGTCTGAGTGTGTCGCGTCCGCGTCGTCAATCTTACCCGTTGGGATAAGGAATAAATACAATAAAAGATATTTTAACGCGTACGTTGTGGATTTTCCCGCGCTTTTGTCTTGCGAGTCAATACCGTGCCCGTAACCTCTTAACTCTAAATACTCGCCCGACGTATGCAACAATAAATATTCCGGCTCAACCTCTGTAAATATTGACTGTTTAGGCTTTCCGTATGCGTCAATCGATTGTAAAATTGTTGTTTTCGGATTTATTTTTCCGGGCACAATACAAAGTCCGTTGTTTGCCATTGCTGAGCGCACAATTTCCTTAACGTCTTTGTCGCTTACGCCTTTATATTGATTGTTACCGCTGCCAACGGTTGCGGTTTTTTCAACGCCTTTAATTTCCTGACTCGTTTTAATAATTGCGGCGGTTATATTTGTGATATTTTTTAAATTTTCCATTGCGTTAGTTATTTTATAATGATTGATTTATCCACGTCGTTTAATATGCTGCTAATGTCAGCAATTACACTCGTTAATTTATCCTTTGAGTAAATGTTAATTGAGTTGTCGTTTTTGACGTGGTCGTTAATTCCGCGCGATAAATCAGTAATCCAAACGAACTCTATTTTTATCCCGACAACAATCGTTTTTGTTTTGGAGTCTAAAATTGTTTCGTAAAAAATTTCGAGGCTTTTATCTTTGTCGATATGTCCGTTTGATTGCTCGTAAAAATAGAGCGTTGTTTCTGTTACCCCTTTGACGTAATTTAATTCAATATTCATAGTAAATAAAAAAGCCTTTGAGCGTGGGGGGACGCTCAAAGGCTCGTTTAATAAGTTAATCGCTTGTTGACAAATCCCCCAATTTGTCGCGACGATACAAATTTAATATTTATTTTTTAATTTTCGCTAATATCGTAAAATATTTTTAAACCGATTTCTTTTGCGAGTGAGTGCTCAATTTTTGCGCCTTTAGATTGCTGCCAATTACTTAACATTAAAACGTGCGTGCAATTTAGCATTGCGATTAAATCCTCTCGCATATATTCCTCCCAGGTTTTGCCGTGGTTGTGTGGTAACGTTAACGGATTGACAACCTTATAACCATAAGCAATTAAAAGCTCCTCCGCTTGTTTAAATAGCTTTTGCGCCTCCTCAATTGGCAAACCCGTTATTTTTCCCGATATATAAACTGTCCCTCTCATTTACGCAAAATTTGGAGCTTGTTGTTGTTTATTAATTTTCCAAAGTTCAAGAGAGTTAAAAAATTGCTCGCCTTTATCCGGGTGATTATAAAGCCTCCCCTTTAAATTAAAACTAACCTCGACAGCGTCTCCGTCTTTGTAACTGTCTAAAATAGCGGTTTTGTCTTGCGTTGCAATTAAACTAATAAATTGCGGGTAAGGAGTTGACTCGTCCGTTTTGATAACGATTTCGCGTTTAGAAAATTTTTCGCTAACGGCTTGCGTTTGTCCGATTTTGTAAATTGTGCCTTTGATTTCCATTTTGTTTTGATTTATTTATTGTTATTGTAAAAATTATTTATTGAGGTTGTAACTCTCTCAACGCCTCGTTTGTCGCGTATTGCTTTATTAATTGTTCCGCGTGTCATATTTGAGGCCTTTGCGATTTTCTCGCCGTCTCCGTGAGATACTTTTTTCAATATTTCGTCAGATATTCTAAACGTTTTCATTTTATTAGTTTGTTAGTGTTTGTATTAGGATAATGTTTTTTAGGTATTGTTAAGTTGTTAAACTTACGCGTTAGGATTTCCATTTCGATAAATTCCTCGCATTTAGTCCCTTTAACAATGCAAATTTTTTCGAGTTCTTTTATTCGTTGCTCGTACTCTTTTGATATTTCGAGCGTTTCGCTTTCGTGTTTCATCGGCTTAAATATTTTAAATAATTATCGCGATTAAATGAGCCGTTTCGCTCCCAATATTCGACGCGCTCGTCTAAACCGTAAACGGCTATATTTTCCGCTTTAACTTGTCGAGACTTTTTTTGTAACGCTCTCGCTTTGCGTTGTTTCTCGTCTTTGCGGAGCTCATTTATAATATATACGACCCCCGCCAAAATAATTAATTGTATCATTTTTATATATATTTTTTGTAAATGT
>Ga0075458_10000291_pt1 | contig 16225 bp, 17 predicted proteins | sample DEB3_08_DNA_FD_77576 | JGI IMG/M metagenome (GOLD analysis project Ga0075458, IMG submission 77576) | Aqueous microbial communities from the Delaware River and Bay under freshwater to marine salinity gradient to study organic matter... | ecosystem: Environmental > Aquatic > Marine > Coastal ... | reverse complement strand
TCCCCGCGGTTCTGCACCCGTACATGCGCGGAGCCACGATGATTCCTGCGGTATCTTCCAACACACGATGACACTGCGCGATCGTCGAGTGCAGTACGAAACTGCGGGACTCGACCGCGAAGATCTCGTTGCCGATCCCGTTCGGCAATTCACGGCATGGTACGAACAGGCCGCCGCGGCCGGTGTTGCGGAACCCAATGCGTTCACGTTGTCCACCATCGACCACCTCGGCATGCCAAATGGTCGAGTGGTGTTGGCTCGTGGTGTCGATGACCGGGGAGTCACGTTCTATACCAATTACTCGAGCGCCAAGAGTCGTGAGATGTCGGCAACCACCACGGCAGCAGGCACGTTTGCCTGGTTGGATTTGCACCGCCAAGTGCGCTTCCGTGGTGATGTGGCGCGGCTGAGCGCCGAGGAGAGCGACGCGTACTTTGCCTCACGACCACGGGAGTCTCAGCTTGGTGCGTGGGCCTCGCCACAATCGGAGGTGATCTCCGATCGTTCGGAGTTGGAGCAGCGCCTCGCGAGCGCGCGAACTCAATTTGGTGATGGTCCCATCCCGCGTCCGGAGGGCTGGGGTGGCTGGCTCATTGCACCCGTGGAGTGGGAGTTCTGGCAGGGCCGGCCGAGTCGGTTGCACGACCGATTCCGTTACACGCGCTCAGACGCTGGTTGGATGATCAACCGTCTCGCCCCCTGAGGAGTCACTGCGCCATGTGCGCGCAGAATCCGCCAGTGCGGTGATGAGGGCGGCGGTATGCGGTGTTGGATGCGGGCCTTCCCAGTCCCACCACAGTGGGCTGGTACCACGTACGCGTGGCGGCAATTCCAGCTGTACTCCGCCCAGCCGCGGCACGTTGACCGGGTTCGCTGGGTGAAGTCCGCGCAACTCCTTGGGAATCTGCTCGATATCGTCCTGTACTCCGTACGCCGGTAACGCCCGCCGCAAATGAGTCGAGGTGTGCTTGGCCAGCTGCCGATTACTACCGCCGAGCAACAGCGTGGTGAAGAGTCCACGGCGACCAAAGCCATGCACCGTGATGACCACATCGACGTGCGAAAGAAACGCGGCCAACGACTGCGATTGATCGGCGGTGAACCGATGTGATGGCACGTGCTGGCGTAGCCCTGCAGGTTGATGCACGCCGTAGTACGACGAGTTGGAGTCACGCGCCGCCTGTCTCGCGATGAGGTCGGTGCGTTCCTCGAGAGACCCGCCGTGGAATGCCATGAATCCGAAGGCACCACGCAATTCCAACACCTCTTCCACACCTGGTTGGGCTAGCAGATACGCCAGGTTCACGGTGGTGTCGTCGCCGACCGGCGACGGGTAATGAGTACCGAAACACCAATAACTGCGACACAGGCGACTGCAATGGAAAGTTCGCCGATGTTGGAGATTCGATCGACGATGGCGGTTTGCCAATTACCAAGCATCCGTAGGATGTCTCCCTGATCGGTTTGCTCGGTGATGGCCACGTACCAGTACCACGCGAGATAGATGCCGGTGATGAGCACCAAGCCGCTCGACAGATAGGAGACGATGGACATGACTCCGCGACCGCCTCGGACGAGTGCCGTCTTCGCAAAAGCCAGCGTGGTGGTGAGCGCAGTAACGAAGAGTGCCATGCCGATTCCATACATCATCACGCTGAGCACTCCCGACACCACACCGTCACGGGTGAAGCTGCCGAGAATCGCGGTAGTGAGCAAACCAATGGTGCATCCGATGGAAGCAATCGCATACACCACACCGAAGGCGAACATCCCCATAACTCCGTTACGTCGCGATTCGCCACCGAGTGCCGGTACCCACAAGCGTGGTCGCCATCCCGACAGCATCCGAATGCCCATGACGATGAGGGCGATTCCCACTACGAGCGCGGCATACTTTGCGTTGAGCTCGATCCAGTTGGTGAAAAGTCGGGAGATGGCGCCAACCAGCATGAATACCGCGAGGAATCCTGCCGACACCGATCCCCCCACCACGAGGGACCGACGTAATCGCGTGGACGTATCAGTGTCGTCACTGACACTCAGGTAGGCCACCAGATAGGTGGGCAGCAATACGAACCCACATGGGTTCACGGCAGCCAACATGCCGAGCAGCAGCGAATAGGTGAAACTTCCCTCTACGAATGCCATCACGCGGGGAACACCTCGACAATTGCCTCGTTCAACATTGCGGCAGTGATCTCGCCGGTGAGCTGACGGCGCACCACACCGCCGGCATCGATCAGGAGAGTTACTGGTGCCGTGGCAATGCCCATTGCGCTGGTAAGGCGACCATCACGATCGAAGAAGTTGTCGAACGTCGCGTCGTACGTGGCGAGAAACGTCTCTGCAGTCTCACTCGTGTCGCTGATATTCACGCCGACGAAGCGAATGTGGTTGAACTGCGCATCAGCGGCAACCAGTACGGGGAATTCCCGACGACATGGCTCACAGGTGGAGAACCAGAAGTTGACGATGAGCGGCTGTCCGAGCCACGTATCGGTGGAAACGATGTTGTCCCCGGTGTCCTCCAATTTCACCGAAGCCAACTTGTTTCCCTCGGACACCTTGTTGAGGGCGATACTGCCAGCGGTGGAGTCGAGCTGGTATTCGTCCTCTGCGCTGCCGGACATGAGCCAACCACCACCGAGCGAAACAACGAGGGCGATGGCAAGCGATGAGACCAACAGTGGTCGCCGCATGCGCACGAAGCGAGGCTACCGACGACCGACATCTTCGGTAGCGTCATCGCCGTGTCGCACATGCAACAAGTGTCACCGCCGTCACCATTTCCCACACATGGCCGCACGTATTCACGTGAGCGCCGCGTGCGACTCGGCGATGTAACTCCAAAGGGCCGCCTGCGACTCGATGCAACGGCGCGTTATCTCCAGGACATCGCCACAGACGACGCTTTGGATGGAAGCTATGACGACCCCCACGGTTGGGTGGTACGACGCACCGAGATGTGGGTGCATCACTTCCCCAAGTACCTGGATGATCTCGCGTTGACCACCTGGTGTGGTGGAGTTGGTTCGCATTGGGCAGAGCGCCGAACGCGAATAATAATTGCTGGCGAGCCCGACGCCCCCCCTGCGATTGAAGCTGCGGCGTTGTGGGTTCGTGTGGACTTGAACACATTGAAACCGTTGCAGTTATCGGATCGGTTTCGTGAACTCATCGGTGAATCTGCCGCCGGACGCAAAGTGTCGGCTCGCTTGCTGGTGGGCCGCAACTTACCAGCCGATGTGCAGTCGGCGCCACGAGTGAATGTGCCGCTTCGCTTCAGTGATTTCGATGCCATTGGCCATCTCAACAATGCGGTGTATTGGGAACCACTCGAGGAGTACCTGGGTGGCCATCGTGAGCGTCGAGCACCATTGCACGCCATCGTGGAGCATCATCGCTCGGTGGAACCGGGTGCAGTGATGACGGTATCTACGTATGAGTCGGACTCTCGCGTGGTACTTCACCTCCGCGATGGTGATGAAACGGCGTCGCTCATTCAAGTGGTGTCCGACTAGTGCTGGGTAACTGGTTGGCACCGCCAACCGTCATCAGTGTTGCAGTGTTCCTCGTGGGTTGGTGCGCAGGGTGGATGTGTTTCATCCGCGCCACCCGCCGCGGTGATCTTGCGACCGCACTTCATTGGACTTCCGCTGACGATCCACCCAAACTCCATCCTGCTGATGGTGCTCCCGAACGCAGCCCGGTGACCGTGGTAATTCCATGCCGAAACGAAGAAGCACATCTGTCGGAATTGCTTCCGTTGCTGAAGTCAGCACTGCACTCCAACGACGAGGTACTGGTGGTGGACGACGGCTCCAGTGATGGCACTGCTGATATTGCTGCACGTCACGATGCCAGAGTCATTCGTGCTGGCGCATTACCGAGTGTTTGGGCAGGAAAGCCCCATGCATGTTGGTTGGGAGCTCAGCAAAGCAGCAATGCCACCGTGGTGTTCATGGATGCCGATGTCCGCGTGGGTGTTCACGCAGTCGATCATCTGGTATCAGTACTCGATGCGCACCCGACGGCATTGGTGAGCGTGATGCCTTGGCATCGCACGGGCTCCCTCGTAGAACGATTCAGCATGCTGTTCAACGTGATCTCATCGATGGTGGCCAGTATGCAGACGAATCGCAGCAGTCGTCGAGTGGCGTACGGACCGCTCATGGCAGTTCGAAAGGAGTCGTACATGCATGCAGGTGGACACGCTCACAAGAACGTGCGGGGGGCAGTGGTGGAGGATCTTGCATTGGCTCGGGTGATGTCGGCGTCGGTGGCACTACTCGGTCGCGAACACGAGGTGGAGTATCGCATGTATCCCCATGGTGGGCGGCAGCTACTCGAAGGCTGGACCAAGAACACCGCCATTGGTGCGATGTCAGTGCCGCGGTGGTCGGCGGTGTCCATCGTTGCCTGGGTGGCCTCGTTGTGTGGTGGAGTGGTGACATCACCGTGGTTGTATCTACTCTCGGCGATGCAAATGGGGGTACTGGCGCGTCGTGTCGGAAACTTCGGCGTGGGGAGTGCGCTCACGTATCCACTGCACGCGGCTGTCTTCGTCCTTGTGGCGGTCTACAGTGCGATTCGCTCAGCCCTCGTTGGCAGCGTGTCCTGGCGTGGGCGCAGCATTGCCACTCGGTGACGGTACGAAGAACGACGACCGGTAGAACGACAACTCTTTCACGCTTTCGCGAATGTCGTTGAGTGCGCGATGAGCACCGGCCTTCGTCGGTCGTGAGATCGAGGTATGTGGATACCAGCGTTTGGCGAGCTCTTTCACACTGGACACATCAACGCTGCGATAGTGCAGGTAGTTCTCGATGTCGGGCAGGTATTTCACCAGGAAGCGTCGGTCGGTGCCGATCGAGTTTCCACAGAGCGGGACAGATCGTGGATCAGGGATGTGCTGTTTGATGAAGGCGAGTGTTGCGGCTCCGGCCTCTTCCAGCGTGGTTCGCGAGGATCGAATGGCCTCAAGTAGGCCCGACTCGGTGTGCATGGTTACTACGACGGGGTCCATGGCGGCGAGCACGTCGTCAGGCTGATGAATGACGAGGTCTGGACCTTCCGCCACGATGTTCAGGTCGTCGTCGGTGATGAGGGAGGCGATTTCCACGATGACGTCGACGGTGGGATCGAGCCCCGTCATCTCCAGATCCATCCAAACGAGCACCACCCAACACTACGGCGGGCGTCGTATCGTCGTGGGGTGGCTTCGTCGCTCGTGGTTCCGATTCGTCTCTTGGATGCCGACCTCCCGTTGCCGACCAAGGCACATCCACATGACGCCGGTCTCGACCTGTACGCGCGCACCGATGCGTTGCTGTCGGCGGGTGGCGGGAGAGTCCTCATCCCAACCGGCGTTGCAGTGGCGATACCCGTTGGCTACATGGGCATGGTGGTGCCGCGTAGCGGACTTGCACTGAAACACGGCATCTCGCTGGTGAACACACCAGGAATCATCGATGCGGCGTACCGCGGCGAGTTGCAAGTCATCATGATCAACCACGATCCAACGAGTGACTACCAAGTGCGGCGTGGCGATCGAATTGCCCAGTTGATCGTGCAGGCGATTGCACAGGTGGAGTGGTCCCCGGTGTCACAGCTGGATGACAACGATCGTGGCGGCGGATTCGGCCACAGCGGCCGCTGACGTCAGTTCGGCTGGTGACTGCTTGTCACACCATCGCGGGCCAATTGTGCGATGGTCGCATCATCGAGGTGAAGCAGTGAGCGCAGTACCTCGGCGTTGTCTTCGCCGCGATACTTCGGCACACCACGAACACGAACGTCGGCGTCGCTGAACTTCCACGGGCTCTGTGGAATGCGCACGGTGCCACCCGCTCGATCGGACACTTCGGCGATGACGCCCCGATGACGCGCCCAGTCGGTGTTGGCGATGTCAGCGACACTGCGCAGACGACCGGTGGCAAGGTGATGCTCTGCGAAGATGCGCTCAATTTCATCGGCATCGGCAACCGTGGATGCCCACCGCTGGAGAATCTCGGCGAAATCGTCGAGATGTCGGAGTCGTGAAGCCACGTCGGCGTATCGTGGGTCGTGTTCGAGGTCGCCGCGTCCCATCGCAGCACAAAACCAGCCGAAGTTGGTCTTTGATGCAGGGTGCCCACTCACCACCACGATGCTTCCGTCACGTGTGGTGAGCACGGGATAATCGGCCGGCTGGAACGATCGAATCCAATCCGCGGGAACGTCGCCTTCCCACAATTGATCGTGGGCATGTTCGTTTACGTACAACAGCGTCTCGGCCATGGAGATGTCGAGGAATTGTCCGCGTCCCGTTCGTTCCCGTTGGAAGAGTGCAGCGAGAACTCCGGCTGCAGCCTCCATGCCGGTGTACACGTCGCCATGACTGAAGGGGTCGTTGGCATAGTCGCCATTGCGGACATCGCCCTGGTGTTTGGTGAGGCCTGCTTCTGCGTTCACCACGGGGGCATAGGCACGTCGATCCACCCAAGGACCAGTTGCCCCGTAGCCACTGATGGAGGCATAGACGAGGCGCGGGTTTCGCTTCGCCAACTCGTCGTAGCCCAATCCAAGGCGGCCCATGACACCTGGACGAAAGTTCTCGATGACGACGTCGCTGACATCCACCAACTGACGAGCAATCTCCACGGCCCTCGCATGGGAAAAGTCCAACGACACGTTCAACTTGCCGACGTTTTGCTGGATGAAATAGGTGGCGAGTGAGTTCAGACGCGGTTGACCGAATCGTGTGAGGTCGCCCTCCGGCGGCTCGATCTTGATGACTTCGGCACCGAGATCACACAACATGCGCGCAGCATGGGGTCCAGCCAAGACGCGCGTGAAATCAAGAACGCGAATGCCCTCGAGTGGTCGAGTCATCGGTGCGGCTAACTGAGGCGGACACCGAGTGTGCGCAATGCCAACGATGCATAGAGCGAGACTCCCGTCTTCATCGCTTGTTCGTCGAACATCACTCGGTTGGAATGGTTCGGTGCGGCAGTCGCCGGATTCATTCCCTCGGGCGTACCGCCCAAGAACATCATCGCCCCGGGCAACTTGTTGAGTACGTACGAGAAGTCCTCTGCGCCCATCACCGGGCTGGGCAGGCGAACCGCCTTGTCGGCGCCAACCAGGGCGTCAGCTACTTCCAACCCGAATTCCGAGCTCGGTCCGTCGTTGACCGTGACGGGATAGCCGATCTTCACGTTCACGTCCGCGGACATTTCGTGGGTGTTGGCGATACCTTCGGCAACACGGCGCAAGCCGTCGTGCACCTTGGTTCGAGTGCTTTCACTTACCGCACGAATGGTGCCATTGATGTAGGCCGATTCCGGAATCACATTGGACGTCGTTCCGGTGTGAATTTGCGTGACGGTGACGACGGCCGGGTCGAAAACCGGAATGCGTCGGGTGATCAGCGTTTGTAGTGCTTGGACGATTTCACAGGCCACGGGAATCGGGTCGCGGGCACGGAAGGGCTCCGATGCATGGCCACCCTTGCCGGTGACGACGATTTCGAACGTGTCAGATGACGCCATGATCGGCCCGCCCTTGCCGGTGACCCATCCAGCCGGAATCGCGGTGGTGATATGAATCGCATAGGCCGCAGTGATCGGGGATGCGCTGCCATCGGCCAGTGGTGGCACATCGAGCAGGCCTTCGTCGAGCATGAACTTGGCTCCGTGGTGCCCCTCTTCTCCGGGCTGGAACATGAAGAGCACGCGACCCGGCAGTTCGTCCTTGCGCTCCGACAACAATCGGGCCGTGGTGGCCAGCATGGCCGTGTGGGTGTCGTGTCCACAGGCATGCATCATGTTGTCGTTACGAGACGAGAAGTCGAGTCCCGTGTCCTCCGGCATCGGGAGCGCATCCATGTCGCCTCGCAGCATCACGGTGGGGCCGGGTTTGCCGCCGGTGAGCAGGGCAGCAATTCCACTGGTGGTGTTGTGCAAGGTGACGTCGAGAGGAAGACCTTCGAGCGACTCCAATACGGCGTCGCGAGTGTTGGGTAGATGGTTGCCAACCTCGGGCCACTCGTGCAGGCGACGGCGCAGAGCGACGGCACCGTCATACAAATCGTCAACGTGCGCCGACAGCTCGTGAGCGGTGCCGTGAACGTCACGAGCAGCGAGTGTTTGGGAGTTCTCTGCCATGGACTCATCGTAGGTCGTGCCCCTGCGTCTACGCTGGGGACGGTACATGTCGTTGTTGGTCGTTGAGTTCACCATCGAGCCGTTCGTAGAAGGCCAACCGGGTCCGCATGTCACCCAAGCAGTCGCCGCGGTGGAACAGCATGGGGTGAAGGTGGACTTTGGACCGTTTGGGTCGACGTTCACCGCGTCAGAGGCGTCGACTCCCACCATCGTGGCCGACTTGATGCGAGCCGCCTACTCCCATGGAGCCACGTTCGTGAGCGTGAACGTTGCACGACAATCGGCATCATGACCGGCCGCCACCCGTTGATCGAAACGGTTGAGCCTCTTCTCAGCGCACTTGGTGCATCGATCGTGCAAACAGGTGAGATGAACAAGGCCGACGTGCCGTTGGTGTGGGAGGGCACGGTAGTTGCCGGTGTGCGACTTCCTGCCTTGCATGGTGCGATGGAGCGCCTCATCGAATCGGTGGAGAAGGAACTCGGCGCCAAGTTGGCGTTGTTGTCCCGCGCGGAGAAGCAGCGTGCGATTCGATTGTTGGACGAGCGCGGTGCGTTCATCTTGCGCCGCGCAGTGGAGGACGTTGCCGACGCCATGGGCGTTTCACGAATCACGGTGTACAACTACCTGAACTCACTGCATCGCTAGAGAAGTTCGCCAGAGAAGGCGGTGTTGATTACAGCTTGCGCAGGAAGACGTCGGTAACGCGATGATCCGCACCTTTTTCGATGACGAGCGAAGCACGACCCTTCGTTGGTGCGATGTTCTCGCGCAGGTTGCGACCGTTGATGGATTCCCAAATCTGGTGGGCCAGCAAGTCGGCTTGCTGATCGTCGAGTTCGGCGAAGCGTCGGAAGAAACTCTGCGGGTCCTGGAACACCGTGCGACGTAGGGCATGAAAACGTTCGACGAACCACGATTCGACGAGTGACTCCTCGGCATCCAAGTAGATGGAGAAGTCGAAGTAGTCACTGACGAATTCGTTTGCACGTGAGTCCACCTGCAGCACGTTGAGGCCCTCAAGGATGAGGATGTCGGGTTGGTGCACGATTTCATGTCGGTCAGGGAGAATGTCGTAAATGACGTGGCTGTACACCGGAACCGCCACTTCTGGTTCACCGCTCTTCACTGCACGAAGAAAGTCGAGCAGCTGTCGTGTGTCGTAGCTCTCGGGGAACCCCTTGCGGTCCATGATCCCACGCGCCTCGAGCTCGGAATTGGGGAAGAGGAAACCATCGGTGGTGATCAGTTCCACACGTGGGTGCTCGGGCCACCGCGACAAGAGCGCCTGCAGCAATCGAGCGAGGGTGCTCTTTCCTACGGCAACGCTGCCGGCAATTCCGATGATGTACGGCAACTTCGGTGCGATAGTGCCCAGGAAGGTGGACGACACGCGATGGAGATTCTGTGTGGCAGAAACGTAGAGGTTCAACAAGCGGGTGAGCGGAAGATAGATCGCTGCAACTTCCTCGAGATCGATCTGGTCGTTGATACCCCGCAGCGCTTCCAGGTCCTTTTCGCGGATGGTGAGGGGCGTTTGGGCGCGCAATGCAGCCCACTCCTCTCGATCAAAACGCTCGAAGCGCGGAACGTCACCCCCGTCAATCACGCGGTTGCAACGCTACGTCCCGCCGTGAAGATTCGCTCGGCGTGACCCAATGATTATTGGGCAAAAGGCGACTGTGCCGAGACGGCACCAGGAGCAGTGAGTACCTCGAAGCCGTCGTCGGTAACCAACACGGTGTGCTCGAACTGGGCGGTTCGCTTCCCGTCGATGGTGACCGCCGTCCACTCGTCGTCCCACATGCGGTGTTTGTCGGAGCCGAGGGTGATCATGGGTTCGATGGTGAAGGTCATGCCCGGGCGCATCAACATGTTGTTGCGTGGCTCGTAATAGTGGAGGATCTGGACGTCGGTATGGAACTGTTCTCCGATGCCGTGACCAATGAAGGCTTTGACGACGCCGTAGCGAAACTTCTTGGCATGTGACTCGATAGCGCGGCCGATATCGGAGAGCGGCGCATTCGGTTTCACCGCCTCGATGCCGAGCCACGTGCACTCTTCGGTCACCTTGATGAGCTGACGATCTTCTTCGCTGATCTCACCCACCGCAAAGGTGGCGTTCGTGTCGCCGTGGACTCCATCGAGATAACACGTGACATCCAGGTTGACGATGTCTCCGCCCTGCAACTCGCGGGAGTCGGGGATGCCGTGGCAAATCACTTCATTCACGCTCGTGCACACGCTCTTGGGGAAGTGCTGGTAGTTGAGTGGGCTCGGATATGCGCCGCGCGCGATGCACAACTCGTGCACGTAGACGTCGATTTCCTCCGTGGTGATGCCAGGCTTCACCATGTCGCCTGCAAGCCGCAGTACTTCGGCGGCAGTTGCCCCGGCACGCCGCATTCGCGTAATCACGTCAGGGGACTTCACGGGAGACTCGGGACGTCGCTTCACTTGGCCTGTAAGGGCGTACGGCGGCTTGACGATGTGGTCCGGCACGGTGCGCATGGGGCTGACTACACCCTTCAACACCCGTCCTTCGAGTGGCTTATGACAACGCTTGTATTTGCGACCGCTACCGCACCAACACTCTTCGTTGGCAAGTGGCAACACCTTGGGTGGTTGCGGTGTGGATCGCACGTACTCAGGCTATGGGAACGAGTGCCTTGCAGCGATCTGTTGTAGGCAGCCGGCCTATCGGTGTCAGCGTCGGAGGAGTCGCTCGAATCCCCAGCCCGTCACCCGTCGCATCGATTCGCTGATGATGGTCTTACTCATCTTGGATTTACCGGCAACACGTTCTACATAGATGATCGGCACTTCGACAAAGTGTGCGAGTCCGTGTTGTCGCAAGCGAAAGAGCACCTCGGTGAGAAAGGCATAGCCGTTGGAGGTGGTGTTGGCAATGGTGCCCGACCGAATGACCTCGCCGCGATAGGCACGAAAGCCGGAAGTGCAGTCGTGGACACCAACCCCGAGCATGAATCCCGTATACCAATTACCCAACCGCGACAGGATGCGACGCGGCACTGACCAGTTGCGGACGCCACCCCCAGGAACATACCGCGAGCCGATGACGACGCTGGCCCCAGACTCGAGTCGCGCCAGCATCGTGGGAATCACTTGTGCATCGTGCGAAAGATCGCAGTCGATGGTCACGATGGCGTCATATCCATCGTTGGCAAGGCGCACCAAACCTTCACGACTGGCTGCGGCGTACCCTCGTTCGTCAACACGGGTTATCAGATGAATCTGCGGGTTGGTGATGCCGAGTTCACGCACTCGCTGACCGGTACCGTCGGGGCTGTTGTCGTCGACGATATACACATCAGCAGTTGGTACGGCAGCAAACACGCGCTGAAGGAACTCGTCCACGTTGTCGCGCTCGTTGTAGGTCGGCGACATGACGGCAACACGCATGCAACGGCCTTAGAGCGCGAGTGACAGTGCGTCGTTGATGGTTGCCGCGCGCACGAGCGTGGCTCGACGAAGCTCTGGCGCCTTGCTGTTGCTGGGAATCAAGACTTGACGGAAGCCCATTCGTTCCGCTTCGATTACTCGTCGTTCGAGGTGCGTTACGTGGCGGAGTTCTCCACCCAGTCCAACCTCACCGAGTGCGACCATGTCGGAATGCACCGGAGTGTCGAGCGCCGCCGATGCCAGGGCAAGACAGATGGCAAGGTCGCTTCCCGGGTCGTTGAGCCGGACACCACCAACTACTGAGGCATACACCTCGAGCGAAGCAAAAGGAATTTTTGCACGACGCTCCAATACAGCCAACAGCATTGCCAAGCGAGATGATTCCACTCCTTGGGCACTGCGACGTGGCGTGACACCAGTTGCCACCTTGGTGGTGAGTGCTTGTACCTCAACGAGCAGTGGTCGTTGACCGTCGATGGTGGGTACCACGACGGAGCCAGCGACACCGTGTTGACGATCGGCCAACAACATGTTGCTGGCGTCCGGTACTCCGACCAATCCGCGATCGGTCATTTCGAAGAGTCCGAGCTCGTTGGTGGTGCCAAAGCGATGCTTGATGGCCCGCACCATTCGCAATGGATGCAAACGATCACCTTCGAAGGACACCACGGTGTCGACGACGTGCTCCAACAGACGTGGGCCGGCAATGTTGCCATCCTTGGTGACGTGCCCAACGAGAATCACGGCCACGTTGCGGGCTTTTGCTTCCTGTACCAATCGAAAGGCACATTCGCGCACCTGCGTGACGGAACCCGGGGCTGACTCCACGCTTTCATCGGCGATGGTCTGCACACTGTCCACCACGACGAGCGATGGCTTCACCTTGTCGATTGCGGCAATAATGTCGGCCAATGACATCGCCGACACGAGATACGTATCGTCCCCCGTTATGCCGATACGTTCCGCGCGGAGGCGCACCTGTTGCGCACTCTCCTCGGCACTGACGTAGAGCGAGGTGTCTGACCATGCGCCAACCAGTTGGAGGAGCAGTGTGGATTTACCGATTCCTGGCTCACCACTCACCAGCGTGACCGACCCTGGTACCAAACCACCATCGAGGACTCGGTCGAACTCGCTGATGCCGGTTGGCATTGCCGACGCCGCAGTATGTGCCACGTTCATGATGGGGAGCGGATCACTCGTGGCATTTAGCGAGCGATTGACCGCCACAGTCTTGGACACCAGTGGGGCATCATTCCCCACTACGTCTTCAACGAGGGTGTTCCATGCTCCACAGGTTGCACACTGGCCGTTCCATTTGGGATGCTGGGCTCCACAGTCGGAGCACACATAGACGGTTCGCAGGCGTGCCACGCGCCAACTCTACGACGCGGATGTGGAGGTCTTTCGACGGTAGGCAACGGAGGCGATGTACAGGACGACACCGGCGACGAGCAGGATCAACAGCACGAGAAAAGCTTGTGCTGCGTACGATGCCAACATCGCCGATACGTCGCGGTCGCGAGTGGAGGCCGACAATGCAAGTTCGGTTTGGTCCACGGGAATTGCCCAGGTGAAGGTGGCCGAGACCTCATCGTCCGCCCCGAAGACCGAGGCAGCGTTGTTCGCCCCAACCTTTCCGGGCATCGTGATGGTGAAGTTCATGGTGAGTGCCTCTTCGAGCGACATCCCCTGCGTTGCCAGTGAGGCTGCAAAGGGTGCGGTGCCGAGCAATGCGAGTGCTTCGCCATCGGCAAAGCCAGCTAATCCCTTCGGCAGCCCCGATTGTCCAGCAAGTGAATATCGAGCGTCGTTGGTGCTACCGGTGCGCACAAGCGAGAGGTTTCGTAGCGGTCCATTTTGTCCGGAGAGCTGCGAGAGGAACATGGTTGCTTCGTCCGTGTTGGCGAATGGGCGCCGGAGTGTGACGGCGAGCCCGCCATCGGTGGTCGGGGATACAACTTCGGTATCCCAACCTGCGGTGCCAAGATCATCGAGATTCAGCGAACTCGCCAGTTCAGGTGCGGCCGCAACGGCTCCTGCGTCGGCACGAGCAACCACCACGATCGATCCACTGCCGTTTTCTGCCACGGTCACGCTGGTGGAAAGATCCACCTGACAAGCAGTCAGCAATGCGAGCGCTACGGCAGCGCTAGCAACATGGGCGATGCGGCGTAGGACGCCACCTCGCAGAATCACTCGCTGGTGGCGGCGCCACCTTCGCCCGCACCGGCGAGGTCAACACCGACCGGCGGTTTGAAGCCTTCCACTGCGGTGAATGTGATGCGCTGTTCGCCCGGGTTCTCGGGATCGTCCTCGACACCCACCACAATGATTTCGCCAGCCACGAACTTCTTGTTGAGCAAGCGCTCCGAAAGCGGATCTTCAATGAGACGTTGCAATGCACGACGAAGTGGTCGCGCACCAAGCTGCGGGTCGTAGCCGCGCTTGGCAAGCAGTTCCTTGGCAGGTTGTGTGAGCTCAAGACCCAAACCGAGACCTTCGAGTTGGCTCACCAGTCGCTTGCTCATGAGATCGACCATCGCCATGACAGCTTCCTGCGTGTGCTCGTGGAACACGATGACTTCGTCGATGCGGTTCAAGAACTCCGGACGGAAGTGCACCTTCAACGCATCGTTCACCTTGTCACGCATACGCGCATACGACATTGCTTCGTCGTTCTTGCCGAAGCCAACGTTGGCCTTGCGCAGGTCTTGGGTGCCCAAGTTGGAGGTCATGATGATGACGGTGTTGCGGAAGTCGGTGGTGCGGCCCTGTGCGTCGGTGAGACGACCTTCTTCGAGAATCTGCAACAACGTATTGAACACGTCGGCGTGTGCCTTCTCGATTTCGTCGAACAGCACCACGGAGAACGGCTTGCGACGCACTGCCTCGGTGAGTTGCCCGCCTTCGTCGTAGCCCACGTATCCAGGAGGAGAGCCCACGAGACGGCTGACGGTGTGCTTCTCCATGTATTCGCTCATGTCAAGGGAGATCAATGCATCTTCGTCGCCAAACAGGAATTCTGCGAGGGTCTTTGCCAACTCGGTCTTGCCGACGCCGGTGGGTCCGAGGAAGATGAACGAGCCACTTGGCCGCTTGGGGTCCTTCAATCCGGCGCGGGTACGACGAATACTCTGGCTCACCGCCTTGATGGCATCTTCCTGGCCGATGATGCGCTTGTGCAACTCGGCTTCCATGTTGAGCAACTTGGCGGTTTCTTCCTCGGTGAGCTTGTACACCGGGATGCCGGTCCACACACTCAGCACTTCCGCAATTGCTTCTTCGTTTACTTCGTCGTACAGGTTGATGCCTTGGGCCTTCACGTCGGCCTCTTTTTGTGCACGCTCGTCAAGCAGCGTTCGCTCTTGGTCGCGCAAACGACCGGCTTCTTCGAAGCGCTGATCCTCGACGGCCTTCTTCTTCGCAGCCTGTACTTCCTTGATCTTGTTCTCGATTTCCTTCAGGTCCGGCGGAGTCTTCATGCGCTTGATGCGCAGACGGCTTCCTGCTTCGTCGATGAGGTCGATGGCCTTGTCCGGAAGGTGACGATCGGAGATGTAACGGTCGGCCATGTTGGCCGCGGCTACCAGTGCCTGATCGGTAATGGTGACACGGTGGTGGCTTTCGTACTTGTCGCGAATGCCCTTCAGGATCTCGATGGTGTGGGCAACCGAGGGCTCGTCGACCTTGACGGGCTGGAAGCGACGCTCGAGTGCCGCATCTTTCTCGAAGTGCTTTCGGTACTCATCGAGAGTGGTTGCACCAATGGTCTGAAGTTCGCCGCGTGCCAACATCGGCTTGAGAATCGATGCGGCGTCGATAGCGCCTTCGGCTGCACCAGCGCCCACCAGCGTGTGGATTTCATCGATGAACAAGATGATGTCGCCACGCGTGCGGATTTCTTTCAGCACCTTCTTCAGACGCTCTTCGAAGTCGCCGCGATAGCGACTACCCGCCACGAGAGCGCCGAGGTCGAGCGTGTAGAGCTGCTTGTTCGTGAGCGTTTCCGGGACGTCGTTGCTGACGATGCGCTGAGCAAGGCCCTCAACGATGGCGGTCTTGCCGACGCCTGGTTCACCAATGAGCACCGGATTGTTCTTCGTGCGGCGCGAAAGAATCTGCATGACGCGTTCCATCTCGCGTTGACGTCCGATGACGGGATCGAGCTTCTTGTCGCGTGCAAGTTGCGTGAGGTTGCGACCGAACTGGTCGAGGATCTGACTACCACCCTTTTCGGTGGGTGTGTCCTTTGCTCCGACGGGTTCACCCTTGCCTTCACCGGTGGAACCCTCGTAGCCGCTCAGCAACTGGATGACCTGCTGGCGCACACGTGAGAGGTCGGCGCCGAGCTTCACCAGCACTTGGGCTGCAACACCTTCGCCTTCGCGAATGAGTCCGAGGAGGATGTGTTCGGTGCCGATGTAGTTGTGTCCCAACTGCAGGGCCTCGCGAAGCGAGAGCTCGAGCACTTTCTTGGCACGCGGCGTGAAGGGAATGTGACCCGACGGCGATGAGCCACCCTGACCGATGATCTCCTCCACTTGCGCGCGTACCGCCTCGAGGGAGATATTGAGTGCCTCCAAGGCCTTGGCGGCGACACCTTCGCCCTCGTGAATGAGACCGAGGAGGATGTGTTCGGTGCCGATGTAGGA
>Ga0075458_10000290_pt1 | contig 16229 bp, 19 predicted proteins | sample DEB3_08_DNA_FD_77576 | JGI IMG/M metagenome (GOLD analysis project Ga0075458, IMG submission 77576) | Aqueous microbial communities from the Delaware River and Bay under freshwater to marine salinity gradient to study organic matter... | ecosystem: Environmental > Aquatic > Marine > Coastal ... | reverse complement strand
GTGGGACGGCACGCAGAAGGGTTTCGACCTCGATGCGGAGTCGATCCTGCAGGAACTCACGGATGAACTGCTGTACCACGGTGACCTGAACTCCGCATTGCGGCAGTTGATGCGCGACGGCATGACCGACAAGGACGGCAACCGAATAGAGGGTCTTCGCGACCTGATGGAGCGGATCAAGCAGCGGCGCGAGGAGATCGAGGACAGCGGTGATCTCGGCGGCGTCTACAGCGAGATCGCCGATGCGCTGAAGGACATCCTCGACGAGGAACGGCACACCATCGAGAACGACCTCCGTCAGGCCGAGGCCTCGGGCGACGAACGGCGCGCGGAGAACGCGCGCAACTCGGCGATGGAGCGCAACTTCCGTCTCGACATGATGCCCGACGACCTCGCGGGCATGGTGCGCGAGATGCAGAACTACGACTTCCAGTCACAGGATGCCCAGCAGCGTTTCGACGAACTCATGGACAAGCTGAAGAACCAGTTGATGCAGCAGATGGTCGACCAGATGTCTGACGCCATGCAGAACATGAAGCCCGAGGACATGGCCCGCATGAAGGACATGATGTCGGCGCTGAACGACATGATCGAGAAGCGCGACAGGGGCGAGGACCCCGGTTTCGAGAAGTTCATGGAGGAGTTCGGTGACTTCTTCCCGGAGAACCCCGAGACGCTCGACGAGCTTCTCGAGCAGATGGCGAAGCGCATGCAGCAGATGCAGGCGATGATGAACTCCATGACGCCGGAGCAGCGCCAGCAGCTGCAGGAGTTGTCGCAGCAGATGCTCGGTGACATGGACCTCGACTTCGAGATGCAGCGCCTCAGCCAGAACCTGCAGTCGCTCTACCCGCAGCAGGGATGGCAGCAGAGCTACGACTTCAACGGCCAGGACCAGATGGGCATGCAGCAGGCCATGGACGCGATGGCCGAGCTGGGCGAGCTCCAGCAGATGGAGGGCATGCTCCGTCAGGCCACGAACCCGGCCCAGCTGGCCGAGGTGGACCTGGAGAAGGTGCGCAATTCGCTCGGCGAGGAAGCGGCGAATTCACTGGAGAAACTGGCCGAACTCACGAAGATGCTGGAGGACGCAGGCCTCGTGAACCGCAAGGAGGGCAAGCTCGAGCTGACCCCGCGGGGCCTGCGCGCCATCGGCAACAACTCCCTGAAGGAACTGTTCAGCAACCTGTCGAAGGACAAGTTCGGCCAGCACAAGATGAACAAGGACGGCAGCGGCCACGAGCGCTCGTACAACTCGAAGGCGTACGAGTTCGGGGACCCCTTCCGTCTTGATCTCAACCAGACGATCCGCAACGCGCTGCGGCGCCAGGGGAGCGGCACCCCGGTTCGGCTCACGCCCGAGGACTTCGAGATCGAGCAGACCGAGCACAACACGCGCGCCGCCACAGTGCTGATGATTGACCTGTCGATGTCCATGCCGATGCGCGGCAACTTCGTGCCCGCCAAGAAGGTCGCAATGGCGCTGCATTCATTGATGAGTTCGCAGTTCCCGCGCGACTTCCTGGGCCTTGTGGGGTTCAGCGAGACGGCGCACGTCCTCACCCACGAGCAGCTACCCGAGGTCAGTTGGGACCTTGCGTACGGCACGAACATGCAGCACGGGCTGAAGCTCGCCCGGCAGATGCTCGGGCGCCAGACCGGCACGAAGCAGATCATCATGATCACCGACGGCGAGCCGACGGCGCACATCACCCAGTCCGGTCAGGTGTTCTTCAACTACCCGCCGGTGCGCGAGACGCTCGAGTCCACCCTTCGCGAGGTGGTGCGCTGCACCAAGGACAACATCCGCATCAACACGTTCGTGCTGGATGCCACCCAGTCACTGCGACACTTCATCGAGCAGATGACCCAGATCAACAACGGGCGCGCATTCTTCACCGACCCGGACAACCTCGGTAGTTACGTCCTTGTCGATTTCCTCGAAAACAGGCGGAAAATGGCCCGTTCCGGGCGCTGAGACCCGAAAAACCCCGTGAAATCAGGGGTGATTATCCACAGATGTCGGCAAAGCCTTGATTTGCTTGGGTTTCCACTTGCACATCCGCCGTTTTGTTGGCACAATGACACCGCTGTAATTACAAGGCCGTCAGTTGATGTCGAGCTTCCCCGCGGAACTCGAGTCGGTGCGGCCACCGCTGGGAGGCAACAAAGTGCACGGAGACGCAGAGTCATTGAGTCAAGAACGCGGTTGGCAGGACCAAGCCAACTGCCTGGGTGTCGACCCGGACCTGTTCTTCCCCGAGCGCGGTGCCAGCACCCGTGAAGCCAAGGAAGTGTGCCGCGGTTGCGTGGTGCGCGAGGACTGCCTGGAGTACGCACTCGCCAACGGCGAGAAGTTCGGCATCTGGGGCGGCTTGTCGGAGCGTGAGCGTCGTCGCCTGCGTCGTCAGCGCGCCCAGGCCACACGCAGCATCACCGTCGTCAACGGCTGATCCCTGCCGCCGCAAGGCGTGCCTCGATTGTCCGGTCCTCCGACAGGTCAAGCTCCTCCCAGCGACCTCCAGGAATCCCGGCAAGAACGGCTGCAGGCAACAGACCCACCAGTTCCGCATGCGCAACGATGGCCCCGTGCCGTGCCGCACACCCGACGACGCTGTCGTACGCATGCATCGGTCCTGCCTCGCTGGGTGACACCAGGTTCATGCTGACCTGGGTGAATTCGCCCACCTGAAGACCGAGAGTGCGGATGTGCTCGGTGCGCACCTCGCGTGCAATCTCCCGCGTCACCTCGATCGGGGTGTCGCGCAGCCACACGTTGTAGGCAACCAACGGCTCCCTTGCGCCCACGCACACTGCACCGGCCGTGGGGTGCGGTGCAGCAGGCCCGAATTCGGGATCCAGATCGCGCCAGGCATGCGCGCGGATGAAGGGGAGCGTGCGGTGGCTCCCGTAGGAGAACACCGGCACCGACAGTTCGTCTGCCAGCCACCGGGCGTAGTCATCCCGGGCACGTTCCGCTTCGGCGAATGTCGCACCGAAGAGCGGGACGAACGGCACGACATCCACGACGCCCAGACGCGGGTGGACGCCCTTGTGATCGTCCAACGAGAGCCGTTCCACCACGAGACGCGTCAACAGACGTGGAGCCTCCTCTCCCACGAGCGTGAAGACGCTGCGGTTGTGGTCGGCATCGGTGTGGACATCCAGGAGATGGCCGGACAGGCCTTCCGCAAGCCCCGCCAGAAGGGCGATGTTGCGGCCCTCGCTGATATTCACCACGCACTCAAGCACGGTTCGTGCCTACCAATCCGCACCGACCTGCTGCTACCGTCAGGCACATGATTTCGTTCCTCGAAGGCCAAGAGCTGGTCATCGTTCTCATCATCGCTCTGGTGCTCTTCGGCGGTGCTCAGTTGCCGAAGCTGGCCAAGAACCTGGGCCAGGCCCAGCGTGAGTTCAAGAAGGCTCTTGACGACGGCAAGTCCGGAGGCAAGGCCGAGGACAAGGGCGACGACAAGTAGTAGTCGTCATGCGGCCCCCGCACTCGGTGCGGGGGCGTTGATCAGGCGTTCAGGCCCTTGCGGCGCTTCAGGATGCGGCGACGCTCGCGTTCGCTGCACCCGCCCCACACGCCGTGCTCGATGCGCTCCTCGAGCGCGTACTCGAGGCACTGGGTGCCGACCGGGCAGCCCTTGCAGATCGCCCGGGCGCGGTCCACGCCCACGCCGTCCGAGGGGAAGAACGTGGCCGGCGGGTAGTTCCGGCAGTTGCCCTGTGCCATCCATGCCGTCGGCGAGTCGTCGAACGGAATGTTGGTCGATGCCGGCACTGCCGTGACCTTCAACATTGTCTTCATGGCTTCCTCCTTGTCGCCTGTCGGCGGCATTCGGTTCGGTGTCATTTCTGACGCCGAGTCATGGCGGGAAGTTCCCCGCAAACCGAAGTCAAACACGGATGGCCGGGGTATTTCCTTCACGTTGGTCAAAGATTGGTGAAGAATCGCGGTTGTCCACAGGACACTCGCGGGAACGGATGGGAACCCGCGAGAAACAGTGCGAAAACACCGCATCGGGCGGACGCCGATAACATCTCGCCAGTCGTTCTTTCCCGCCCACGGAGGCCCACATGTCCGATATCCAGACTTCCGAAGCACCCCGCGCGCACGCGCGCATCGTGTTCCTCGGCGCCGTGGCGCCCCACTGGGAGGTCTACGGGGAGTGGGGCGACAGCGACATCCTTGAGGAATTTCGCGCCCGAGTCCTGGCCAGGCTGGTCCTGCTGCCCCGTGACGACCCGCAATTCCGCCGCAACATGTCCCGCATCGTGCGCGATGCCGAGCGCGAGCTGATCTCGCTCGAATGGGACATGGGCGACCCGAACTACGAATTCTGACCGCTGCGCCATTCGCCCTCGGTGACGAGTTCACCCCTCGTTCACGCCTAGTTTTTGGTGAGTGACCGGCACGTGGGGAACACTTGTTCCTGTTGTTGCCAACCAGGAGGTTCACATGGCATTCAGGCTGATTCCCCGTGACGAAGGCTTCTTCCCTCTCTTCGAGAAGGCAACAGAGATCAGTCACGAGTGCGCGCAGCGCCTTGTCGGCATTCTCCATTCGGTGCCACCCACGGAGACCGAGGTCGATGCAATCATGGCGGCGGAACGCCAGGCTGACGAAGTCGTCCGCGAGATCTCACGCCGTCTCGACCGGTCCTTGGTGACGCCGTTCGACCGCGAGGACATCCAGCTGCTCGCCACCAGCCTCGATGATGTCACTGACGAGATCTTTGCGGCAGCTGACCTGATCTTCCTGCACAGGGTGACCAGTGATCTGCCGGGCGTGTTCGAGCTTGCGGACTTGCTCTCGCAGATCACACTCGCCAACTGCGACCTCATCGCGAACCTGCAGAGCATGCAGAACATCAGCCAGCTGGCCGAGACCATCGACCAACTCGAGAGTGCCGCCGACCGCGTGTTCCGTCGTGTCACGAGTGAGCTTTTCTCCGGCCGCCACGATGCCCTCGACATCCTCCGCTGGAAGGAAATCGTCGAGGCCATCGAGAAAGCCATCGACTCGGTGGAGACTGCCGCCGACGTGGTGAGTTCCATCGCCGTCAAGCACGCCTGAGACCATGTCGGATTTCCTGCTCGTAGTCGTCATCGCCCTGGCGTTGATTTTTGACTTCGTGAACGGGTTCCATGATGCGGCCAACTCGATTGCGACCGTGGTCGCGACCCGTGTGCTCACGCCCTTCAAGGCCGTGCTGTGGGCTGCATTCTGGAACTTCATCGCTTTCGCCGTGCTCGGCACCGAGGTGGCAAAGACGATCGCCAAGGGAGTGATCGACCAGAACATCATCTCCATCGGCGTGATCTTTGCCGCACTCGTCGGGGCGGTGTTCTGGAACTTGCTCACCGCATGGCTCGGGCTACCGAGCTCGTCCTCGCATGCGTTGATCGGCGGAATGGTGGGTGCCGGCATCGCGAAGGCGGGCGGTCATGTCATCCTTCTCGAGGGTCTGAAGAAGACCGGAGTGTTCATCATCTATTCCCCGATGATCGGACTGGCGTTGGGACTCGTCCTGATCATCGTGATCATGTGGGTCTTCTCTGCGTTCAAGAACATAAAGATGACGAACAAGGTGTTCAGACGGATGCAGTTGGTCTCGGCCGCGGCGTTCAGTCTCGGCCATGGTGCCAACGACGCACAGAAGACGATGGGACTCATTCTCGCCCTCCTGATCGGTGCGGGGAAGCTCGGTCCTGACGCCGATGTGCCTTTGTGGGTGGTTCTGAGCGCGCACACCGCGATCGGACTCGGCACAATGTTCGGTGGCTGGAAGATCGTGAAGACAATGGGCAACAAGTTGACGAGGCTCCAGCCGATGGGTGGTTTCGCCGCCGAGACTGCTGCGGCAGTCACCCTGTTCTTCACCTCCGCCAAGGGAATCCCCGTCTCGACCACCCACACGATCACGGGTGCCATTGTTGGTGTCGGGTCTGCGCAGCGTCTCTCCGCAGTGCGATGGGGAGTCGCCCGCAAGGTGGTGTGGGCATGGGTCCTCACCATCCCGGGCGCCGCAATCGTGTCCGGTCTCACTTACGCAGTCGTGGCGGCACTCTCATGAAGACTTCGTTCATCGACCGCCGCGCGCTGATCTTCTACGTGTTCGGAATCGTGGCACTTGTCATGTTGATCCCGTGCCCGACTGACTTCCATTACGTGGGCGAGATAGTTGCCACCGCCTATTTCGTTCTCGGCACGTTCTCTTGGCTCGATGCCATCTTCCGCGCGAGGTCCGGAAGAAGGAAATAGCTGATGTCGTCCAGGCGATTCCGTCGGTCCATCGCACATGACCCGACCGCTTCAGTTGTCGGCACGGAGAATCTGCACCTGTCGCTTGCCCAGATGCGAACAGCCTTGAACTCGTTGCCCATGGGTGTCATCATCGTCGACCAGTCGGGCAGCGAATGGTGGAGGAACCGTGCTGCACACGCCCTCCTCGACGGGGCGACGGAGATCGACGTTGTTCGGGAGTCACTCGCCCGCATGTCCCGTCGAGTCCTGCGCGGCAATGCAGAGAGATCGACCCTCATGTTTGATGGTCCGCCCCCGCGCACGGTGGAGATCAGAACCGTTCCGCTGGTGAACGGCGGGGGACTGATCGTTCTCGAGGACGTCACCGAACAGTTCCTCACCGACAGGGTCCGCACCGATTTCGTCGCAAACATCAGCCACGAGCTGAAGACGCCGGTGGGTGCCCTGTCCTTGCTGGCCGAGACGATTCTCGGTGAGGTACAGGACACACCCCAGGCTGACGACCTCGCCCCGCTCGCAAGACGCATGGTGGCAGAGTCACAACGCATGGCACGCACGATCGATGATCTCCTCGAGCTTGCATCCATCGAATTCGGCGGGGCCGCAGTCACGGAGGCCGTTGACATGCAGTCCGTTGTGTCGGAGGCTGTGGCGCGCATCGTTCCCTTCGGTCAGGCCAAGTCCATTACGATTGTCAAGGACGTTCCCGAGGGTCCGGTCAAGGTTGCCGGTGACATGCGTCAGTTGGTGTCAGCGGTCGCGAATCTGGTGGAGAACGCCGTGAAATACAGTGGTGCCGAATCCACCGTGACAGTGTTGCTCCAAGATGATTCGCACACGTGCCGGGTCACCGTTGCAGACAACGGGATCGGTATCGCACCGGAACATCTCGACAGGGTCTTCGAACGCTTCTACAGGGCCGATCCTGGCCGTGCCCGTGAGACCGGCGGGACCGGGCTCGGCCTGGCAATCGTGCGTCACATTGCCACGAATCATGGCGGCGAGGTAACGGTGACCTCAACAGAAGGTGAAGGAACCTCCTTCACGCTGAGCATCCCTGTCTCCAGGGGTTAGACAGGTGGCGCATGAGTAACCCCACGGTTCTGGTCGTCGAGGATGAGGAGTCCTTTGTCGAGGCCTTGAAGGTCGGCCTCAAGCGCGAGGGATTCCGCGTGGAAGTTGCACGGGACGGTGAGGAAGCACTCGTCATGTTCGACATCGTGCAGCCCGACGTGATCCTGCTCGACGTGATGCTCCCGAAGATGTCGGGCATCGACGTGTGCCGGCAGCTCCGGAAGAAGACCACGACACCGATCATCATGGTGACCGCGAAGGGTGCCGAGATCGACACCGTCGTCGGTCTCGAGGTGGGTGCCGACGACTACGTCACGAAGCCCTACCGCCTGCGCGAACTCGTCGCCCGCATGCGCGCCGTGCTGCGCCGCGTGCCCCAGAACCAGGGCGGCGAACTGAGCGGGTCATCAGTCACCGTCGGCGACATCTCGATCGACCCTGAGCAGCACGAGGTGGTCATCCGTGGGGAGGCATCCACGCTCCCGCTGAAGGAGTTCGAGCTGCTGCACATCCTCATCGCGAATGCCGGTCGTGTGTTGCCCCGTGAAACGCTCATCGACCGCGTGTGGGGCACCGACTACGTGGGTGACACGAAGACCCTTGATGTGCACGTGAAGCGCCTGCGCAGCAAGATCGAGGACGACCCGGCGAACCCCACGCGCATCGTCACGATCCGCGGTCTCGGCTACAAGTACGAAAAGCCGCGCTGACAACCCGGCAGTCGGTCGTCTGCTGCCGGTTGCGTGCCTAACATCGGCGCATGGCGGATCACGGTGATGTCGACGAGGCGCGGGGCCCGGGGCTCCCACCGCCCAGCCCGCTGACATACCTTCTGCGCACCCACGCGTGCATGGTGGCGGGCGAGGCCGTCATGGCCGTGGCGCTCGCGGATTCGATGTTCCTGTCGATCAAGCCGGACGACGCGCGACCGAAGGTGATCCTGTTCCTCCTGTTGAGTTTCGCACCGTTCACGGTCGTGGCGCGGTACATCGGTCCGTTCGTCGAACGCATCAACGGCGGCCAGCGCGCAGTGATGTTCGGGGTGGCGCTGCTGCGTGCCGTGATCATGGTGGGAATGGTCAGTTCGATCAAGTCGCTCGCGTTGTTCCCGCTGGCGTTCGGCGCGCTGGTCCTCTCCAAGACGTACTCCATCTCGAAGTCCGCCATGGTTCCGGCAGTCGTTAGGGGTGATGCCCGTTTGGTGGAGGCCAACAGCAAACTGGCCAAGGTCGCGGGGATCATCGGTTTCACGATTGGTGTTCCGGCCTTCATCCTGCAGATGTTGAGCACCAGCATCACGCTGTATGCAGGTGCGGTCGTGTTCGTGCTCGCGGCAGTGCAGGCATGGCATCTCCCGAGGTCAAGGAACGAGAAGTCAGGCGATGCATCGCTCGAGTACGAAGAACTCCACACCCCCGCGGTCCTCCAGGCCGCCCACACGATGCGGTTCCTTCGGGGTGCCGTGGGGTTCATGTTCTTCCACCTGGCGTTCTGGCTGCGTTCCGAAATCGGTGGCACCGCGTGGTTCGCGTTCGCGGTCGCAATCGGCAACTTCTCGATTCTCGCCGCCAACTGGGTGGCACCGTGGATCCGAGACCACATGAAAACCTCGACGATGCTGACGGTGTCGCTCGCTGCGGTGGCGGCGGGGGGAATCGGCGCGGGGATCAGCGGGGTGTTCATCGCCGGCGTTCTCCTGACGGCAGTCGTGAACGCGGCGGCAGCCATCGGGCGGGTGGCGTTCGAATCAACGGTGCAGTCGCACGCACCCGACGCGGACAGGGTGAGCACCTTCGCAAGATTCGAGACCCACAACCAGCTCGCATGGGTGGCCGGCGGAGTTCTCCCCGTGATCCTGAGGTTCGACGGTCACGTGGGTTCGTGGTGCATCGGCATCCTCGGGGCCATCGGGATGTTGGTGATGATGCGCGGCCGGGCCGTCACTGAATCTCGAGCCGCGCGAGCCACAGACCCGGGGCGTCCAGCTCGCTAGGCGTCGGAAGGTTCGCGGCAGCAGAGAGCATCGGTCGCAGTGCTGCGTTGCCGGCGCGCTCGACCACACCGGCGACAAAATCGGATCCGCGCTTCTGCAGTTGCCGCGACAGGGACACACCGAGGAGTCGTTCTGCAAGATCGGCCTCTACCCGGCCGTCAAGGCGCCGACGGCGGACGGCTTCGGCGATCGGCGATGCATTGCCGAGAAGGCGTGCTCCCACCTGGTCCACGATGTGGTCGATGTAGGCGGTGATCGCCGCCACCTGCGCGTCAAGCACGGGCGAGATTGCGTGCTGTTCGGGTGACTTGATGGCCCCCACCAGCACCATGGGGTCACTGAGGGTCTTCTGCAGTTTCTCCAGGGCCTGTCCGTCGGTGGGGTCGAGGTCGCCGAGCTGCGCCATGAAGGCCTCGGCATCGGGCCTGAACGCGCCCACGTAGGAACGGATGGTGGACATGAGTCCGTCGGTCGCAGCCGCGGTGTTCAGGACCGCGTGCGAGGCGAGCTCGTGCACGAGGACCCACATGCGCAGGTCGTCGACGGCGAGCGACCAGTCGTCTGCGAACTTGTCGACGGTGTGCGACACCACGAGGACGTCGCTCGCGTGAGGACGTGAGAGCGGCAGGTCGTATTGGCCGAACGCGCGTTGCGCGAGGGAGCCGATCATGGATCCGATGGTGATGCCCATGAGAGACGGGAACATGAGTGAGGACATGTTCGCGAACATCGAAGCGAGGGGGTCGTCGGAGGATTGTGCCGCCTGCGGCTTGTTCAGGGCAGTGGCGAGGTCGGTGAAGAGGGGACGGAGGTCCTGCAGGGTCCGGTGGGCCCAGATGGCGCGCGTGGTGGTGTGGATCTCGGTGTGGACGTCGTGCGGTCCTGTCGGAAGTGCGCTGATCTCACGCACGTGCATGTCCGCGATGTCGGCGAGTCGGTTGAACGCGAGCCGCGTCGACGGGTCGGGTTCCGGATCCGCGTTGTCGCCGCGTGCTCCCGATGCGGCTGCTTCGGTCGCGAGTTGCCAGTTCAGCGGTCCCTGCGCCGCCATGGCCTTCATCATGTCGTTCAGGAACGGCATGGAACCGAAGGGGAACTGCGGTTCGTTCGAGCCTGATCCGTCGTCCGACATGGGGTCAGGCTAGGTGCCGTTAGCCTCGAATGCATGGCAGAGGTCGACACGGACGGGCTCGTACCGAGTCCCGAACTTGACATCAGCGCGTATGCCGATTCGTTCGACCGGGCCGACCTGATCGTCGACGTCACCCGCAGTTTCCTTCGCAGCGCGACTGACTCCGGGCAGTCTCATGTGATCCTCGTCTCCACCGCCATGGTCTACGGGGCATGGCCGAACAACCCGGTGCCGATTAGTGAGCGCGAGCCGGTGAGACCGGTGCCGTCATTTGCGTTCGCGGTCTCGTGCGCGACGTCGGAGGCACTTGTCGACGAGTGGCGCACTGCGGTGCCCGGTCGCACCGCCACGATCCTGCGGCCCGTCCCGGTGGTGTCACCCGACAGACCCTCCCGTTTGGTGCATGCGCTCGCCGATGCCCTCGGTGGGGAAGCCGTGTCGGCAGATCTCGCCGCCCAGTTCCTGCACGAGGATGACCTGGACAGCGCGAAGCAATTGGTGCGCCGCCTGAAGCCGGACGGCATCCTGAACGTCGCACCCGACGGTTCGATCCGGGGGGAACGGCTGCACGAGCTCTCCCCGCACGCGATCAACATGGCCCTTCCGGCCTGGGTGCGCGAGTCGATCGACGCGCTCCGGTGGCGATTCATGAACGGGCCGGTGCCCCCCGGCCTGCGCGAATACGCACGCCACAGCTGGGACGTGTCCAACGAGAAGCTCCGCGCCCTCGGGTGGGTCCCGCGGGTCTCGAACGAGGAGTCCTACATCGCCGGCAGTGACGGCTCGTGGCTCGACGGAATCAGTGCCAAGCGCCGTCAGGAACTTGCACTCGCCGGCTCGGTGGCGGCAATTCTCGGCGCGGTGTTCACGGTCATCCGTTTCGCCCGTCGATCGCGTCGTTGATGATCAGAGCAAGGTCGGTGAGCAGGATGCCGAAGTGCATGTGGTTGTGCCGCACCGCGATGGCGTAGGGCCTGTCCTGCACGTAGAGAGAGGCCACCCCGTTGATGATGCCCTCGACGTCGAGCGGGAACCAGCGGGGCTCCTGTGTCGAGAAGCGATTGGTGGGAGTGGCCCCCGATGAGATTCCCGGGTGCGCGTTGAGCCGCTGCCCGCTCCTGTCGACGGCGACGAAGGACGAGGGAGTTCCCGGATCGTCATCCGTTTCGGTCGGGTAGGGGAGGTTCCGCAGGGTTGCTGCACGGTGCCTGATGATGCTGATCCCCTTGGTCGCGATGGTGGTCACCACTTCGGCGTCGAACGTCTTCCCGCCGGGCAGTGCGACGGTCAGGCGGTCACCCGCAAAATCCGCCGATGGGACCACGTAGTAGTCGTCGTAGGCGTGGATGGCCGGCACGGCACCGCTCGGCGTGCCTGTCTTCGGAGGGAGCGAGGTGGAGGACGCATCAGCCGGTTCGGCGACAGGGTCGGACACGCCCTTCTGAACCGTGACCAGCATGAGAGTTGCCGAGGCGACGAGGCTGACGAACGCCACCAGCGCTGCAGCCCGGCGTCCGATGGGGGGAGGGGTCGCCTTCAGCGCGTGATCGTGCCGCATCGCATTGCTGACCTCTGCGGGGTGGCGCCATGTCCGCTCATGAGGGGGAACGGGGGCATTGTTCTCGTTGTCGAATTCGTCGCTCACGCCCACAAAACGGCGAGGCTAGTTCCGTGGTCGGGACGGGTGGCGTCGCCCCGCCACCGACGGTGGCGTGCTTGTACGCTGAGCACATGACGGCACCAGGCCACACCGACGAATGGTTGGCCCTCACGCCCGACGAACTCCCGATCAGTGCGGTCTACGACTGGGCCGTCACCCCGGAGAGCGGTGCGGTGGTGCTGTTCAGTGGCACCGTGCGCGACCATGCAGAGGGGCGCACAGATGTCGTGGCACTCGAGTACGAGGCCTACGAGGAAGCCGTCGTCCCGGCATTCGCCCGCATCGTGGAGGAACTCCGCTCCCGTCATCCGGCAGCGCACCGAGTGGCCATTCTCCACCGCACGGGTCGTCTCGGACTCGGGGAGTCCAGCGTGGTGGTCGCCGTGTCGTCGGCACACAGACCTGTCGCTTTCGACGCGGCCCGCTTCGCCATTGACGCCTTGAAACAGAGCGCGCCCATCTGGAAGAAGGAGATCTGGCGCGACGGTTCCGACTGGGGCACGGGAGCCAGCGACCTCGTGTCACCCACCCAGGTCGGATCGGGCGGAGACACCCAATGATCGCCGGCCAGTTCCTCCCGATCCTCTTCACGGTGCTCGCCATCATCTCCGGCACCACCTTGCTGGTGCTCGTGTACTTCGACAACCGCAACAGTCGCATCGACGACAGCATCGCTGCGTTCCGTCGGCACATCGACGCGTTGTCCCCGGAGGCACGTCGGATGTCCGCGTCGCGTTCCGACGACGACAACCGCAGGCGATAACGCGCGCGGTCATCACGGGCGACCTAGTCTGAGCAAATGGCCCGTGACCTAGCGATCGACCTCGGCACGGCCAACACCCTCGTCTACATGAAGGGCCGCGGGATCGTGCTGAACGAGCCCTCGGTGATCGCGGTGAACCGTCGTTCCGGCGAGGTTCTTGCCACGGGCCACGAGGCGCTCGACATGATCGGGCGCACACCCAGTTACATCGCCGCGGTGCGGCCGCTGCGCGGGGGTGCCATCACGGACTTCGACATCACCGAACGCATGATCCGCCTGCTCCTGCAGCGCGTGGGCGTGTCGCGCTTCACCCGCCCGAAGGTCATCATCTGCGTTCCCTCGGCCATCACGGAGGTGGAACGCCGCGCGGTGACCGACGCGACGCGCCGCGCCGGCGCGAGTGACGCCCAGCTCATCGAGCAGCCCATGGCCGCGGCGATCGGTGCGAACCTGCCGATCGACGAGCCCGTCGGCAACATGGTCATCGACATCGGCGGTGGCACCAGCGAGACCGCCGTCATCTCGCTCGGTGGTGTCGTCGCACTCGAGGCCGTGCGTGTCGGAAGCTTCGACATCGACGCGTCCATCCAGAACTACGTTCGCCGCGAGCACGGTGTCGCGATCGGCGAGCGCACCGCGGAGGCCATCAAGATCCAGATCGGTTCGGCCGAGCCGGGACCCGAGGACCGCGAGGCCGACATCCGGGGTCGCGACCTCGTCACCGGTCTGCCGAAGACGGTGCGTCTGACCGCCGAGGAAGTGCGTTTTGCCATCGACGAGCCGGTTGCGGCGATGGTGGCGTCCGTGAAGAGGTGTCTCTCCAAGGCGCCGCCGGAACTCGCGCAGGACTTCCTGTCGCGGGGCATGTACCTGGTGGGCGGTGGCGGCATGCTGCGCGGACTGGCGTCGCGCATCGAACGCGAGACCGAGGTGCCGGTGCGCATGTCGAACCAGCCGCTCGAGGCCGTGGTGCTTGGTGCAGGTCACTGCATCGAGAACTACCAGGCACTGCGCGGCATGTTCATGGGCAACAACCGCATCCGCTGACGCGGGTCGTCACGCCGTCGTGACCCGGCGGATCTTCCCCTCGAGCGTCAGGAAGTAGACCGAGCGTGTCGTCGCGACGACAGCGGTGATGTTCCCCAGGTCGGTTCCCACCGTTTCGGTCCCCGTGACGGTGCGGCCGTCCGTCACCACCGCGACGAGTGACCCGCTGCAGTAGTCGCCGTAGATGTACCGGCCCGGGCGTGCGGGGAGGTTCCGCACGGTCGTGACTGCACCGCCGGAGACGGAGCACCTGCCGTTCGTGTGCTGGTACTCGTGGAACGGCATCACGGCGTTTGTTGCCGTCTGGTCGTTGTTGTACCGGTGTGTGCCCTCGTAGGCGCTCCATCCGAAGTTGGCCCTGCGGCCCCCGGGGTGGGATGCAGTGGATGCAGAGAACGACACTTCCTCCCATTCGTTCTGGCCGACGTCGGCGATCCAGATGTTCCCTGCCGGGTCGAACGAGAAACGCCACGGGTTGCGCAGACCGATCGACCAGATCTCGCGGCGCGCGGGGAGCGCGTACGGGTTGCCTGCCGGGATGGTGTAGGCGCGCCCCGTCCCGTTCGTGACGTGCAGTGGGTCGATGCGGAGGATCTTGCCGAGAAGCGAGCTCGTGTCGAGCGCGCGTCGTTCGGGGTCGCCGGCGCTCCCGCCGTCACCCGTGGCGATGTACAGCATGTTGTCCCTGCCGACCTTCACAGCACCACCGTTGTGGTTCGAGTACGGCTGCTCGATCCGGATCACCACGGACGGACGCCTGTTCACCTGGCGGACGAAGGTGCCGTTGCTCCTCACTGCGTAGCGGGCTATGACAGTGTCGCCGTTGAGGTCGGTGTAGTTGACGAACGCCTCCCACTGCGACCCGTACCGACGGAACGCGAGTCCCAGCAACCCACGTTCGCCCTCGGCCGTGGTCAAAGCCGAGACATCAAGGACGCGGTCGAGGCGCTTTCCGGATGACGAGATGCGTTCGATGGTGCCCTTGCGTGACACAACGTAGAGGAACTGGTCGGACGGCGAACGTTCGACGATGTCGACGGCACCCGGGACGTCGGCAATGTCGGTGAGCACGTAGCCATTGCCGTTGGCTGCCCGCGGGGAGGATGCCGCCACGGCAAGCGTGGAGCCCGCGATGCCGAGCACCACCGTGGCCATGCCGACGATGAGCCGACGCCGCACGGATCAGGCCTTCGGCTTGAAGCGGATGAGGCCTTCCTGCACGACCGTGACTGCAAGATCACCCGAGGCCGTGTAGATGCTGCCGCCGGCAAGACCGCGAGAACCCGAGTTCGAGATGGGGTGCTGGTCGTAGAGCAGCCAGTCGTCGGCACGGAACGGGCGGTGGAACCACATCGCATGGTCAAGGCTCGCCATCTGCACGTTGCCGTCGCTCCAGCCGAGCCCGTGGGGCAGCAGGGTCGTGTCGAGCAGTGTCATGTCGCTCGCGTAGGTGACGATGCACGCCTGCAGGACGGGGTCGTTCGGCAATGTCCCGTCGGCACGCAGCCACACCTGCTGTGACGTGGTGGGGTTGCCGATGCGCGACATCGGGTCACCGTCCACGTAGCGCATGTCGATGGGGCGCGGGCGTTCGTACCATTCGCCCATCTGCTCCTTGTACGGCTCCATGCGGGTCTTGAAGTCCGGGAGCGTCTCGGGCGAGGGAACATCGCTGCGCATGGGGATCTGCCAGTCGAGACCGGGTTCGGCGGTGTGGAAGCTGGCCTGCAGATTGAAGATGACCTCGCCGTGCTGGATGGCGACGACGCGCCGCGTCGTGAAGCTGCGGCCGTCGCGGATGCGGTCCACCTGGTACAGGATCGGGGCGAACGGGTCACCCGGGCGCAGGAAGTAGGCGTGCAGCGAGTGCACGTAACGCTCGTGCTCGTCGACCGTGCGTGACGCCGCCACGAGCGACTGACCAGCCACCTGGCCGCCGAAGACGCGCACACGGTTCTCGTCGGGCGAGACGCCACGGAACAGGTTCACCTCGATTGCTTCGAGGTCGAGAAGTGTGATCAGGTCGTCGAGGGCTTCGCTCACGGGCTCATAGTAGGGTCGAAACGTGCCGTATCCGCCCCTTGATTCATCATTGAGAGCGCATGCGCTTGCTGCACGGGGCTTCATGCCCGAGAACGAAGGCGACGCTCTGCACGAGGCCGCGATGATGGCTGCGGACGCGGTACCGACGTCACCGTTCGTCGAGGTCGGTTCGTACTGCGGCCGGTCCACCGTGTGGCTCGGTGGTGCCGCGCGGTCGACTCAACGCACGCTGTTCGCTGT
>Ga0075458_10000288_pt1 | contig 16287 bp, 18 predicted proteins | sample DEB3_08_DNA_FD_77576 | JGI IMG/M metagenome (GOLD analysis project Ga0075458, IMG submission 77576) | Aqueous microbial communities from the Delaware River and Bay under freshwater to marine salinity gradient to study organic matter... | ecosystem: Environmental > Aquatic > Marine > Coastal ... | reverse complement strand
GAACCGCCACCAGATATGCTTGGCGATCCAGATTACGAAGGTGAAATGGCAAGAGGCGAAATGTTGAGAGCAGCAAAATACGCCACTCAATTGGTTCAAATGATTGGCGACACCGACCAACTCCCAGCGTGGGTCCAATCCAAGATTACAAAAGCAGCAGATTACATTTCGGTAGCAAAAGAATATCTTGAAAACAGAAGTGATCTAAACGCTATGGACCAAGAAAATTCGGAAGATATGGGACCGGAAGAAGAGATTGAAGTTGTTGATGAAACAATGTCAAAACAAATGCAAGCAAAGCGCGATAAGGTCGCAAAAGAATTAGAACCGAAGATGTCTAGATACGGCAAAAGAGCAAAAGAAGTAGCGTTTGCCACAGCAACAAAACAAGTCCAAGGCGTCGGCGGCGGAAAGAAAAGAAGAGATGAAGGTTGAGGCGAAGATACTTGATCAGTTGATCAAGGAAGAAATAGAAAAACTCTTAAACGAATATGTTGTTCCAGTTGGATATTCTCTATCTGACTGGAAAGCATATCGTAAGAAGCATAAAACAACAAACGCCGATTACCACAAAGAACACCCAGATAGAAGATGGAAGGTTGTTCACGGACACAAAGCAGGCGAGATAGGCAAGTCTCTTCCGGGAATGTCTGATATGTCTTACGAAGAAGCAACAAGAGCACACGCCGCGATTGCTATGAGGGGATGATAATGAAAAATAATATGAAGTTAATTCTGGAAAGGTGGGATCGTTATGTTCTTTTGGAAAATGTTGCTTTAGAAAAAATAAAGCAAGACGAGAATTCTGCCAAAAATCTATTGGACAAAGTTACAAAAACAAGCAACGATAAAGAATTACAAAACTTTTCCAAGATTGTTTTATCAGACCCAGAAGTAAAAGAAGCAAGTGAAAAATTAATTCAGTTCTTACAGATCTTAAAGAAAGAAGCGGGACAATCAAATCCACTAGAAATGGAAGAAGGGATCCTGGATGACGTTGGGATTGCCGCCTACTCAGCAGCACAAAAGTTTGCTAATTCACAATTAGGCAGTCTTGTTGCTAAATATGGACCAGGTATTCTGGTTCTTGCTTCTGCTGCTTTATTAGCGTCAAACAATCTGGATTTAGAAACAGCAATGAGTACAGTTGGTCTTGGAGTCGCACTAAAAGCAAAAGATTCAAACGAGATAGGAACACAAATGGCAGAAATCGCCAGTAGTTTGCTTTGACCTTTTACTCGCAACCGGTTATGTTCACTCCCTAAATCGGAGGATCAGTGAGCATCAAAATTGCCCACATTGCGGACACTCATATTCGCAATTTTAATTACCACAAAGAATATCGCCAAATCTTTGATAATCTCTACGAAACATTAAAGAAAGAAAAAGTAGATTACATTGTACATTGTGGCGACATTGCCCACACCAAAACCCAACTATCGCCAGAGTTTTTTGACCTTGCTGGCGATTTTCTGTGTAATCTTGCCAACATTGCTCCAACATATGTAATCTTGGGTAATCACGACGGCAATTTAAAAAACTCAAATCGTCAAGACGCAATCACGCCAATCGCTCAAACCTTGACTCACCCAGAACTTAAAATCTTAAAAAACTCTGGGGAATACAAAGTTAATGATAAATTGGTATTTAATGTTCTTTCTATCTTTGACGAAGATAATTGGGTCAAACCAACCAATCCGGATCTAATTAATATCGCTTTGTATCACGGAGCAATCGCCGGATCGCAAACTGATCTTGGTTGGACTATGAAAGAAGGAGACCATAATGTTGATATTTTTGGTGATCACGACTATGCTTTTCTTGGCGATATTCACAAAACCAACCAAGTTTTAGATTCAGAAGGTAGAGTAAGATATCCAGGATCTACCGTACAACAGAACTTTGGCGAAACAAACGACAAAGGTTTTTTGCTTTGGGAAATTGAAGACAAAGATAACTTTAATTGTCGTCTTGTTTCTTTGCCAAATCCTAAACCATTCTTAACAATTGAACTGGAACAAGGCGAACTACCAACAAACTTACAAATCCCAGATAATTCAAGAGTAAGAATTGTAAGCGATATTACTATTCAAAAAGACAAGATTGTAAAGTTGCTTGATTTTATCAATAAGCAATTCAAACCAGAAAGCGTTGTGTTCTCAGGCAAAACCAAAGCAGAAATGTCTGCTGATGTAGAGAACCACAATAAAATTGATTTGCGGGATAATGCTGTACAAGAAGGTTTGATTCGCGAATTCTTGGCAAATCAAAACTTGGAAGAAGATACATTACAAAAAGTATTTGATCTTAATAGAGAATTTGGTACAATTGTTCAAGAATCAGAAGACATTTCAAGAGGTATTAACTGGAAGGTTAAACACTTTGAATGGTCAAATCTTTTTAACTACGGTGAAGACAATACCATAGATTTTAATAATCTTTCTGGTTTGGTTGGGATTTTCGGTAAGAATTACTCAGGCAAGTCCAGTATTGTTGATTCAATGATTTACACTATCTTTGGTTCTTCTTCAAAGAACGAGAAAAAGATTGTAGATATTATCAATCAAAAGAAAACAGATGCTTATGGAAAGATTGATATTGAAGTTGGTGATTCAACTTACACTATCCAAAGAAAACTAACCAAAATTGGCAAGAAGAAAAACGAAGCAAAATCAGAATTGGATTTCTACAAAACAACTATTGACGGAGAAGTTGAAAGTCTAAATGGTATTTCCAGGGTTGATACAGATAATAACATTCGTAAAATCTTTGGTTCTATTGACGACTTTATGAGTACAAGTATGTCTAGTCAATTGGATAGTTTGTCTTTTATCCGAGAAGGCAGTACCAAAAGAAAAGAGATTCTTGCCAAGTTTCTTGATCTTGAAATGTTTGATAAGAAAAACAAACTAGCAAAAGAAGCATCTACCGATCTTCGTGGCGCAATCAAAAAGTTAGACATAAAAGATTTTGATTCAGAACAAGCGACCGCTCAAACTGAATTGGAAAATTACAACCTTCAAACAACCAAAACAGAAGAAAAAGTTAAAACCCTAACAGAAGAAATTAATTCTTTGTCCGAGGGAATAGAACAATTAACTTCTATTATTAACGCAAGACCAACTGATATTGTTAATGGCATTGAATTGAAAAATCAATTTGATAGATTAAAAACATCTTTATCTTCTTCAACAGAGCAAATGGTTGAGAACGATGAAACTTTAACAAAATTAAAACAACAACTTACTAAAATTGAAGGGTTTTTGTCTTCAATAGATATTGGGGACTTAAAGATAAAACAATCAAAAGCAGACGAACTTACAAGAAAAGCAGAACTACTCAGTAAAGATTTACAATTTATTGATAAGAAATCTTCTTTGCTAAATGAAGTTCCATGTGGCACCCAGTACAAAACCTGTAAGTTTATTCGCGATGCTTATGAGTCTCTTGAATCAAAGAAAGAAATTGAAGAAAAAATAAACTTATTAAAAGAAGAACTTGGGTTTATGGATAAAACAACCATTGATTCTACAATTAAGAAATACAACGACATAATGACCAAGAGATTTGAAACAATCCAAAAAATTGATCAAACTTCTATTTGGCAAGAAAGACTTATCAGAGAAGTAGAGAAAAAACAAAAAGAACTTGATACAACTGAAAAGCAACTTCAAAGTTATGAAGAAAATAAAGAAATCATTTCAAAGATTCAAGAGTCCATAGCAGTAAGAGGAATTAAACAAGATAAGAAAAGATTAAAAGAATTTGAAGTTAATTCTCTTAATACTGAAATTATCAACATTGCTAAGAAGATAGGTTCAGCAGAACAAAGAATAGAAACAATTAACGAACAAAAACAAGAACTAATAAATCTTAAAAAAGATTATCTTGCTTACGAAATGTTTATGAAGTGTATGCATTCTAACGGGATTGCTTATGAAGTAATCAAAAAAACTTTGCCTTACCTAAACTCAGAAATAGCAAAGATACTTACAAATATAACTGACTTTGAAATTTTCTTTGAAGAAGAAGGCGACAAATTGGAGATTTACATTAAACATCCAGACCAAGATTCAAGACCAATTGGTATGGCGTCAGGCGCAGAGAAATCAATGGCGGGTATGGCGATTCGTTTAGGATTGCTACAAGTATCAAATCTACCAAAAGCAGACATTATGGTTCTTGACGAACCTGCGACAGCGTTGGACGAAGAACATATCCAATCATTTACAAATATGCTTGATATGATTAAATCACAATTTAAAACAACTTTGCTTATTTCACATCTAGATAGTCTAAAAGATATTGCCGATAAGACAATTGAGATTATTAAAGAAGATAACTTTGCTTGCGTGAGGGAATAATGACTGAAAAAGATTGGAATAAGATTGCTCAACTTGAAAGAGCAATTGCGCAACGCTGGGGTGAGGAGGCAATCCAAAACCCCAAAGCAACTTGGACTGACGAAAAAGAGCAAGAATACAAGAAACAAATAAAAGAACTTTGGGATAAAGAAAGGGAATTAGAAGATAAAGAAATCAAAGTAAAACAAAATGGGTTTTTTATTACGCAAAAACTACTTAATAGAGAAACCCAAGCAAATAATTGTACGGTTTGTAATAAACTGGCAAAAATAGCAAAAGACGACGTTTATATTATCAAATTTGAATGTTGTTTTGATTGTTATATTCAATGGGTAGAAGGTCGCGAAGAGCGATGGAAAACAGGTTGGAGACCAAAAACAAATGGCAACAGTACTTGAAGTAGTTCAAACAATCTCGCAAATCGTCGCTCACAGAGGCTACGATGGTGCCAAAGACGACAAAGGCGAACCCGTAAAAATCGGACTTAAAAGAGAAGAGGGCAATCCACTTCTTGATAAGAGAATTATGGACGGGTTTGGTGTCAAGTTCCACGGCGACCAACTTATCGTTACATACCACTCTGAAATTCTTTTAAGCGATATTTACGGAACCAAACTTGAAGAAGATGTAGATCAAAAGATTCAAGAAGTCGTAAATTTCTTAAAGAAAGAATACAAGGGAATCACCAAGAAAGCGCTAACTTTAACCCCAATTGATGAAGTTAAAGTTAGAGCAGAAAACTCTTCAAAAGTTCGCTACTGGGTTACTGCCCACAAAGCGTTCAAAATGACTGCGGAGGGTGTCGATTCGGTTAAACCAGATTTAGAAAAAACACCAGAGTTTAGATTTAAAGAATTCCTTGAACAAGGTGGTTTGGGAACAAGACCAAAGAACGACACAAGAAAGGAATAATGGCTTCTTTAACAAAAGAAGAATTAGCAAAAGAAGTTCTTAAGTGTGGTAAAAACCCTGTTTATTTTATTAAGAACTACTGTAAGATTTCCCACCCTATGAAGGGTGTTATTCCTTTTTCTCTTTATGAATACCAGGAAGATCTGGTAAAAGATTTCAACGACCATCGTTTCACGATCATAGTCAAAGCCAGACAGTTAGGCATTTCAACGGTTACCGCTGCCTATATTGTCTGGCTTATGTTGTTTTACCGTGACAAGAACGTAATGGTTGTTGCGACCAAATTTGCTGTCGCTGCCAACTTGGTCAAGAAAGTAAAACAAATAATGAACAACTTGCCTGCTTGGTTAAGAATAGCAGAAATCAAGATTGACAACAGAACCTCGTTTGAATTAACAAACGGATCGCAAGTTAAAGCATCTTCCACCTCCGGTGATGCCGGTCGTTCAGAAGCGTTGTCTTTGTTGGTTGTTGACGAAGCGGCACACGTTGAAGGGTTTGACGACCTTTGGACCGCTCTTTATCCAACGCTATCAACTGGTGGTCGCTGTATCGCTCTTTCAAGTCCTAACGGTGTCGGTAATTGGTTCCACCAAACTTATATGAATGCGGAGTCAGGCAATAATGATTTCTATCCCGTTAATCTACCTTGGGATGTCCATCCAGATCACGATCAAACTTGGTTTGAAAAAGAGACAAGAAATATGTCTCCAAGACAGATCGCCCAGGAGTTAGAGTGTTCGTTTAACTCTTCGGGTGAAACTGTCATAGATCCAGAAGAAATAGCAAAAATGCTAGAAGGAGCAAAAGATCCAATATTCAAAACTGGATTTGATAGAAACTTCTGGTTATGGGAAAAGCACGATAGCAACTTTACTTATCTTCTCGTTGCTGACGTTGCGAGAGGCGACGGATCTGACTTTTCAGTATTCCAACTTATGAAAGTTGAAACACAAGAAATAATAGGAGAATACCAAGGCAAACCAACTTTGTCAGAGTTCGCAACGCTATTAGATACAACTGGTAGAGAATTTGGCAATTGTTTATTGGTTGTAGAGAATAATTCACTTGGTATTTCTGTTCTTGAAAAACTGCAAGAATTAAATTATCCAAATCTTTATTATTCTGTTAAAGGAACCCACGAATTTGTTGATGCTATTGAAGGGCAAAATACAACAAATACTATTCCTGGATTTACCACATCTCAAAAAACAAGACCCTTAATTGTTGCCAAGTTGGAAGAGTTTATTAGAAATCGTCTAATTAAAGTGTATAGTACAAGACTAATTAATGAGTTTAAGACTTTTATCTGGGCCAATAACCGCGCAGAAGCAATGAGGTCTTATCACGATGATTTGATTATGTCTCTTGCTATTTCGTGTTGGGTCAAAGATACTGCTTTAACAGTAAATCAAAGAGAATTAGAATACAAAAGAAGTATGCTAGGATCAATGATGGTTTCAAGAGGCAATATCCAATCAACCATTCCAGGAATGCACGGACATAAAGTTAAAGGTTTTTCAGAAGAAACCTTGAAAAGAAAGCAAGAATATGATAACTTCATTTGGTTAATTAAAGGATAATTAATATGGCGAAAAACGACAGAAATCCAGCGAATCCAGAATCAGAATTATTTGTAAGATTAACAAGGTTATTCTCCGGTCCTTTAACCAATTACAAATCTCAAACACCTCGTCGTCTTCGCCGTCATCAATTGGACCAGTTTAACACTCGCTTCCGTTCAGCATCAGGCCAACAGTTCAAGAGATCTTCGTATTATCCTTTTACTAATATGCAAAACGCTCTTATGATTAACCACAATCGTACAGAGCGTTATGTAGACTTTGATCAAATGGAGTATACACCCGAGATTGCCTCTGCTCTTGATATTTATGCAGACGAAATGACAACCCACTCAGCATTACAACCAATGTTGAGTATCAAATGCCCAAGTGAAGAAATAAGATCAACATTGTTTTCTCTTTATCACAATGTATTAAACATTAATTCAAACTTGTTTGGATGGTGTCGTACAATGTGTAAGTTTGGGGATTTCTTCCTTTATTTGGATACAGACGAGGCAAAGGGAATTGTAAATGGTATTGGTCTTCCTTCAAACGAAGTTGAAAGATTGGAAGGCGAAGACAAAACAAATCCAAACTACGTTCAGTTCCAATGGAACTCTGCTGGTATGACTTTTGAAAACTGGCAGGTCGCTCACTTCCGTATTCTAGGAAACGATAAATATTCACCATACGGGACTTCTGTTCTTGAACCAGCGCGTCGTATTTGGCGTCAGTTGAATCTTCTTGAAGACGCAATGATGGCGTATCGTATTGTTCGCGCCCCAGACCGTCGTGTTTTCTATGTTGATGTTGGTTCAATTGCTCCAACAGAAATAGAACAATACATGCAAAGAGTTATGACGCAAATGAAGCGCAACTCAATTGTAGATGAAAACACAGGTCGCGTTGATCTTCGCTACAACCCACTTTCGGTTGAAGAAGATTATTACATTCCAGTAAGAGGTACAACTTCCTCTAAAATTGAAAGTTTGCCAGGTGGTTCTTTCACAGGTCAAATTGACGACGTTAAATATCTAAGAGATAAATTGTTCTCGGCACTTAAAATTCCTGCTTCTTATCTTGCGCAAGGCGACGGACAAACAGAAGACAAAACAACACTCGCTCAGAAAGACATTCGTTTTGCCAGAACCATTCAAAGGCTACAAAGAGCGGTTGTGGCCGAATTAGAGAAGATTGGTATTATTCATCTTTACACTCTTGGTTTTAGAGGAGACGATTTGTTGTCTTTCTCTTTATCGCTTAACAATCCTTCCAAGATTGCTGAACTACAAGAATTGGAACATTGGTCTACAAAATTTGATGTTGCTGGAAAAGCAACCGAAAACTTCTTCTCCCGTCGTTGGATTGCTGAACGCCTATTCAATATGACCGAAGAAGAATTCCTACGCAATCAACGCGAAATCTTCTACGACCGCAAGTTTGATGCTCAAATTGCTGGCGTTGCTGAAAGAATGCAAGAATCAAGCGCAGCAAGTCCGTTTGGTGAAAATCCAGAATCACCACTCGGCGCTTTGGGTGGAGGTGAGCTTGGTGGTGGGGAACTCGGCGGTGACGAAGGTGAAACTCCTGAACTTGGTGGCGGTGCAGAAGCAGGCGCAGAAGCACCGGCAGAAGAACCAGGGGCATTACTCGCCGCTCCGGGTGGTGGAGCAGAAACTCCAGCAACTCCAGCAGGCGGGGAAGAAGGTGGCGCAGAAATAGAACCAGGAGCAATCACCTTGCAAGAAGACGACGATGAAGTTGAAGTTGTAAGAGTAACTTCAAAAGGTGTTGAAAAGCGTCATAGAGGTCCTTCTGGGAAAACATACTACGAAGCAGAAAGACCAAGAAATACTGCAAACGTTAGAACCCAAAAAGAAATAGCAACAATGGTAAAACCAGAAGCAGTTTCTTACAGAACTCAAAGATCAAGAAACCCAACGAAACCACAATTTACTCAGTTGGTAAAAGGTTCTGGTCTTGAAGAAACTATTTACAATCAACAAGAAGCAGAAATTTTAAGATCACAAATAGAAGTTAAAAAACTTCTTGAATCATTGGAGAAAAAAACAAAATGAGAGTAAAACATAATAAGAAAAGAAACACCGCTTTTCTTTACGAAGTCCTTGTAAAGAATCTTACGATTGCCACAATAAAACAAGATCTACAACTTGTATCAGAAATTAAAAATCAAATACTAAATTTCTTTTCAAAGGATAAGATACTTGGCAAAGAACTTAAAACATTCAGGAACATCTCAGAAACAACAAAAGTAGATGTTTACACCGCTCAAAGGTTAATCGCAGAAAGCAAGAAAGACTTTAATAGTTTAGATAGAACAACTTCATTCAATGAACAAACCAAGTTAATTAACTGGATGAATAAAAGATTGGGACAAGAAACTTTTAATCAGTTTGTTCCAAATTACAAAACACTTGCTTCTATTGCTCAAATATTTGCAAGCGAAACAGATACAAAAACAAGAGTTCTATTGGAAAGAAACATTCTTGGTTTAATGGTTAAGACAACCCAAGAAGTTATCAAAGAAACAAAAATGGAACCATTGGATAATCTTTCATACAAAACTTACATAAATAACTTTAACGAAAAGTATGGAGATCTTCTTGAAGAACAAAAACAATTAATCAACAATTATGTTATGTCTTTTCAAGATGGTGGTTCAATGTTTAAATTATTCCTTTACAACGAACTTGATAGAATTAAAGAAAGCGTCACAAATGCAGTTGTTGATGATGGTTTGAAAGAATATTTAGATAAAACTTTAACTTTGATTGAATCATTCAAAACCAAACCACTTGACGAAGAGATCTTTGAAAAGATTTTGAAACTTCAATCCATTGTAAAGGAAATTGAATAATGGCAATAACTATCAAAATCGGTGACGCAACAAAACCAGAAAAGGTATTTGTACTAAACTTAAATGTCAAAAGAAGTCCAGCAGGAGATCTTATGATTTTTGATCACGATGATTTTGATATTATTATCCAACAAAAACCATTTACAAGAGTTCTTACAATCCCGAAAGGGAATAACTCAGAAGCGGTTTATCAATCATCAGATAGACTATTCAAGTTTCTTTTAAAAAGAGGAATGATAAAACCAGACTCAATACAAGGCGGTTCCATTTATGGATCGCTTGAAGCAATCTACAAACCTTCTGATGAAAACTACAATATGGAAAATCTGTTCTTGATTAACATTCACGATTGGATGCAAGAAGAAAGACCATACATTGAAATCGCACAAGAACTTGAAGCAATAACACAAGATTCTCTACTTGATCCAAACCAAGAAATGTCTACCGAACTTGGCGAAGTTCCACAAGAAACAATAAAAGGAACTCTCAGACCAGGATACAACTACGGTCCTTACTGGCAAGCATACACTTACGAGGAGTAACTATGACTTACAAACTTATTTTAGAAAGATGGTCTCGTTATTTAAACGAACAAGTAGGAAAGAAAAAGATTTATGTTCTTGTTGGTCCACCATCTGTTGGCAAATCTACTTGGATTCAAAATACGTTTTCTGAACAAAATCCTTATATAATCAACCGTGATGATCTTGTAGATCAAGTAGCAGAGGAATACGGATGGACTTACGATGACTTGTTTGTCGCCCCTCCCCCAGATGCAAAAGAAGGTGAGTCAGATGAAAAGTATGGTGATGTAATAAAATCGCCTTCTTTTATGACTTGGCAACCACTTTCATACGATAAGGTATTGAAAGCAAACGGTAAGGTACAATCGTTATTCACTCAAAGAGTTGCTTCTGCTGTTCCAAGTGGACAAGACATTGTTGTGGATATGACAAACATGAATGCTGGTGCTAGAAAGTCTGCTTTGAATGCCATTAAAGGATCAGAGCAAGACTACGAAAAGATTGCTGTTGTATTCAAGTTTGAAGGAGCAGAAGATCTAATCAAAGCAGTTGCTCAAAAAAGAGCAGAAGCGGCAAAAAGAGCAGGAAAATCAAAAACCATTCCTCCTGCTGCTTTTGACAGAATGTTCAAAGCATTCCAACAAGTCTCCAAAGACGAAGGATTTGATAAGATCGTATCGGTCGATAATACAGAAGTTTTATCACAAATAGCAAATAGTTGATGGAGGAAAAATGCTACAACTTGCTTGGTTTATTCTGTGCTCTTATGGGCTTACTTACCTTGTTGTTTATGCTTCTATTTTTAATTCTGTAAGACCATCAAAAGAATGGTTAGGTGGATTTGGTAAACTATTCCATTGTCCACTGTGTTTCGGATTCCATGCGGGATGGTTTTTATTTTTACTTTCCCCTTACACTGAACTATTTAATTTTGAACAAACAATCGCAAATTTCTTTATTTGTGGTTGGACTTCGGCAGGCACATCCTACTTATTAAGTATGATAGTGAATGACTTCGGAATAAAGATTACCAAAGGGGATCATTAATGAAAGTATCGGTAAAAGAACTTAGAAGAATAATTTCTGAGGAAGTAGAAAAAGTAATGGCAGAGCAAGATATGGCAGAAGGATTAAAAGATAAAATGGTTTCCGCTGCTGGTGTTATCTCGGCAATAGAAATTTTAAGAGCAGTTGTAGGACAAGATCCTACAATTCCAGCACAAGATTTAATTGCTATTCTTGAACCTGCTGTTGAAAATATCCCACCGGGAGAGAAAATTAATCTCATGAATACAATTAAATACAACCTACCAGGAGGCCAAAATGACTAAGTGGATGTTACAACCAGTTCGTCGTTGCTGCAACGGAGCATAACTCGGGCGGGTTGCGCCCGCTTTTAACCAAGAGGATAATAAATGAGTCAGAAACTTTTAAGAGAATTCTATGAACTTTGTCCAGACGGATTTTGCCTTGACCTTCTAACCGAAGCAGAAAAGCGCGAAGTCTCGGATGGTCGTTCTGTTTATTTGATTGGCAAAATGCACGAAGCAGAAAGATTGAATGGAAACGGAAGAAAGTATCCAGTTCAAACTCTTAAAAGAGAAGTTCAAAAATATATGTCCGTCGTAAAAGACAACAGAGCCGTTGGAGAACTTGACCATCCAGACGACTCTGTTGTTAATTTAAAAAATGCGTCCCATATGGTCACAGAAATGTGGTGGGACGGAAATGCTCTTATGGGCAAAATCAAAGTTCTATCAACACCTTCCGGTATGACGCTTCGCGCTCTTATCAATGACGGAGTTAAGATAGGTATTTCATCTCGCGGTTTGGGTTCTGTTCGCGAATCTGCTGGCGCTACAATTGTTGAAGACGACTTCCAATTGATTTGCTTTGATATTGTTTCAGAACCTTCAACACCACAAGCCTTTATGGATAAAGTTGTCCGTGAATCAAAAGGCCAAGACAAAGTATCAAAGGTCAAATCTTTGATAGAATCAATTTTGAAAAAGTGATAAAATGAATATTAACGAAATTAAAAAACTATTAAAACCACTTATCAAAGAAACAGTAAAAGAAGTTCTCTTTGAAAGCGGTGTCTTATCTGGAATTGTTGCCGAAGTTGCAAAAGGTATGCAAGGACAAGTAATCCAAGAATCAAAGCAAACTTTTAAACAACCACAAGTTATGAACTCGGGTCCAACACCAGACGAAGTTAAAAGAAGAAAAAAGGAATTACTGGATGCGATTGGTAAAGATGCTTTCAAAGGCGTTGATATTTTTGAAGGCGTTGAAAAAACAAGAATCCCAGAACAAACGCAATCAACACAAGGGTCTCCACTTGCTGGTTTGGCTCCTGATGATGCTGGTGTGGATATTTCCGGTATTGTTGCTCTCGGTGGAAAAAATTGGAATGCCTTGGTGAAAGGTAAAACAAAGTGAGACAATAGATGGCAATAGAGCATAAGTTTTTATCGATCATAAATAGGACAGACACTACTGCCATTTCTACTTCGGATAAAGATCCATTTATTCCTTCAAATCATTCTTCTCCTACAATAGAATATGTTAACGATTCAAATAATTCAGTATCATATAATTCAGGAACCGGTGGAATAACAATATCCGGTGGCGGATTCTACCATATATCTTTTTCTTGTTATTTAAAGGTTTCTGGTACAACAGACAGAATTGCCACTATAAAATTTAAGAAAAATAATTCTGTAATTAGTACTTCAACAACGGTTTTAGAAAGTTCTTTTCACGATAACGTAACAGAAAGAACTTTTACTTATTTTGGATCTTTTTCCGATAACGATACTTTGCAGGTCACAGTTTCAATAGACGCTGGATCTGATGTTATTGTGTCAAAAGGAACTACCTTAACAATATTAGGCAATTCTACTTCTTTTGGAAATGCTGTAAGAATATCTGGCACTACTGCTCAAAATCCTGGCGTAGAATTAAACCCATTTATTAGCGGTAGTCAAGGTACAAATTACACAACTAATACATCTGCCGATATTACAGTTAGCGGATCCGTTTTTAAATATACCGGAGCGGCAACAAAGTTATATATGGCATATGCGAATTATCTCCCAACTACCAGTACTCTCACCGGCACACAAATAACATTCAGATTAAAAAAGAATAATACAACAAATTATTCAAATATAACAGCATTAGTAGCAACATCTAATCCTAACAACAAACCATATGAAAGTACATTAACTTCTTTACAAAGTTTATCAACAAATGATTACATTGAAGCAACTTCAACTCCAAGTTCAAGTTCGATTTATCATATAGCAAGTTCAAGTTTCACAGTTTTAGATGTTAACGATGAAGCTTATATATCAATAAAAACAAATCAAGCTTCAAACTCTATATTAAATAACTCACCAGTAATTTTGTTCAAGTCTTCAAGTTACACATCTTTTACCGAACCTACTCAACTGGTTACAACAACAGGCATATCTTACAGTTCTAATACTGGATTGTTTACCATGCCAAGTGATGGATTTTATTATATTTCTTCAAACATGGTTATGAGTTCTGTATCCGGTTCTATTGATCATCTAACAGCAAGTTTCGTATTAAGAAAAAACGCATCAAATTGTTCAGATGGCACTTCTATTTGGAATATGGACACAAAAGTAGATGCACAAGAAGATCCAGTAGAAAGAACTTTAACAGGAATTTTTCAATTTGCTGCAAATGACACCGTTTTGCTGTGCGCAAATGCGACATCTACTCCCGGTATTACTTCAAATGTAAATTCAAGTTTTACTATCTTTAAAGTTGGATCCGTTGGCGGTGGCGGTGGAGGCGGCGGTGGAGGCGGAACCATAAGAATAACTTCTTTTGGCAGCAGATCCGGTGGATTCTCTGCTGGTTCTTTCGGATCTCCCACTTCCGGAAGAACAGTTGGAAACGGATTTTTCTAAAAATTAAACTATTTACATCAGAGGAAAACTATGACATCTAATTTTATGTATACTGCTGGATTAAATAATGTTGGCTCATACCAAGTAAGCACGCAACCGCATTTAACGTTTATAAGTTCTTCTGCAACAGTACAAATTTCATTTCCACAAGTGACTAAGTTTATTGTTGTTAAAAACATTGTATCAGATGGATATATGAAAGTTGCTTTCTCACAAAACGGACTAAGCGGAACAAACTTTCTACTTCTTTCTGGGTCTGAATCGTTTTCCGCAGATTATAGAGTTACATCTGTCTTCCTATCCCCAGCAGCAGAATTCGGTGGAACCCAGTTTACCGCTTCTGTTATCGCTGGTTTGACAGGAATCCCCGCCTCTCACCTATCTAGTAACTGGTCAGGTTCTGCTGGCGTAGGTTGATTTATTATTTAACAAACAAGAAGGTTTTATGAGTAGAAGAAAAGCAGTGAATGTCTCGGTCGTCCCAAAACAGGGCGAATTTATCGAGAAAACAATTAGAAAGTTTTTAAGAAAAACAAAGAAAGAAGGTTTCCTACAAACATTAAGAAAATATGAGTATTATGAGAAACCATCGGTTCAAGAAAACCGACGCCAAAGAAAGCGTAAAAAGGTCCTTGATAAACTAAAAGCAAAGAAGCAAAAGACAGAATCTCAAAGTAGGTAGTATTTTCTATTAACAAGATACTATTTATTTTGAGATTTTACATTTGACGGAGACTATTAATGCCATCTCTATTAGAACAAGCAATACTTGACGCAAAACAATTAAGAGAAGCAGCACTTAAAACTGCTGAAAATCAAATCATAGAACAATACGCTGAACAAGTTCGTACTGCTATGAACTCTTTGTTGGAACAAACCGAGGGAGACGATCCGATTACAACTCCAGAACCAGCAGAAACCGAAGAGGAAATTGTTGGTAAAGAAGATAAAGTAAAAATTCCTGAGTCTGCCTTGGGTGAAAAGATTATGAAAGCAATAGAAGAAACCGGCGAGAAAGACGAAGACGGCGAAGATATTGTTGAACTTGATCTTAATGCTTTAAAAGAAATGGCAGAAGTAGATGAAGTATTAACTGATGAAGAAGATGTAGAAGACGACACTAAATCTCATGAAGAAGTCGCTGAAGATGTTCTTGATGAAGAAGTTGAAATCAAAGAAGGCGTCATAAATGAAATGGATACTGATTGGATATATGATTACGAATGCAACGAACTTCCAGATTTGATTAAAAAAATAAAAACTGATCCAATTTATGACGAAGAAGAAAGAGAATTTTACATTTATTCAGCACAAACTAGATATGATTCTTGCTCTGACTCTGATGATTCAGAAGAAGTCCTCCAAGAAGAACTAGTTGTCGATATTACAGACGGCGACTTTACAGGTTGGGCAGGACGCCCAGAACACGACCGTCAAAGACAACAAAAAATAAATCTTGCTCGTTTGGCAGACACAAAGCAAAAAGAAGAATTTGCCAAACTACAACAAGGAATGAAAGATCTTGCTGGTATCAGCGAATCTTTGAAGAAAGAGAACACAAAACTCTCTGAAAAAAATCAAACACTTTTGGAAACAATAGAAGCACTCAAAGAAAGGTTGGAAGATACCGCACTTTTGAATGCAAAACTATTGTATCAAAACAAAGTCCTTACAAACGAATCACTTAATACTCGCCAAAAGAATTCTATTGTCGAGTCGATTCAAAAGGCAAACACAACAAGCGATGCGAAGGTTATTTACGAAACCCTTCAAAGTGCAGCGTCTGCTGGTTCAGTTGGATCAAGCAGAAAAGAATCGCTTCACGAAGCAATCAACAGACCTTCCCACACTGTAACAAGAAGAACAACCAATAATGATTCTTTATTGAATGAGATGACAGACAGGTTCCAACTTCTTGCTGGAATAAAAAGACATTAATCAATAAATTAAAAGGAGATAACTTATGTCTAAAGTATTAGAAAAATTGACAGAAGGCATCGTTAATCGTAGTCTCCGTGAAGAAGGTGCTGCTCTTCTCACCAAGTGGGAAAGAACAGGTCTTCTTGAAGGACTCGATAGCGATCATGCCCGTGCAGG
>Ga0075458_10000286_pt1 | contig 16439 bp, 13 predicted proteins | sample DEB3_08_DNA_FD_77576 | JGI IMG/M metagenome (GOLD analysis project Ga0075458, IMG submission 77576) | Aqueous microbial communities from the Delaware River and Bay under freshwater to marine salinity gradient to study organic matter... | ecosystem: Environmental > Aquatic > Marine > Coastal ... | reverse complement strand
CTCGAGAAGGCGATTCGAGAGTTGTGGGAGCGGGAAATAATGCCGCGAATTAGTAAATGACTCGGGCAATTACGAGCACTCCGCGAGCAGATCGCGCATTTGAAGTAATCAGTGAGTTTAAACCTGCAGGAGACCAGCCCAATGCAATCGCGGATCTAACCGAGCGCGTGAATCGTGGCGAGCCTGACATCGTCTTACTTGGCGCTACCGGAACTGGAAAGTCAGCGACCGTGGCTTGGTTAATCGAACAAGTTCAACGCCCAACTTTGGTTTTGGCCCCAAATAAGACCTTGGCCGCCCAACTTGCAAATGAATTCCGGGAGCTTTTTCCAAATAACGCGGTCGAGTATTTCGTCTCCTACTACGACTATTACCAACCCGAGGCGTATGTGCCCCAAACCGATACATTCATTGAAAAGGATGCCTCGATAAATTCAGAGGTAGAGAGGCTTAGATATTCGGCAACTTACTCGTTGCTTACCCGCCGAGACGTCATAGTAGTCGCAACTGTTTCATGTATTTATGGTTTGGGAACGCCTCAGGAATACATCGATCGAATGGTCAGAATTAGCGTCGGTGATTCAATTGAGCGAAATTCGCTCCTAAGGAAATTCGTTGATATCCAATACAAGCGTAATGACATAGCCTTCGAGCGCGGAACGTTTAGGGTACGCGGCGACACCATTGAAATCATTCCCGTTTATGAAGAGCTTGCTATCCGAATTGAGATGTTCGGTGATGAGATTGAGAGATTGACTACTTTGAATCCTTTGACTGGCGAGATTGTCAGCGATGTCAAAGAGGTATTTATCTTTCCGGCAACGCATTACTCGGCCAGCCCGACCACCATGAAGCGGGCTATGGCAGATATCGAATCAGAATTGAGTACTCGCCTTCAGGAGCTGGAGCGTCAGAACAAGCTACTAGAGGCACAGCGGCTAAGAATGCGCACGCAATTTGATTTAGAGATGATTCAGCAACTTGGCTTTTGTTCCGGAATCGAAAACTACTCGAGACATATTGATGGACGTGCCCCAGGCTCGGCACCTAACTGTCTACTTGATTATTTCCCAGAGGACTTTTTATGTGTTATCGACGAGTCTCACATAACAGTTCCACAGATTGGAGCGATGTTTGAAGGTGATGCTTCACGAAAGAGAACTCTGGTAGAGCACGGATTCAGGCTACCTAGCGCCATGGATAACCGACCACTTACCTTCAATGAATTTCTTGAGCGAACACCCCAGAAGGTCTATCTCTCGGCAACGCCAGGACCTTATGAGCTTGATAAGTCGGGTGGTGTCTATGTGGAACAAGTCATTCGACCAACCGGGCTAATTGATCCAAAAATCATTGTGAAACCTACAAAGAATCAGATTGATGATCTCCGCGATGAGATTAACAAGCGCGCTGAGCGAAATGAGCGAGTTCTAGTCACAACCCTGACGAAGAAGATGGCAGAAGATCTAACCGACTATTTCTCAAATGCGGGAATTAGGGTTCGTTATCTGCATTCAGAGGTTGACACCTTGCGGCGGGTAGAGCTGCTACGTGAATTAAGACTTGGCGAATACGATGTGCTTGTTGGCATCAATCTCTTACGTGAAGGTCTTGATCTCCCTGAAGTATCGCTTGTTTCGATTCTAGATGCTGACAAAGAAGGATTTTTGAGGTCTACCCGATCACTTATTCAGACTATCGGTCGAGCGGCCCGAAATGTATCGGGAGAAGTTCATATGTACGCAGATAACCTTACTGACTCCATGAGGAAAGCAATTGATGAGACTAATCGTAGGAGAGCCAAACAGATTGCCTATAACGAGGCGATGGGAATCGATCCGCAACCGTTGCGCAAGAAGATAGCTGATATAACTGATTTGATTGAGAGCGAGAGCTACGATACCCAGAAGTTGATTGCTGGAGGCAAGAGACGTGGAGTCAGTGAGACTCCAGTTGGCGTTCATGCCAAGTCACTCGTAGCCTTACCTAGAGCCGAGTTGCTTGGACTAATCGAATCGCTAACTGAGCAGATGCGAAATGCGGCGGCCGAACTTCAGTTCGAATTGGCGGCACGGCTCAGGGATGAAATTAAGGAATTGAAGCGAGAACTACGAAGTATGGATGAGGGTGGAATTAAATGAGCGCCGAGCGATTGGTCGTAAGAGGTGCTCGTGAGCACAACCTAAAGAATGTCTCACTTGATTTGCCGCGCAATTCACTAATCGTCTTTACCGGCCTCTCCGGCTCAGGAAAGTCTTCACTTGCTTTCGATACGATTTTTGCAGAAGGTCAACGTCGATATGTTGAATCACTTTCCGCTTACGCCCGGCAATTTCTTGGTCAGATGGATAAGCCAGATGTAGACTTCATTGAAGGCTTATCACCAGCTGTATCAATCGATCAAAAATCCACTAACCGCAATCCTCGTTCAACAGTTGGGACTATTACCGAAGTTTATGATTATCTGAGGCTTCTTTTTGCGCGGGCAGGAAAGCCGCACTGTCCTAAGTGTCGAAAGCCGATTGCTAAGCAGACGCCCCAAAATATCGTAGATCAGATTCTTAGCTTGCCGAATGAAACGCGTTTTCAAGTACTTGCGCCCATGATCCGCTCGCGTAAGGGTGAATTTGTAGATTTGTTTAAAGATCTTTTGGCCCAAGGATACTCACGTGCTCGAGTAGATGGGACAACGGTCCAATTAAGTGAGGCGCCCAAGTTAAAAAAGCAAGAGAAGCACACTATAGAAGTGGTAATCGATCGCCTTACTGCGAAATCAGAATCGAAACAGCGAATCACGGACTCGATTGAAACCGCGCTGCGCTTAGCAAATGGTTTAGTAACACTTGAATTTGTCGATGCCAAGGCGAAAGAGGAGCGCGAGCGAACTTACAGCGAGCTCTTGGCCTGCCACGACTGCGGTCTATCTTTTCAAGAGATGGAACCTCGGTCATTCTCCTTCAACTCACCTTTCGGCGCTTGCCCAGAGTGCACCGGAATTGGATCAAAGTTAGTTGTCGATGAAGAACTTGTAATTCCGGATGATTCAATTTCAATCAATGAGGGCGCTATTGCCCCATGGTCTGGCGGTCAAACTTCAGAATATTTCAACAATTTACTGGAGGCTTTGGCCAAAGACGTTAAGTTTTCGATGGATGCGCCTTGGCGAAAACTATCTGAAAAGGCTCGGAAAGCTATTTTGAATGGCTATGAATATGAAGTGCACGTCAAATATAAGAACCGATACGGACGGGTGCGCAGCTATTCGACTGGCTTTGAAGGTGTTATCCCATTTATCGAACGCAGACATGGTGAGACTGAGAGTGATTACAGCCGCGAGAAATATGAAGCTTATATGCGCGAGACCCCATGTGCCGTATGTGAAGGTTCGCGATTAAAACCTGAAGTTCTAGCAGTAACGGTGGGCGGAAAAAATATCGCTGAAATCTGTGAACTTTCAATTGATGAATGCGCACGTTTTCTTAAGGAGATTAAGTTAGGAGCTCGCGAAGCAAAGATTGCCGAGCGAGTCATGAAAGAAGTTAATGCGCGACTAGGTTTCTTGCTCGACGTAGGACTTGAATACTTAACTTTAGCTCGAGCTGCTGCTTCGCTATCGGGTGGCGAAGCCCAGCGAATCCGTCTGGCGACCCAGATTGGTTCTGGACTGGTTGGCGTCTTGTATGTGCTTGATGAGCCGAGTATCGGTCTACATCAAAGAGATAACCGCAGATTGATCGAAACCCTCACGCATCTACGCGACCTGGGTAACACTCTCATAGTTGTAGAGCACGATGAAGAAACAATTCGCACCGCGGACTGGATAGTTGATATTGGCCCAGGTGCCGGTGAGCACGGTGGTGAGATTGTTGTATCTGGTGACCTCAATTCGCTGATGGAGTCGAAGAAATCGATTACAGGCGCCTATATTTCAGGCAGAAGTGTGATCGCGGTTCCTAAAACAAGGCGAAAAGTTGATAATAAGCGAGCTTTGGTGATTAAAGAGGCGAAGGAAAACAACTTAAGGTCTATCGATGTAACTTTCCCGCTGGGATTATTTGTAGCCGTTACTGGGGTAAGTGGTTCAGGTAAGTCGACCTTAGTAAATGACATTCTTTATTCGGTTTTAGCAAACAAACTCAATGGCGCCCGGATAGTTCCGGGTCGTCACAGAACGATTTCTGGCATAGACCATCTCGACAAAGTTGTGCATGTGGATCAATCGCCAATTGGACGCACGCCACGATCCAATCCAGCAACGTATACCGGAGTCTTTGACAAGATACGTGCTCTCTTTGCCGAGACAAGTGAAGCGAAAGTGCGCGGCTATCAACAGGGGAGATTCTCCTTTAATGTTAAAGGTGGAAGATGCGAGAACTGTGCCGGCGATGGCACAATCACAATTGAAATGAATTTCCTACCAGATGTATATGTTCCTTGTGAAGTTTGCCATGGTGCGCGCTACAACCGAGAGACTCTTGAAGTTCATTACAAGGGAAAGACAATTGCTGAAGTCCTTGATATGCCAATTGAAAAGGCGAGCGAATTCTTTGAATCCATCCCCGCTATTCATAGATACTTGAAAACTCTATGTGATGTCGGTTTGGGATATGTGCGGCTAGGGCAATCAGCCCCAACGCTTTCTGGTGGTGAGGCACAGCGAGTTAAGTTGGCTACTGAACTTCAACGTCGTTCTACTGGAAGGACAATCTATGTTCTCGATGAGCCGACTACCGGTCTTCATTTTGAAGATGTACGAAAATTATTAGGAGTCTTGCAGCGCTTAGTGGAAACCGGAAACACGGTTATCGTAATTGAACATAATCTTGATGTTATTAAGTGTGCTGATTGGGTAATTGACCTCGGCCCCGAGGGGGGTTCTGGGGGCGGAACTGTTGTTACTTCGGGAACCCCGGAAGCGGTAGCAAAGAACAAAACCAGCTACACCGGTAAGTTCTTAGCTGATGTTCTCAACAATGGTTGACCCAAATAGTTATCGGCCATCTGGGGTGCCGGATGAACCTGGCGTCTATAGATTCTTTAGCGCTGATGATCGCGTTATCTATGTGGGCAAGGCGCGTTCGCTTAAGAATCGCTTGAATTCCTATTTCCAAAAGAATCTGCCTGAGAAAACTAATCGCATGGTTCATGCTGCGAGTCGAGTTGATTGGACAGTAGTTGATTCTGAGGTAGAGGCGCTTCAACTTGAGTTCACCTGGATAAAAGAAGAGAACCCTGAATTTAATGTGCAATTCCGGGATGACAAGTCCTATCCTTTTCTGGCAATTTCCACCAACGAGGAGTTCCCCCGGATTTTTATCACCCGGAGAGCCAAGCAGAAAGGACTTAAGTATTTTGGTCCTTTTGCACACGCTTGGGCGCTTCGAACGACCTTCGATCTGATCCTTGAGCTGTACCCAATTCGATCATGCTCCAAGAGCAATTTTGATCAAGCAGTCAAAAGCAAGCGCCAATGTTTACTGGGGGATATTGGCAAATGTGCAGCCCCTTGCGTTGGGAAAATTTCGCCATCCGAGCATCGCAAACTAATCGAAAAGTTAAGCGATTTCATGGAAAACGGATCATACGATCTAGAGACTTTATTAAAGGAGGAGATGGAGCGCGCTGCGCAAGCCGAACAATTTGAGCGAGCGGCAAAAATCAGGGATCGACTAAGGGCGCTAGAGCTAGCTACTGAATCAAGTGATGCAGCCATATCGGATTCGATTTCTGCAGACTTTATCGCAATTCACGATGACATCACCCACTCAGCAGCTTCGATGTTTAGAGTTCGGAAAGGTCGAATAGTTGGGTCACGTTCATGGATTATGGATAGAGCCAAACTACCCGAGGAAGCTTTGCTAGTTGAGGCAACCCTAGATGTCATCTACCGTGAATTCGAATTACCCAGAGAGATTTATGTAAATGTACAAATGCCTCAATGGACTTCGCTCGAAGAGGTGCTCTCGGCTCGAGCTAAAAGCAAGACTTCAATATATTCACCACAACGTGGTGAGAAATTTGAGATTCTTAATACTGTAAAGCGAAACGCTCAACAAGCGCTGATTCAATTCCTTAGTAAGAGAGCTAACGATGCCGGAGTATCAGGTAAGACCTTAGAAGAGCTCGCTAGCGCTCTAGAACTGGACGAGCTTCCGCTGCGGATAGAGTGTTTTGATATTTCAAACATTCAAGGCACTTCTGTAGTCGCATCCATGGTGGTATTTGAAGATGGCCAACCGAAGAAGAGTGATTATCGAAGATTTGGAATTGATGATAAAGAAAAGTTTGATGACACAAGAGCCATGCATCATGTGATCACAAGGAGATTCAAAAGATATCTAGAGGAGCAAGAATTAGATATCGAGGAAATTGCACTTCAAGGTGGCAGGAAACCACGCTTCGCTTATCCGCCGCAGTTAGTGATAGTCGATGGTGGCAGGGGACAGGTTAATGCTGCGGCACGAGCACTTTCCGAACTCGGGATAACCGATGTTGCACTTGTAGGTTTAGCAAAGCGACTTGAAGAGATCTGGTTTCCGGATCGCGCTTATCCTGTGATTCTGCCGCGGAATAGCGAAGCTCTCTATTTGGTACAACGTATTCGAGATGAAGCGCATCGTTTCGCCGTTACTTTCCACCGCTCAAAGAGGTCGCGCCTAATGCTTGACTCCCTTTTGGATGAGATATCTGGCCTAGGTGAGAGTCGAAGAAACTCCCTTCTTGAATTCTTTGGATCAATCGCGGCACTAAGAAAAGCAAGTCTCTCTGACATAGCGGCGGTGCCGGGCATTGGTGAAAAAACCGCTTCGCTTATTGTTGAAAAGCTTCGTGAACTAGAGGGTCCATTTCAAGTTGATGCTCAAACTGGTGAGATATTGGAACGTCCTTGACATGGATAGCATGATGAAGCCATGGCGCGCGAACTAGTTGTCATTACCGGCATGAGTGGAGCGGGGCGCTCCACCGTGGCCCACTCAATGGAAGACTCAGGCTGGTATGTAATCGACAACCTTCCGCCATCTTTATTGGCTCCGGTTTTGGATATGACCGAACGGACCTCTGACTCAATAGCCGTGGTTATTGATGTTAGAGGTAGACAGTTTTTCGATGATCTAAATCGCTCCCTAGCGGAATTAGTGGAGCGAGGGGTATCTCGAAAAATAATCTTTGTCGATGCATCGGATGAAGTTTTGATAACACGTTTTGAATCTTCACGGCGACCTCATCCGCTCCAAGGAAATGATCGGATAGTAGATGGTATTGAGCGCGAACGTGAAAAGCTCCGGGAACTGCGCGCTGGCGCTGATTTGGTTGTTGAAACTTCTCAACTAAATATTCACCAACTGGAGCGGAAGATTAAGGAGCTTTTTCAAAGTGGTTCATTAGCGGCCTTAAAGGTGAATATTCTCTCCTTCGGTTATAAGTTTGGCATCCCAGCCGATGCCGATCTTGTTATGGATTGTCGCTTCATCCCTAATCCTCACTGGCAACCTGAGCTACGTCCGAAAACTGGTTTAGATAAAGAAGTTAGCGAAGCAGTCCTTAATGCAAATTCTGTACCAGAGTTTCTTGAGCGATACGTGGCGCTCTTTGAAAGTATTGCGCGGGGATACCTTCATGAAGGGAAAAAGTTTTTGACCCTTGCGATTGGCTGTACTGGCGGAAAGCATCGCAGCGTCGCGGTCGCAGAAGAGTTAGCAAAACGATTAAATGGTCTTGAGATATCAAAAGATGCAGAGGTATCTGCGCATGCGATACATAGAGATCTCGGGAGAGAGCGTTGAAAGTTGTTTCATTCGGGGGTGGACACGGTCTTGCTGCCACGCTAAGAGCGCTGCGCCAAATCACTCCTGAATTAACAGCGATAGTGACTGTTGCAGATAATGGTGGTTCAAGTGGTCGACTACGTAAAGAATTTAATGCATTACCTCCAGGTGATTTACGAATGGCGCTTGCCGCACTCTGTGGAGATGATGAGTGGGGTCGAAACTGGGCTGATTTAATGCAGTATCGATTTACCTCTGATGGCGATTTAAATGGTCACGCGCTAGGTAACCTTCTTCTGGCCGCACTTTGGGATCGAGATGGTGATCCAATTCAAGGTTTAGAACGAGTTGGCGCATTACTCAAGGTAGTTGGCCGAGTTCTACCAATGTCGCTTGAACCTTTAGACATCGAAGGCACTTTTAAGAGTTGGCAAGGAACTCAAGTGATTCGGGGCCAGAAAGAAGTTGCTATCGGAAAGGGATCTCTGGAAAACCTCACCTTAATTCCACCCGATGCTAAAGCGACTTCCCAGGGATTAGGAGCAATAAAGGAATCAGATTGGTTAACTTTTGGTCCGGGTTCATGGTTTTCAAGCGTGTTACCGCACTTGCTTCTTGACGAGCAGCGCTCTGCGATATTGCAAAGTAGAGCTAAGCGGATTTTTCTTCTGAATCTGGATGCTAACCCCAGTGCATCAGGCGATGAATATGCAGGAGTCTCAGCCGCGGAACATCTACATTTGTTGCAGAAATTTGCCCCCACCCTCAATTTAGATTTTGCTCTTGCTGATCAATCAATAGTGGCAAGCACCGAACAGCGAAGCGCCTTGAGCGGAATTGTCAAAGAGATGGGTGGTGAGCTTGTTGTGGCTGATCTCGCAACGGCTCCAGGCAGTAACCATCATGATCCAAGAAAATTAATTTCTGCTTTCCGCAACATTTTTGCGGGGGAGATGCTTAGATAACGCTCATGGCGATGACCTCATCAGTCAAAGACGAATTGAGTCGTCTCTCTATCTCCAAGCCTTGTTGTCGAAAGGCCGAAGTATCCTCAATTCTCCGTTTTGCCGGAGGCCTCCATATAACTTCAGGCAAAATAATGGTCGAGATTGAGCTTGATACAGCGCAAGTGGCGCGCAGGGTTCGCAAAGATATTGCTGACATCTATGGACATGAATCAGATCTAGCTGTAATCAGCGCAGGTGGATTGCGCAAAGGAAGCCGTTATTTGGTTAGAGTTTTAAAGGATGGGGATGCACTTGCCCGCCAAACTGGTCTCGTCGATTCCAATGGACGTCCGGTAAGAGGATTGCCACCTCAAGTTGTTTCCGCTGGAGTTTGTGATGCAGAAGCTGCGTGGCGTGGAGCATTTCTTGCGCATGGTTCGTTGACCGAACCTGGAAGATCATCGGCCCTCGAGATTACCTGTCCTGGCCCAGAAGCCGCGCTCGCACTTGTTGGCGCAGCGCGTCGACTAGGTATAACAGCAAAAGCGCGTGAAGTTCGCGGAGTTGATCGTGTTGTTATCCGCGATGGCGATGCCATAGGTGTTCTCTTAACGCGACTTGGCGCACACGAAAGCGTCTTAGCTTGGGAAGAGCGAAGGATGCGTCGAGAAGTAAGAGCTACTGCAAATCGTCTCGCAAATTTTGATGATGCCAATTTACGTAGATCGGCTCGAGCCGCGGTAGCAGCCTCTGCACGAGTACAGCGTGCACTCGAAATTCTTGGAGATGAGATTCCAAAACATTTGCGTGAAGCCGGCGAACTTCGAATTAATCATGGCCAGGCTAGCTTGGAAGAACTCGGCTCACTTGCCTCTCCACCAATGACCAAAGATGCAATCGCAGGTCGGATTAGAAGGTTATTGGCCATGGCCGATAAACGGGCTTCTGAATTGGGAATTCCAGATACCGAAGCGGGACTTTCGCCTGACCTGCTCAACTGATTATTAATTTATTCCTAATCTCACTGATAGACTTCATCCGGGTCCACAGAGTCGTGGCGCATAATCTTTAAGATTTGTAAAGGGTGTAATCATGGTAAAAGTTGGTATCAATGGTTTTGGCCGAATTGGGCGAAATTTTCTCCGGGCAGCGCTTGCATCTAACGCTCCGATTGAAATTGTTGCGGTAAATGACTTAACCAGCATTGACACTTTGGCGCACCTAATCAAATACGATTCGATTCTAGGAAGGATCAATCAAGAGGTTACCTTTGATGATAATTCCCTAACAATCGGTGGAAAGAAGATAAGAGTCTTTGCAGAAAAAGATCCAGCAGCGTTGCCATGGGGTTCAGTCGGCGCAGAGATCGTGATCGAGTCGACAGGTCGCTTCACAAAAGCATCTGATGCGGGCAAGCACCTGGTTGGTGGCGCCAAGAAAGTGGTTATCTCAGCTCCAGCTACTGATGAAGATGTTACTTTGGTACTTGGGGTCAATGACTCGGCTTACGATCCGGCAAAGCACAACATCATTTCGAACGCGTCATGCACCACAAACTGCCTAGCGCCAATGGCAAAGGTGCTACACGAGAATTTTGGAATTGTCCGTGGCTTTATGACGACTGTACATGCCTACACGAATGATCAAGTAATCCTTGATTTTCCACATAAGGATCTCCGCCGCGCCCGTGCAGCAGCTACAAATATCATCCCAACATCTACTGGTGCCGCCAAGGCGATTGGATTAGTTTTACCTGAGCTCAAAGGTAAGCTCGATGGGTATGCACTGCGAGTACCAGTACCAACTGGATCAATAACCGACTTAACTGTCGAGCTCGCAAAAGAGACCACGGTTGCAGAGGTAAATGCTGCGATGAAGAAGGCTGCTGAGGGTCCGCTGAAGGGAATTCTCAGATATACCGAAGACCCAATTGTTTCTACTGACATTGTTACTGATCCACATTCGAGCATATTTGATGCTGGAATCACAAAAGTGATTGGCAATCAAGCCAAAGTTGCCTCTTGGTACGACAATGAATGGGGATATTCAAATCGCCTAGTAGATCTCATGACCTTTATTGGCAAGAGCCTCTAACAACCTCAGCCAAGTGCGATTCAATGGTTAAAACACTGGACTCACTTTCCTATGCAGGCAAAAGAGTTTTTTTACGATGCGATCTAAATGTTCCGTTGCAAGATAATGGATCTGGCGCTCGAGTCATAACCGATGATGGACGGATTAGGGCATCGCTACCTACTATCAATCATCTACTAAACGCTGGCGCTTCACTGGTTATTTGCGCTCATCTCGGTAGACCGAAAGGCGAGCGGAAACCTGAGTTATCTCTCGCGCCTGTCGCGCTGCGCTTGAAGGAGCTTCTTGGGCGAGAAGTACTTTTCGCCCAAGATGTGATTGGTGAATCAGCCCAGCGTGCAATAGCAGATCTGAGGCCAGGCGGAATAGTTCTTTTAGAGAACATTAGATATGAGGCTGCTGAAACCTCAAAGGTTGATGAAGAGCGGATGGCTCTTGCCAAGAAGTTGGCAGATTATGCCGATCTCTATGTTGGAGATGGATTTGGGGCGGTGCATAGAAAGCATGCCTCAGTTTATGAATTAGCAAATTTGTTACCCCATGCGGCTGGAAAGCTGATTGGCGCTGAAGTGGATGTACTTCGGAGGTTAACTGAGAGTCCGGCTCGCCCCTATGGTGTAGTCCTTGGTGGGGCAAAAGTTTCAGACAAAATTGGTGTAATTACAAACCTGATTGAAAAAGTTGATGTGCTTGCAATCGGCGGGGGAATGGTTTTTACATTTATTGCTGCGCAAGGTCATCAAATAGGAACTTCACTTTTCGAATCAGATTCACTCGACACTGTTAGAGCTATTGTCAATCGCGCCAAGGAACGTGGAGTCAAGTTGTTGCTACCAACCGATGTAGTTGTCGCTCCAAAGTTTGCAGATGAAAATCCCCGGGTAGTTGAGGTATCTGAGATACCTAGCGATCAGATGGGTTTGGATATTGGCCCTGAAAGTGCAGAATCATTTGCTAAAGCCATTAGAGATTGCAAGACAGTTTTTTGGAATGGCCCAATGGGCGTTTTTGAGTTCAGTAATTTTGCAGCAGGAACGCGCGTTGTTGCAGAATCTCTTACAAAAGTTGAGGGTCTCTCCGTAGTTGGTGGTGGCGATTCCGCTGCTGCTGTCCGTGCCCTGGGGTTTGAGGATAGTGACTTCGGTTATATCTCTACGGGGGGTGGCGCTTCCTTAGAGTACCTAGAGGGTAAGGAATTACCGGGGCTAAAGGCGTTGGCCTAGTCATTGCGTAATGTTTCTAAATCGAAGTGAGAGGATTGAATCATGAGCAGAAGGCCACTAATCGCGGGCAACTGGAAGATGAATTTGAATCATTTGGAAGCGATTGCCGTCACCCAGAAGCTTGCTTACTCATTAGAGGATCGCGACTTTGATGCGGTCGATGTGGCCGTATTTCCACCTTTCACCGATATTCGCTCCATCCAAACTCTTGTCGATGGCGATCGATTGAAGATTTCATATGGCGCCCAAGATGTTTCGCCCGAGAAGTCTGGTGCCTTTACCGGAGACATATCTGGGTCGATGTTGAAGAAACTTGATTGCACCTATGTACTAGTAGGTCACTCGGAGCGTCGCGCGATTCACGACGAGAACGACGAGTTAGTCAATCGAAAGATGCGTGCAGTTCTGGATAACGAGATGATCCCAATCTTCTGCATTGGCGAAGAATTGCCCATTCGTGAATCAGGAAGCCATGTTGCTCATGTCTTAAATCAGGTTAAAGCTGGATTAAAAGGATTTCACAAACCAGAGTTGAAGAAAATCGTCTTTGCATATGAACCAGTTTGGGCAATCGGTACGGGCAAAACTGCTACTCCCGAGGATGCCCAAGAGGTTTGTGGTGCAATAAGAGATGAGTTGAAAAAGTTTGCGAGTGATGAAATTGCCGAGAATGCAAGAATCCTTTATGGGGGATCGGTGAAATCGGCCAATATTGTCGACATCATGAAGCAGAGCGATGTTGATGGGGCGCTCGTCGGAGGAGCCAGCCTCGATCCGGAGGAATTTGCCCGCATCTGTAAGTTTCATAGGGTCATCTGAGCCTTCTGCGACCCTCAGACAAGGTAATATTCGGCGTTCGTTCTTAGACCCAGGTAGGAGTTTTTAAGTGGCAATGGCGCTCTCGATCCTTCTCGTGATCACCAGCATTCTTATGATTGTTCTTGTGCTTCTACATAAGGGCAAGGGAAGCGGCCTTTCAGATCTATTTGGTGGCGGCCTCTCCTCAACTTATGGCGGTTCTTCAGTTGTCGAGAAGAATCTAGATCGAATCACGATTGTCGTTGGCGGCCTATGGTTTGCCTCAGTAATTGCTTTAGGGCTAGTGCTCAAGTAAGAGTTTCAGATTTAGTGGAAGAGTTCTAAGGAGAAAAAATGGCTGGTGGAAGCGCAATTAGAGGTTCACGTGTCGGCGCTGGCCCGATGGGCGAAGCCGAACGCGGTGAGGCGATTGCACGTTTCCGAATCTCATACTGGTGCCTTAATGGCCATGAGACGAAGCCTTCATTTGCAGATGATGGAACCGTTGCAATTCCGGATGAGTGGGATTGTCCAAGATGCGGCTTCCCTGCAGGGCGGGATAAAAACAATCCGCCATCACCTATGAAGAATGAGCCATATAAGACCCACCTGGCTTATGTAAAGGAACGTCGGACTGAAGCAGAAGCCAAGAAAATCCTTGAGTCGGCGCTTAAGAAATTACGCGCAGAGGAAGAAGATTAAGAGCGCTTAATTAGTTCTTTTCCGATTTCGATTAACTGATTTATCCCGGCGGCTTGACTCTTTAAATTAATCCGGACCACTGGGAGCTTTCGCATAGCAAGGGCTTCATAATCACCCAGAGCTTGTGCGATTACTAATCTTTCAAAACCATACCCAGCGCCCGGTATAGGCAACTCAGTTGTGAGGGTATTTGTAATTTGAAGGAAAGATCCCACGAGGGGACCGCCCTTATGGAATTGTCCGGTGGAGTGGAGAAATCTTGGTCCCCAACCGAAAGTCGTTGGAATTCCCAATGCTCTCTCCAAAATCTGGCGCATCTTCAATATTTCAGCGGCCGAATTACGATTTAGGTAGGCCATGATTGATAAGTATTTCCCATGAGCCAAACTCTCTAAATACTCGCTAGTGGAGCCGCGCTTCTCACTTGAGTAAATCTCAAAAAACTCGTTCTCATAGACTGGTTCAATATTTAAGTTTTGCCAGCTCTCAATAATTTTGCCGGTTCGCTCTTTTGACTCAGCAACATTTGGTTGATTGAATGGATCGACTTCAATCAAGTAGCAAAGAAGAGCTGTCACCCATTCCCAGAATATGAACTGTGATCCAAGCGGGCCGAGAACTGCAAGCGGTCCAGTTTCATCGAAAGATATGTATCGCTCGCCGTTGGTTGGCGCCTCCGTCAATATAACCGGCAGTACGCCGCGACCATCTTTTCCTGTTGATTCTGCGACGAGTTGCTCAATCCAGTCAGCGAGTCCAGGAAATGGTGAGCTCTTATCGTAGAACCTGGCGAAAGCAAACTTTGGCTCAGCGAGAAGGGAAGCTAACTCGACTGCGACAGAGTTCGGTTCAGTGAACTTTTGGGCAGCTTCATAAGCATCATCTAATAGGACTGAGACATCAACACCGATTAGCGCCGCGGGCGTAAGCCCAAATGCGCTAAGCGCACTAAACCGCCCGCCAACTTTTGGATTTGCTGTAACAACTTTAAGGCCATCCTGAATCGAAGATCTATGTAATGGGCTATCCGGATCGGTGACAATAACCATGTGATTGCGGGGATCTAGTTGTGACTTAACTAAGGCATCTTGGAAGAGTGCTCTCTGAGACGAAGTTTCAATGGTGCTTCCTGATTTGGAGGCGATGATGATGCAACTCTGGGCGAGATTAGAGTGGAGGGCATCTTTAATTTGATCCGGGTGAGTGGAGTCAAGAACTGTTAAAGGGCGGTTGTAGTGTGCAGCGATAACTTCAGGTGCAAGCGAAGAGCCACCCATGCCGCACAAAATGAAATTTTGGTGTCCCAACTCGCGCGACCAAGCCGAGAGCGCATCCAAGGTTGGTAGTAATTCCCGCGAAGCTTCAGGTAAGTCGATCCAGTCAAGTCTTATCGAAGCTTCTGCAGTTGCGGAAGGGCCCCAGAGAGTCGGATCTTTCGCAGCCAATCTCGGAGTAATCTCGTTTAGCCGTTCAACCTTTGAGCTTTTCTGCTCTACTCCAATAAGTCGAATCACCCTTTAGCCCGTTCAACGACTTGAATTAGTTCATTCCAAGGTTTAATGAATTTCTCAATTCCTTCAAGTTCCAACTTCTCTGCAACATCCTCTATCTCAATTCCGACACTGGATAGCTCGGTCATCGTGGCGCGAGCTTCATCGAATCTCCCGATTATCGTGTCACCATTAAAGTCCTGGCTCGCGCGAACCGAATTAAGCGTGGCTTCAGGCATGGTGTTAACGGTCTTGTCGGCAATCAGCTCTAGGACATACATGGTCGGCTGGTACTTTGGATCTTTTACTCCAGTAGATGCCCAAAGCGGTCGCTGGATATTTCCACCAGCGCTGGCAATTTTTTTCCAGCGCTCGCTTGATTCGACCTTTAGGAAATGCTCATATGCCAAACGGGCATTTGCAATCGCGGCCCTACCTTTTAGCGGTTCAAGATCTGGAAGATTGAGACGGCCATCAATCTCAGTATCAACTCTACTGATGAAAAATGATGCGACCGAGTGAATATCTGAGATCGGCAGTCCCTTTGAAATTCGATCTTCCAAACCCAAGATAAACGATTCCAAGACCGCTTCATAGCGAGATACCGAGAAAATAATCGTTACATTAACGCTAATTCCTTCTGCAGTTAAGGTTCTTATTGCAGGAAGGCCCTCAACCGTGGCTGGAACCTTAATTAAAACATTCTTAGACCCGACCAAAGACCAAAGTTCTTTAGCCTGCTTAATAGTTCCGTTGGTGTCACGTGCTAGGCGCGGATCCACTTCAATACTTACCCGCCCATCTACGCCTTTAGTTCGGTCAAAGACAGGAAGGAATAATCCGCAAGCGGCTTTGACATCTGCAGTTGTTAGTTCGGTAATGATCGCTTCTGCGTTCAATCCCTTTAGATAGAGCGAATCAATGTCTGCCCGATAGAGATCAGAGTTCGCAATAGCGGAGGAGAAAATTGCTGGATTAGTCGTTACTCCAACTACAAAATCTTCCTTTATTAAATCTGGAAGATAACTGGCTTTGCCACCTTTAATCATTCGTTCGCGAGAGAGGTCATCTAGCCAAACCGATACTCCGGCTGCAGATACCTGTGCAAGCGACATTAGCGAACTCGCTTAAGTGAGGCCTCGGCCGCCGCTACAACTCTCTCAACGGTGAAACCAAATTCTTTAAATAACAAAGTATGCGAAGCTGAAGCTCCAAAGTGTTCAATTGAGATAGTTTCACCGGCATCGCCTACTAAATCGCGCCAGCCTTGAGATATACCCGCCTCAATACTCACCCGCGCTTTAACATTTGCTGGAAGAAGTTCTTCACGGTATTCCCTTGGCTGGGAATTAAACCACTCAATACAAGGCGCACTTATTACCCTGACTCTTAATCCTTTACCTTGAAGCGCTTCCGATG
>Ga0075458_10000283_pt1 | contig 16562 bp, 18 predicted proteins | sample DEB3_08_DNA_FD_77576 | JGI IMG/M metagenome (GOLD analysis project Ga0075458, IMG submission 77576) | Aqueous microbial communities from the Delaware River and Bay under freshwater to marine salinity gradient to study organic matter... | ecosystem: Environmental > Aquatic > Marine > Coastal ... | reverse complement strand
ATCCTCGGACAGGAGAACGCATGAGCACGCTTCCCAACCCCGCACCGATCATCACGTCGACCAGCCAGGCATTCTGGGACGCCACCACGGAGGGACGTTTCACGCTGCAGAAATGTGATGCGTGCGACCTTGTCGTGTGGGTTCCGCGGCGCACGTGCCCGGCCTGCTGGCAGGAGAACCTGCGAACATTCGATGCATCGGGCAAGGGCACGGTGTACTCGTTCACCATCATCCGCAAGGGCTCAGGTGAGTGGAAAGAAGTCGGTCCGTACGTTTATGCGTACGTCGAACTCGACGAGGGCCCCAGGGTGCAGACGAACATCGTCGGCTGCCCGGTCGAGGACGTGCACATCGGCATGAAGGTCGAGGTGGAGTGGCACGACACGGGCAAGGGAGCCGCCATCTACCGCTTCCACCCTGCCGGCTGACCCTCTTGCCGCGGCCGGGTTCCGGCCACACACATTCCTGACGTCCACAGACGGAAGGAAGACCCCATGCCCATTGATGACGACAAGATCCGGCACCTGCGGGAGTGCTTCGACAGGTCCATCGGTCCCGAAGCCACGTCTACAGTGATGTCCATGTTGACCAGTGTCGACGTCACAAATCTCGCCACGAAGGACGACATTCGCCAATTGATGGACCGAATGGATCACCGCTTCGAGATGGTTGACCTGAAGTTCGAGGCACTCGACAACAAGCTGTCCGAGCGTATCCAGGGGCTCGACGACAAGCTGTCCGAGCGCATCCAGGGGCTCGACGACAAGCTGTCCGAGCGCATCCAGGGGCTCGACGAGCGAGTCACCGAACGGATCACAACCCTCGACCTGAAGTTCGCCGAACGGATCGCTGCACTCGACGAAAAATTCTCGGAGCGGATCCAGGCACTCGACGACAAGTTCACCGAACGTCTCGAGGGCACCGTCCACCGGATCGAGGCCATGGTGTTCAGGTCCATCAACAGGCACCTGACGTTCTCCGTCATGGCCATGGCCGCTGTCAGCGGCATGTTCACGTGGCTGGCGCGCTGAGCGCCGCGCGTTACACCAGCAGTTCGGCGATCTGCACCGCGTTCAGCGCGGCGCCCTTGCGCAGGTTGTCATTCGACAGGAACAGCGCCAGGCCCTTGTTGTCCGCCACCGTCTGGTCCTGGCGGATGCGGCCCACGTAGCTGGGGTCCTGGCCAGCGGCCTCGAGGGGCGTGGGGATGTCGCTCAGCACGACCCCCGGGGCCTTCGACAGGATTTCGGTTGCCCGCGCAGGGGTGATGCTGCGCGAGAACTCGACGTTCAGTGCGATCGAGTGACCGGTGAACACCGGCACGCGCACGCACGTGCCCGACACGAGGAGGTCCGGGATGTCGAGGATCTTGCGGCTCTCGTTGCGCAGCTTCTTCTCCTCGTCGGTCTCGCCCTGGCCGTCGTCCACGAGCGAACCGGCGAACGGCAGCACGTTGAATGCGATCGGGCGAGCGAACTTCTTCGGCTCGGGCCATGTGACCGCATGACCGTCGAATGTCAGTGCCGCTGCGCCTGACGTCATCTGTTGTGCCTGGGCATCGAGTTCGTCGACCCCGGCAAGGCCGCCGCCACTGACAGCCTGGTACGTGGAGGCGATCATCTTCACGAGACCCGCCTCATCGTGCAGCGGCTTCAGTATGGGCATGGCGGCCATCGTGGTGCAGTTCGGGTTGGCGATGATGCCCTTCGGCGGGTTCTTGGCCAGGTGCCCGTTGACCTCGCTCACGATGAGAGGAACCTCGGGGTCCATCCGGAACGCGCTCGAGTTGTCGATGACGATTGCACCGGCCGCCGCGAACCTCGGGGCAAGCTCGCGTGAGGACGTCGCACCGGCGGAGAACAATGCGATGTCGATGCCGTTCAGGTCGGCAACCGTCGCGTCCTCGACGACGACCTCACGGTCACCGAACGGGATGGTCTTGCCGGCCGACCGGGCAGACGCGAAGAAACGTATGTCGGTGAACGGGAACTTCCGCTCCAACAGGAGCGTCCGCATGACACTCCCGACCTGACCAGTTGCTCCGACCACCGCAATGCGCATGGTGCGAAAGGCTAACCACGCTTCGCGAGCAGCCACCAGTGACTTTTATTGGCGACGTCGAGGTCTCGCTGGGGGACCGTTCCGTCGCGGTACACCACGGGTTTCTGCGGCCTCCCGGGATGGTGGAGGACCACCACTTCCTCGAGGTCGATCTTCGAGGCCTCGATGGCGGCGAACACACGCTTCGGGTCGAGGCGGTTGGCCTGCCAGCCGAGGCGGGTCGACCAGCGCCACTTCGACAGGCGGGGACCAATGACCGGCACGTGCCACAAGGACCTGATGAGGATCCCGGCGGGGACGAGGGCTGCGTCCTCCGGAACCCAGGTGCGGTAGTTGAGGGCAATCCACCCACCGGGCTTGACCGCACGGAGCGACTCCCGGGTGAGCCGGATTGCGTCACTGGTCTTGCAGTGCTGCAGCACGATGTAGGAGAACACCACGTCCACGCTCTGGTCGGGTACGCCGATCGAGTTGCCGTCGGCGATGTGCACCGTGGAGAAATTGGTGGTGCGGCCGAACCGCGCCACCGTCTCCCGGCATCGCTCGAGGAACGCCGCGTCGACATCGGTGGCCACCACCGAGGCGAACCGTCTGGTGAACGCCGCCGTCATCCGGCCGATGCCGGAACCGATCTCGAGAATCGACATCGAGGCCGCCGTGTCGTTCCACCCGAAACGATCGACATAGACATCCACCTCGGCGTCACCCGTCTGCACGAAGTTGGCGAGGTTCAGCTCATCGCCGGTGAGGTTGTTGAAGACCCACCCGGTCTCGCGCACCACGTCGTCGGCATTGTCGCGTGCCTCGGCCCGGGTCCCCGCCGCGCGCCACGGCGTGAGTTGCCTGCGTCGACGTGCCATCGTCCAATTCTGACAGGCGGACTACTTGCGCTCAGGCAATGGTGCCGAATAGGCCGTTCCGGAGTCCAGCCCGAAAGCCGTGTGCAGCGAACGCACCGCCGTCTCCATGTCGCCCGCGGCGACCACCACGGAGACACGGATCGTGCTGGTGGAGATCATCTGGATGTTCACGTTGTTCTCTGCGAGGACGCGGAACATCTTCGCCGCGATGCCCGGACTGGTCTTCATGCCGGCACCGACAAGGGAGATCTTCGCGATGTCGGCGTCGTGGGTGACCGCCTGCGCACCGACTTCCCCTGCGACCCGCGCAACAATCTCCTCAGCGCTCTTCATGTCGGCCTTCGGCACGGTGAACGAGATGTCCGTCAGGCCCTCCTTCGAGGTGTTCTGCACGATCATGTCGACGTTGATGTTGGCGTTCGCCAGGTTTTCGAAGAGCGCCGCGGAGATGCCCGGGCGGTCGGGCACCGCGATGACGGTGACCTTCGATTCGCTGGCGTCCTGAACGACACCGGAGATGATCGGATCTTCCATGGCTGCTCCTTCTGAGGCGTCGGTGGTGACCCATGTGCCGGGTTCCCAGGTGTAACTGGAACGCACGTGGATCGGGACGTTGTGGTTGCGGGCGAACTCGACGGACCGAAGAGCGAGCACCTTGCTGCCCACGCCCGCCATCTCGAGCATCTCGTCGAACTGCAGGCGCTGCAGCTTCCGTGCCTGCGGCACGATGCGCGGGTCGGCTGTGAAGACACCGGTGACGTCGGTGTAGATCTCGCACACGTCCGCGTTCAGCGCCGCCGCGAGCGCGACGGCCGTGGTGTCGCTGCCGCCGCGGCCGAGGGTGGTCACCTCGCTGTCGGTCGAGACGCCCTGGAATCCGGCGACCACCACGACCTTGCCCTGCGAGAGGGCATCGCGCACGCGGTCACCCTTCACCTCGAGAATCTTGGCCTTCGTGTGGATGGTGTCGGTGATGATCCCCACCTGCGAGCCGGTGAAACTGACTGCCTCGATGCCGATGCCGGCAAGGGCGATGCTGAGGAGCGACATGGAGATGCGCTCGCCCGCCGTGAGGAGCATGTCCATCTCACGACCCGGCTGAACGCTGGAGACGGCATTGGCGAGAGAGATCAGGTTGTCGGTGGACTTGCCCATTGCTGACACAACGACGACGACGTCGTTTCCGTGGTTGCGGGTGAAGGCGACGTGGTCGGCAACTGCCTTGATGCGGTCGGGGTCGGCCACCGAGGTGCCGCCGTACTTCTGAACTACAAGTCCCACAGGCATTTGAGGCTAACGCCGCGGAAGAGCCCGTCCCACTGACTTTTTCGCCCACGCCGACGCAAGTAGCCTTCACTTCTCGTGGGTACAGACAAGCGCAACCGTCAGAAGCAGAACCGAGCAGCAGCACGGGAGGCTCGTGCGCGGCAACAGCGACGCGACGCCGTCAAGAGCCGCACCGTCAAGTGGGGCGGTCTCATCGCGGTGATCGTCGTGGCTCTCTTCGCGGTGTCGAGGCTCGACTCCGGTGACTCCACCGATTCGACGGACACGACAGTGGCGTCGTCCAGTTCGTCCAGTTCGTCCGAGGATCCCACCACGTTGACGACGCTCCCGGGCGAGGCAATCACCGGTGACACCCCGTGCCCGAAGACCGATGGTTCAGAGAAGCGCGTCACATCGTTCGAGAAGGCACCGACAATGTGCATCGACGCAGCCAAGTCGTACACGGCCACGTTCGACACGAGTGAAGGTGTGGTCGAGGTCGCACTCGACACGGAGAAGACACCGAACACCGTCAACAACTTCGTCGTGCTGTCCCGCTACAAGTACTACGACGGTTCGTTCATCTTCCGGACCGATCCCTCCATCGACATCATCCAGGGTGGCGGTGCATCCAATTCCGACGACCCGGGTTACTCCATCAAGGATGAGGGAACGGGCTTCAAGTACGAGGAGGGCGACCTCGTCATGGCCCGCACCGGTGCGCCCGACTCTGCCGGCGGCCAGTTCTTCTTCGTGACCGGCGAGAACGCGGCCCTCCTGAACAGCCAGGGCACGTACGTCACGTTCGGCAAGATCACCAAGGGTCTCGATGTCGTCAAGAAGATCATCGGCTTGAACTCCGGGTCGGGCAGCCTCGGCGGGGCCCCCAGCCGCACGGTGGAGATCACCACCGTGTCCATCACGGAGAAGTAGCCGGATAGGTGCCCAGCGGGGGTTGACCATTACCCTCGTGTCATGGCATCAATCAAGAAGGTCGGAATTTGTGGCTCGGGCATCATGGGCTCGGGTCTTGCGGAAGTGGCGGCAAAGGCCGGCTACGACGTGGTCGTTCGTTCGCGCAGCAAGGCAACCGCCGATGCGATGATCACCTCCATCGAGAAGGGCCTCGACAAGCAGGTCCAGCGCGAGAAGATCAGCGCGGACGACAAGGCGGCCATCCTCGGTCGCCTGTCAGCCACCGAGAAGATCGCCGATCTCGCCGATTGTGATCTCGTCATTGAGTCGGTCGTCGAGGATCTCGATGTCAAGAAGTCGCTTTTCGCGGAGCTCGACAAGACCGTGAAGGCAGGCGCGATCCTGGCCACGAACACCAGCACGCTCCCTGTCGTCGAGATGGCGATGGCAACCGGCCGTCCCGACCGCGTCTGCGGCATCCACTTTTTCAACCCGGCAACCGCGATGCCGCTCGTGGAGGTGGTGAACCCCATCACCGCAAGTGACGAGACCATCGCAGAGGCCAACGAGTTCGTCGCCAAGTGCGGCAAGAACGGCGTGCAGGTCAAGGACCGTGCGGGCTTCATCGTGAATGCATTGCTCTTCCCCTACCTCAACAACGCGATCCGCATCTGGGAGACGGGCACTGCATCGATGGAGGACATCGACACGGCGATGAAGGGCGGCTGCAACTTCCCCATGGGTCCGTTCGCCCTGCTCGACCTCGTCGGTCTCGACACATCGCTCTCCATCCTCGAGGCGCTCCACGCCGAGTTCGCCGACCCGAACTACGCAGCCGTGCCGACGCTCCGTCGTCTCGTCGCCGCCGGCAAGCTCGGGCGCAAGAGCGGCGAGGGCTTCTACAAGTACTGATCGTCGCCGCGGGCAGAGGCCGGACTGATGCCCCGACACGACAGTTGTGCATGGGGCTTCCCCTCGCCTGACAAGTGGCCGACTGACGACGATGTCGTCGCCGTCGGTGCGGACCTGGCCCCGGACACATTGCTGTACGCGTACACGCACGGGATGTTCCCGATGCACATCGACCCGCGGCACGAGACGCTCGGGTGGTTCTCCCCGTTGCGTCGCGGTGTCATCCCTCTCGACGGACTGCGCGTCACGAAGTCGATGCGCAGGAGCGCACGGAACTTCAACGTCACTTCTGACATGGCCTTTGTCGACGTGATGCGGTACTGCGCAATGGTGCGCACGGACGGCAACTGGATCGACGACGACTTCATCGACTCGTACTCGATGCTGCACGCCATGGGCCATGCGAACAGCGTCGAGGTGTGGAACGAGGACAACCAGCTGGTGGGTGGTCTCTACGGCGTGCGGATCGGTCGCTTCTTCGCCGGGGAGTCGATGTTCCACCTGGAGACTGACGCTTCGAAGGTGGCGTTGATGAACCTGGTGGACATGCTCAACGCCGATGGTGTCGTCCTTCTCGACACGCAGTGGTGCACGGAACACCTGGCCACACTCGGCTGCATAGAGGTCCCGCGTGCCGACTATCTGGGGCTGCTGGAGTCCGCTCTTGCCTGAATCGCCCACCGGCTGTGGATAACCACCGGTCTCGTTGCCATACTTGACCCGTGAGCGAACAGACCACCCCCCGTCGCGAAGAACCGTGGATGATGCGCACCTATTCGGGGCACTCGTCCGCGAAGGCCTCGAACGAGCTCTACCGCACGAATCTCGCCAAGGGCCAGACCGGTCTCAGCATCGCGTTCGACCTGCCCACGCAGACGGGGTACGACCCGGATCACATCCTCGCCCACGGCGAGGTCGGGAAGGTCGGTGTTCCCGTCTCCCACCTCGGCCACATGCGCACCCTGCTCGACTCGATCCCCCCGGGGAAGATGAACACCTCGATGACCATCAACGCCACGGCGGCGTGGATGCTCGCCCTCTACGTTGCCAACGCACGTGAGCAGGGCGTCGACTCGGTGGAACTGCGCGGCACCACCCAGAACGACATCGTGAAGGAGTACCTGTCGCGCGGCACCTACATCTTCCCGCCGGCACCGTCGAAGCGCCTGATTGTCGACATGGTCGCATGGTGCGCGGAGAATGCACCGAAGTGGAACCCCATGAACGTGTGCTCGTACCACCTGCAGGAGGCAGGCGCCACACCCGTGCAGGAGATCGCGTTCTCTCTTGCCACCGCCATCGACATCCTCGACGCGGTGCGCGACAGCGGCCAGGTGAGTGCCGACCAGTTCGACCAGGTTTTCGGATCGATCTCGTTCTTCGTGAACGCGGGCATCCGTTTCATCGAGGAGGTGTGCAAGCTGCGCGCGTTCACGGACCTGTGGGAGCGCATCGCCATCGAGCGGTACGGGGTGAAGGACCCCAAGGCGCGTCGTTTCCGTTACGGCGTGCAGGTGAACTCGCTCGGCCTCACCGAGGCACAGCCCGAGAACAACGTGCAGCGCATCGTCCTCGAGATGCTCGCGGTCACCCTGTCGAAGCGCGCCCGCGCACGCAGCGTGCAGTTGCCAGCATGGAACGAGGCACTCGGGTTGCCGCGGCCGTGGGACCAGCAGTGGTCCCTGCGCATGCAGCAGGTGCTCGCGTTCGAGACCGACCTGCTGGAGTACGGCGACATCTTCGACGGCTCCACGGTGATCGAAGCGAAGACCGCCGAGCTGCGTGACGCCGCCTGGGCCGAACTGCAGGATGTCCTCGCCATGGGCGGCGCGTTCAACGCGGTGGACGAACTCAAGGGTCGTCTCGTGCGTTCGATGGCGGAACGCACGCGCCGCATCGAATCGGGTGACCAGACGGTCGTCGGTGTCAATTCGTTCACCGAGGCCGAACCGTCCCCGCTCGCAGGCGACGGGAACATCCTCATCGTCGACCCCGCGGTGGAGAAACAGACAATCGCCGACGTCGCAGCGTGGCGCTCGTCGCGGGACAACGAGGCCGTTGCGCGCGCGCTCGAGGAAGTGCGCCGTGCCGCTGTCGACGGCACCAACATCATGGAACCCTCCATCGCGCTGGCGCAGGCCGGCGGCACCACGGGTGAATGGGCCGGTGCGCTGCGGGAGATCTTCGGCGAGTTCCGTGCACCGACCGGTGTCAACGCCGCCGTCGGCCGTCGCACCAACGAGTTGTCCGGCGTGGCCGATTTCGTGAAGTCCATCGCCGGCGGTCCGCCGCGCTTCCTGGTGGCAAAGCCCGGCCTCGACGGCCACAGCAACGGCGCGGAGCAGATCGCAGTCGCCGCCCGCGACGCCGGCATGGAGGTCGTCTACAGCGGTATCCGCCTGACCCCCGAGCAGATCGTGGCCAGCGCCCGCGACGAGGACCCGGATGTCGTCGGTCTCTCCATCCTGTCCGGCTCCCACATGGAACTCGTGCCCGAGGTCGTGGCCAAGCTGCGCGCCGAGGGCGTCGACGCCCCCGTCATCGTCGGCGGGATCATCCCCGAGGAGGACCGCCCGCGACTTGCCTCCCAGGGAGTGGCGGCGATCTACACCCCGAAGGACTTCGACATCGCCCGCATCATGCGCGAGGTGGCCGAACTCGCCGTCGCCCACCGCAACGGCTGACCGGGAACAATCACCCGGCCAAGGGTGTTCCATTCACCATGAGCATCTACGCAACGTCCATCGCAGCCCTCGACGGAAAGCCGAACGCACTCGCCGGTGCCGAGGGCAAGGTCACCCTGGTGGTGAACGTCGCCAGCAAGTGCGGTCTCACCCCGCAGTACGAGGGGCTCGAGAACCTGCAGAAGCAGTACGCAGCGCAGGGATTCACCGTTGTCGGCGTGCCGTGCAACCAGTTCAGGGGCCAGGAGCCCGGCACCGCGGAGGAGATCCAGACGTTCTGCAGCACCACGTACGGTGTGACGTTCCCCCTCACCGAGAAGGTCGATGTGAACGGCGACGACCGTCATGCTCTGTACGCACAGCTCACGCCGGTTGCCGACGCAGAGGGAGTCAACGGCGACATCCGCTGGAACTTCGAGAAGTTCCTGGTGGGTCGCGACGGAAACGTCATCGCGCGGTTCAGCCCGATGGTCACACCGGACGCACCCGAGCTCGTCAGCGCAATCGAAGCCGCACTGTAGGCGTCACGCGCGTTCGCGCGCGATGAATGTGTCAAGTGCCGGGCCGCTCTCGAAACTCGTGATCAACGCGTAGCGCGGGTGGTCATGGTTGTGCACCACGACGTGCCACAGGCGCTGCGTGTCAACAACGAACCGTGCGCCCTTCGGGAGGGGCACCCGACGCTCGGTTGAAGGGTCGGGAAGACCGTCCGGGCCGTTGTCCATCAGCAACATGTAGCTGTCCGGGTTGTCGGTGAGTTCCACCCAAGAGCGCACCACCCAGCCCTCGTTGTCGGGGTTGAAACGGTTGTTGTCGTCGCGGTGGATGCTGCGCATCGCTTCCTCGCGGCCCTGCGGCTGCAGCTTGATGATGCGCACGCGGCCGAAGTTCGCCCCCACGGACGACACGTAGTTCTTCAGTGTCGGCGCGATCTCGGCGTTGGACGTCCACAGTGCGTCCTTGTCGGTCTTGCCCTTGTCCCAGAAACCGCGGCAGTCGAGCTCGCCGTCGGCGGACGCAAGCGGTGCGAAGTTCGTGTCGCCGCCGCTCTTCCAGTCGAAGTACTCGAGCGTCTCGAACTCGTGCAGCGGCACGTCGAACGGTGCGGACGTGAGAGCAACGAACCCGGTGTCGGCCAGGCAATCGAGTCGCACGTGCGGCGTGTGCAACGGGATCTTCACTGACCAGTGTTCCTGCGTGGGCCAGAAGGTTGCTGTCATGACTTCAGTGTAGGTACGCGTGCAAGCACCGATTGATCACGGTGCCATGGTGGTAGTCGCACCTATCGGCACGAAACCGTTGCTGGGGGGCAGCATCAGCTGTGTGCCCGCAGGCACACGATCAGGGTTCTTGATCTTGTTCAGTTCCACCAGACGCGGGGCGGAGAGGTTGAACTTCTGGGCAATGGCAAAAAGGGACTCGCCTGGCTGCACCGTGTAGTACCTGATCGGCCCGGTGGTCGTGGTCACGCCGGATGTGGAGGTGGTCTGTTTGTCTCCCCCGTTGACGGCACCCGATGAAGTGCCACCGTCGGTCAACAGGGACGACATCACGGCAAGGAAAGCAAAGATGCACGTGCTCCACAGCAGATAAACGTGGAGTCGCGTGCGAAGGAACACACGCCCATGTTAGGTGTGACAGTTCTCTTGCGCTCCCATGAGGGGCACATGATGCGACTCCCCTAACCTTGATCAGCGATGAGTGCACCCGCAGAGACACGTACGTTCCCCGGGGCACAGGCCCCGGACCGCACCAGGCGCCACAACGCGAACGGGGTCGAGCTTGCCGTCTACGAATGGGGCAAGGAATCGGACCCTGCCCTGTTCCTGGTCCACGGCGGAAGTGACTTCGCCCGCACGATGGACGTCTTCGCTCCGCTCCTGGCGGCTGGCGGCTGGCGCGTCGTCTCCTGGGACCACCGGGGCCACGGGGCCAGTGACCACGCCGCGCTCTACGGGTGGGACGCCGACATCCGCGACGCACTCTCGGTGATGGCCTCGGTCACCGACAGACCCGCACCCGTGGTCGGTCATTCCAAGGGTGGCGCGGTGATGCTGCAACTGTGTGACGGGTCCCCCTACCGCATCTCGAAGATGGTGAACATCGACGGTATGCCGAGCAAGCGGCGCATGCCCGACGTGCCGGACCACGACCAGTCGCGCATGCTCGCGACCGAGGTTGGCGGTTGGCTGGACTTCCGGCACGAAGCCGCGGAGTCAATCCGCAAGCCCGGCACTCTCGAGCAACTCGCCGAGCGTCGCGGTCGCATGAACCCGCGACTCAGCAAGGAATGGCTCGAGTACCTCGTCACCGTCGGTGCACAACATGACGATGACGGCTGGCGTTGGACACTCGACCCCAGCATGCGCTTCGGTGGTTTCGGCCCGTGGCGACCGGAATGGAGTGCGTTGCGCATGGCAGCGTTGCCCGTTCCGTTCCTCGGGTTCCTCGGCACGATCGACGAACCCATGGGTTGGGGCGCACGCGAACGCGACGTGCGTCCGTGGCTTCCTGCCGGCGGCAAGCTCGAGATTCTCGACGGGATCGGCCACTTCATCCACATCGAGGAACCGGCGCTGGTCGCCGGCAAGGTGCTGGAGTTCCTGTCATGAACGTGCTGTCCACGGTGCACCTGAGGCACAACCGCATCACGCTCGCGCTCCACAAGGTGCGAGAGGGCACGGGCCGTCCGCTCCTTCTCCTGCACGGCCTGGGCGAGGACGCGGCTCGCATGGCATCCGTTGATGTCCAGTGGGCCGGGCCCGTGTGGGCATTGGATTTCACCGGCCACGGCCAGTCCACGGTGCCGAAGGGCGGTGGCTACTCCTGCGAGATCCTCATGGCAGACGTCGACGTCGCGTTGAGACACATCGGGGAGGCAACGATCCTCGGGCGCGGCATCGGCGCATACGTGGCTTTCCTCATCTCCGGCGCGCGCCCCCAGTTGGTGAAGGGTGCGGTGCTGACCGACGGACCGGGGCTCGCCGGCGGGCCGGTGCATGTCAGTTCCACTTCCGAGATTGCCGACTCATCGCGCGCGGGTCTCGCGCCCGACCCGTGGGCACTCATAGAGCTCTCACGCGACGCGCGACCGGCAACGTACGCGCTCACGTTCCTGCGGCTCGCGATGAACGGGACGACTCTCGACGACCCGATTGCTGCGTGCTGCCGCGTGACCCCGCCGTGGCTGGAGGCGATCAACGCGGAACCGGGTGTCGCGAACGGCATGTCAGTGCAGGAGGCACTCGACATGTACGCCGCAGTCAACTGACGCGGCGCGTCACCCTGTCAGCAGCGCGAACCAACTCGGCGAGGACGTCGTCACTGACCTGACCATCCCCGACCAGACCGAAAGCCTTGGCGCGGAACCCCTCGACCTCGTTCTCGGCCCGTCCCAGTGCACCGCACTCGCGCATGATCATCTGGATGTTCAAGATCTCGGCATCGGTGAGATCGGGGCTGCCGATGCGTGACAGCACCGCACGTTGCGCGTCGTCGGCATGCATCAGGGCGAAAGCCGTGAGGAAGGTCGTCTTCCCCTCGCGGAGATCGTCACCTGCCGGCTTGCCCGTGACGGAAGGATCCCCGAAGACACCGAGGATGTCGTCGCGCATCTGGAAAGTGACACCGAGAAATTCGCCGAACATGCCCAGGGAGTCGACCAGGGATACATCGGCCGTCCCGGTGGCCGCCGCACCCATGCGCAGCGGGCGTTCCACCGTGTACTTGGCCGTCTTCATTGTCATGACCCGCAGGACGTGTTCCTCGTCGAACTGACGGGCAGCCGATCCCAGCAGGTCGAGATACTGGCCGATGTTCACCTCGGTCCGCACACGCGTCCACTGCTCGCGCGCCCCGGCGTTGACATCGCCAAGAGCCGCGTCTGCCATTGCGTACGCGACGTTGCCGGTGAGCACGGCGGCTCCCTCGGCGACGCGCCTCTCCTCACCGGCCCAACCGAGGCGGTGGTGTTCCCCTGCGATGCGCACGTGCGTGGTGGCGGCACCACGGCGCGAATCGGCCCCGTCGATGACATCGTCATGAACAAGGGCCGACACGTGCAGCAACTCGAGCGCGGCCCCGATGTTCACGGCCGTCCGGGCGTACGGTTCACCACCGGCCGCCACCCATCCGAGATGCGCGAACTCGGGCCTGGTTCGCTTGCCGCCTGCACCGAGCAACCGCGCGATCTCGGTGAACATTCCGTCCACGAGAGGGTCGAGGTGCCCGTAATGACCACGTTCCCGGTCGATGACCTGCGCCATGCGCTGGTCAACGAGTGCGGCGAAGCGCGCGTGATCGATCACTCGTCGTCCTCGTCGTCCTCGTCAAAGTCGTCGTCGCCCTCGAATTCGTCGTCGTCAAACCCTTCGTCGTCATCCTCGAAGGACGCAACCAACTCGTCAATGGTCAACTGGGCGGCGGTGATGCGTTCGGTGCACCAGTCCACCAGGTACGACGCCCTCTGCACCTTCGTGGACAACACGTCAACGTCGACCGAATTCGAGTCGATCTCCCGAAGGATGGACTCCAGCTCGGCCATTGCCTCCGCATAGCCCTTGGGTTCCCCGCCGGAAGTCTTCTTTGCTGCCATTGCTATTTCTCCACTGTGCTGGTGATGGTGCCGTCGGCGACACGCGTGGTGAGCGTGTCCCCGGACTTCACGTCGTTTGTCGAACGGACGATCGTTCCCCCGGCCGTGCGCGTGATCGACCATCCGCGCGCCATGGTGACGACGGGGTCGAGACCGCGCAGGGTGGCCGAATGAACGGCGAGCCTCTGTTGCTCACGGGTGAGCAGGTTGCGGGGCCTGGTGGCGAGACGCTCGCGGTTCATGCGCACGCGGCCGCGTGCACGTTCGAGCGCCGTCGACGTGGCGGAACGAACGCGGGTGGCACTGTGTGCCAGGTCCGAGAGGAAATCGGTGACGTACTCGATGACCGCGTCGGCGCACGCCGTGGGTGTCTTGCACTCCGTGTGCGCGCAGATGTCCGCGATGCTCTGGTCGATCTCGTGTCCGATGCCCGTGAAAACGGGGTGCGCACAGCCAGCGATTGCCATCGCGATTCTTTCGTCGTCGAACGCCGCGAGGTCGCTCTTCGAGCCCCCTCCGCGCATCAGCATGACCACATCGATGTCATCCCGGCGGCTGAAGGCCCTGAGTGCCCCGACGATCATCGGCACAGCATCGTCGCCCTGCACGCGGACGTCGCACATGGTGATGGAGAACCCGATGCCGGAATCCACCAGGTGCTGGCGGGCATCAGCGAACCCCGCAGCCTGGCTGCTGCTGATGATGCCGAGCCGCAACGGGACGAGCGGGACCTGCTTCATCTTGTTGCGCTTGGTGGAACCGTTCTCGAGCAGCTTCTTCAGCAATGCCGCACGTTGCTGGGCAATGTCACCGGCGGTGAACTGCGTGTCCACGTCGGACACATTCAGCGACAACTTGCCGAACGGTCCGTAGTAATCGGGTTTGCCGTAGAGGCGCACACGGAGGCCGTCCTTCAACTCGACGCCCAGATTGCGGAGCTTCGCCTCGACGTTTCGCAACGCACCAGAGAACAGATTGATGTTCAGCTGCGCCTTCTTGCCGTCGACATTCTCGATCAGCGTGAAGTAGAGGTGCGGATTCGGCCTCTTTGCCCCCTGCACCTCGCCTTCGATCCAGACGCCGTCCGAGAAGGTCTGCTTCAGGACCTCGTTGACGACCTGGGAGAACTGACCGACGGTGTACGAGGGAACCCCGTTGATCCATTCTGCGTCGGCCATGCGCCCCACTCTATGAAACCGGCGTGTCTACGAAGGAACGGCGGAACCGAAGGAACCACCCGCGCGCACCTGGCCGGCATAGATGCCGTCGAGTTCCATCAACTCGTCGTGCGTCCCCTGCTCGGCGATGCGACCCTGGTCGAGCACCACGATGCGGTCGGCCTCGCGGATCGTGGAGAGCCTGTGGGCGATGATGATTGCGGTGCGGCCGTGCAGCGCCTCGTCCAGTGCTTCCTGGACGAGTGCCTCGTTCTCGTTGTCGAGATGGCTGGTTGCCTCGTCAAGCACCATGATCGCCGGGTTCTTCAACAGCATGCGCGCGATGGCAAGACGTTGCTTCTCGCCTCCGGACATTCGGTACCCGCGTTCCCCCACCAATGTGGCGTAGCCGTCGGGGAGAGCCGCGACCATGTCGTGGATCCTCGCGGAACGGCATGCATCGACAATCTCCTCTGTTGTTGCATCCGGCTTCGCATACCGCAGGTTCGATTCGATCGACTCGTGGAAGAGGTGCGGGTCCTGCGACACCACACCGATGGCATCATGAAGGGAGTCGCCGGTGAGATCACGTACGTCGTGGTCGTCGATGCGAACCGCGCCACCGGTGACGTCGTACAGACGTGGCACGAGGGATGCGAGCGTGGACTTGCCGGAGCCGCTCGACCCGACCACGGCCACCGTCTCACCAGCGCGCACGGTCATGGTGACGCCCTTCAGGACGTCCACATCCGGGTCCGACCCGGCCATGCCTCCGGGTGACTCGAGCGAGCCGATGCCGACGGACGCGGCAGCTGGGTACCGGAAGACGACGTTGTCGAACTCGACTTCGCCACGGGGTGACACGAGGTCAATTGAACCGAGCCTGTCGACGATCGACTCGGGAGCGTCAAGCACCTCGAACACGCGGTCGAAACTGACGAATGCAGTGACCACCTCGACACGGGCGTTCGTGAGACCTGTGAGCGGTTGGTAGATCCGTGCGACAAGTGTCGCCATTGCGACGAGCGTGCCCGGGCTGATGTCCTTGCTCACCACGAGGTGCGCACCGATGCCGTAGATCGCTGCGGCCCCCATCGCACCGACGAACCCGAGAGCGACGAAGAAGACACGCCCGTACAGCGCCGACTGGATGCCGGTGTCACGCACGCCGCCGGCCCGCTCGGCGAACACTTTCACCTCACGCTCGCGCCGTCCGAACAACTTCACGATCATCGCACCCGAGACGTTGAACCGTTCGCTCATCTGGGTGTTCATCTCCGCGTTCAGTTCCATCTGCCTGCGTGCGATGGCACCCAGACGGTTGCCCACGCGGCGTGCGGGGATGATGAAGACAGGGAGCACGACGAGGGAGATCAGTGTGAGGCGCCACTCGAGCGTGACCATTGCGGTGAGGGTCGTCAACAGGACGACGATGTTGGACACCACGCTGCCGAGGGTGGACGTGACCGCGGTCTGTGCACCCACGACGTCATTGTTCAGTCGGCTGATCAGGGCCCCGGTCTGGGTGCGAGTGAAGAAAGCAATCGGCATGCGCTGCACCTTGTCGAACAGGGCGACGCGCAGGTCGAAGATGAGACCCTCGCCGATGGTGGCACTCAACCATCGCTGCATGATTGCAAAGAGCGCATCCCCGAGGGCGGCCAGCACGAGGACGAACGCGAGGAAGGTGATGCGTCCACGGTCCGCATTCGGTATGGCGGTGTCAAGGATGGAACGGAACAAAAGGGGTGGCGCCAGCCCGAGGAGAGCCGACACGAGGATGGCGGAGAGAAAGCCGGCGATGTGGAACCGGTAGTGACGAGAGAACACCCAGGCGCGGCGGAGGGTTTCACGACGAACCTTTGCCCCCTTCACGGCGGCTGCATCGCCGGGGATCAAGGAGTGGGGGCCCATGCGCACTCTGTTGAGGCTACGGCCTTCGTCCGCCCTAATGTTTTGCCATGCAATTACGCAAGGTCGCTGCGCTCGTCTTCCCCCTGATCGCACTGACAGCGTGCAGCAACGGCGTTTCGTCCCCCGACACCACTGTTCCTTCGAGCGACTCCACCATCCCTGACGTCGCGCGTCCGATCACGTGGAAGCCCTGCGTCAC
>Ga0075458_10000282_pt1 | contig 16607 bp, 15 predicted proteins | sample DEB3_08_DNA_FD_77576 | JGI IMG/M metagenome (GOLD analysis project Ga0075458, IMG submission 77576) | Aqueous microbial communities from the Delaware River and Bay under freshwater to marine salinity gradient to study organic matter... | ecosystem: Environmental > Aquatic > Marine > Coastal ... | reverse complement strand
TCATTTATTTGCGACTTTCTAGTTGTCGTGGGATAGATCTTAAGTGGGGCGGGTCGGGCTCGAACCGACGACGACAGAATTATGAGTTCTGGGCTCTAACCAACTGAGCTACCGCCCCTAGAAGTGCAGACTCTACAAGTTGTGAAGAGTAGAGACGGGCATCATTTCATGAATTAGATCTTGGTATTCTGGAACAAATTGTCCGTCGTTTAAAAAATGGCCTTACAAATAGCCGTCCAATTATTTGGGCCTAGCCGTCAATAGAAATTATTGGGCAATTAAGACGCATGGCAGCGGCTACGACTCTAAGGACGCTGAGAAGAAATTAACGCCCAAATCAAGGGGTTCAGGAGCATTCAACTGGCAGTCGACCTTACTTGGAGGGCATTTTGACCAGATTTCTGGCCTAATCCAGCGTGCGTATGGGCAAACGATCAATAGTCACGATTGTATAAAGATTGCCTAAACCCCTATCCCTAGACCTAATCGCCATGGTTGAGTACCCGCATGGATTTTTTATATCGTTCCAAAAATGGGGGGGGTGCAGTGACCAATGGGCAATGAAATAACCCTCCAAGACATCGCATCTGACCTAGGAGTTTCAAAATCCACTGTTTCTTTGGTGATGCAAGGAAGTCCATTAGTTGCAGATGCAACGCGTAAGAAGGTGCAAGAGTCTGCTCTTCAACTTGGCTATGTCTATAACAGAGCAGCAGCCAGTCTGCGTAGTCGCCAAACCGGAAACCTCGGTTTAATCGTCAGCAGTGTCAGCAATCCTTTCTTCGCTGAGTTAACAAATGGTGTTGAACAGTTCCTTGGCGTAGAAGGAAAAACAGTTCTTCTTGGGCAACACTCTGAAGATCTTGGGGCACAAAAGCGGTTAATCAATTCAATGCTTGAGTCCCGAGTAGATGGTCTCATTATCGTTCCGGCTTATGGAACATCAGCTGATGATTTTTCTCGACTTCTAACTTTAAATATTCCAACCGTTCTACTTACTCGCCGAATTTCAAAAGTTAATCTTCATTACATTGGCACAGACAACGTCTCTGGTGCATACGAAGCTGTGCGTCATCTCATCGCACATAAGCGTAAAAATATTGTTCTAATAGGTGGTCAAGTTGGCACACCTGCTCACAACGAGCGCGTAGAAGGACTAACTCGCGCCACACAAGAAGAAAAGTTTCCTGTATCCAGAGTTAAGGTCATGGGCGATGGTGCAACACGTCAATCAGGATTTAATTTAGCAAAAGAATTGATTGCATCTGGAATCGACAACGTTGGAATTCTTGCTTATAACGACATTGTTGCATCTGGAATCCTGGCAGCTTTGAGAGATAGTAAGCATGAAGTTGGCCGTGATATTTCTTTGATAAGTATCGATGATATTGAGTCTTCAAAGTTTGAAACTCCAGCCCTTTCAACCGTTGATGTGAACGCACCAGAGCTCGGACGTAAAGCTGCAGAATCTCTTTTAGAAATAATCGCAGGTAAAGAAAAGGTTAAGAAGACCGTCTTCTTAAATAACAAACTCATCATTCGCGAAAGCTGTGGATGTTCAGAAGATAAGAAGGTCTCATAATGAAGTGGTCACTAATTGGCGCAAGCGATATTGCTGCAACTCGACTAATCCCTGCCATGCGTGAACTTGGCCACGAGGTTTATGGCGTTATGAGCTCTAGCACCGATCGCGCAAAAAGCTATGCGGCTGAAAATGGAATAAGTAATTTCACAACATCTCTTGAAGAAGCAGTTAACTGGCCAGTTGATGCGGTTTATGTCAGTACGACAAATGAGATTCATGCCGAGCAAGCCATTGCTGCAGCTCGAGCAAAAAAACATGTTTTGTGCGAAAAACCACTTGCGATGGAAATTGCGACTGCAAAGAAAATGGTTGAGATAGCTGCCGAGTGCGGCGTAGTTTTTGCTACAAACCACCACTTACGTTGCTCTGGTACTCATCGCAAGATTCGCGAGATCATTTCAACTGGAAAAATCGGTACAGTCTTTTCAGCACGAATCAACCATGCTGTTTCGCTACCAGAACGTCTTCGTGGCTGGCGATTAGATGCTGCAGCTAAAGGTGCTGGTGTGGTTCTCGACATCGTAGTTCACGATGTCGACACTATTCGAGCAGCGTTAGGTGCGGATGTTGTTGAAGTGACAACTCTTGTATCTACCCAATCGCTTGGTCAAAACGGGATCGAGGATTCATCAATGTGTTCATTCCGAATGAGCAATGGCGCTTTGGTATCTACCCATGAATCATTTGTTGTTCCATACGGAGTAACCTCTTTCGAGATTAATGGAAGCGCCGGATCCATCATTGCGACAAATGTTATGGGCCAAGATCCCGTTGGCGAAATAAGACTTCGCACTGCAGCAGGTGATCAAATAATTGAACCTGATGATCGCGAAAATCTTTATGTCTATTCACTTCGTAAATTTGAAGCGGCAACCAAAGGAAATGGTTCACCTGCAGCCGATGGCAAGGATGGAATCGCTTCACTTGCAGGAGCAGTAGCCGCACTTGAATCTGCAAAACAGAAGAAAACTATTGACGTTGTAGCACTAACGCAAGGTGCAAATTAATGAGCAAATCAACAACATTAAGAGATGGACTTAAGGTCCCGGTTTTGAGCGGCGAAGCTGCAGCAAAACTGATTGAAGATGGTGCGGTCATTACGATCTCTTCATCTTCTGCTCTTGGTTGTCCAGATTTCGTTCTAAAAGCAATTGGTGAACGATTTGAAAAAGAGTCATCTCCAAAAAATCTTACGGCTATAAGTCCAATTGCTGCCGGTGACATGTATGGAGTTAAAGGTATTGACCATATTTCAAAAAAAGGATTGCTTTCAAAAATAATTGCAGGTTCATACCCAAGTGGCCCCTCATCATTTGAGCCTCCTTTGATTCGTCAATTGATTGCCAATGAAGAAATCGATGCATACAACCTTCCGAGTGGAGTTATTTTTCAAATGCATCGTGCTGGAGCTGCAAAACAGCCTGGTGTTTTTAGCAAGGTTGGAATGGACACCTTTATTGATCCACGTATCTCAGGGGGAGCTCTCAATAAAAAAACTCCCAAGGATTTCGTTAAAGTCGAAAACTTTCGTGGAGAAGACTGGTTGTTCTATCCAGGCTTAACTCCAGATGTAGCAATTATTCGCGCAACGACTGCAGATGAACACGGCAACCTGACGTATGAACACGAGGCATCTCCACTTGGCGCACTTGATCAGGCATATGCCGCACATAACCATGGCGGAATTGTGATTGCGCAGGTAAAGCGAGTTGTTGCCGGCGGAACCTTAGACCCAAAACATGTTCGTGTTCCTGGAATTCTTGTCGATGCAATAGTTATAGATGTCGATCAAATGCAAACAACAATGACTAAATATGAACCATCACTTTCTGGTGAAAAGTTCGAAGGTGGCGAAGAAGCCGATCCATTGGGTTATTCACTTGAAACAATCATTGCTCGCAGAGCTGCACAAGAGCTTCAGAATGGTTGGATAGTAAATCTTGGATTTGGTATTTCTGCAGTAGTCCCTCGTGCATTAACCGAAAAACCAGGACATGTAGATGTTACGTGGATCATTGAGCAGGGCGCTGTCGGTGGAACTCCAGTTACAGGTTTTGCTTTTGGGTGTGCTCATAATCCAGATGCACTTATGCAGAGCGCAGATCAATTCACGCTTTTACAAGGTGGCGGATTTAATGCAGCGATGCTGAGTTTCCTAGAAGTAGATGCTCATGGGAATGTAAATGTCTCTGATCTACCTGGTCGCACACATGTAACAGCAGGAGTCGGTGGCTTTGCAGATATCACATCAAGTGCGCCGTTCATTATTTTCAGCGGATATTTCACTGCCGGAAAAAAGGAAATTGAAATTTCCACCGCCGGGCTCAACATAAAGAGCGATGGTTCAATCGCAAAATTTGTTCCAGAGGTTTCGCAGATAACATTTAGCGGACAACGGGCATTGGCAAATGGCCAAAAGGTTTACTACGTCACCGAACGTTGTGTCATAGAACTTCGCAAAGAAGGTCTAACGGTTATTGAAATTGCGCCAGGTGTAGATTTGCAAAAAGATATTTTAGATAGAGCAGGTATACCTCTGATAGTTGCAGATAATTTGGCAACTACTGACTCTTCAATATTTGATTCTCCCGAGGTGTTGGTATGAGCAATCTTGCGCAACTGACTATCACTGGAAACATCGCTACGGTCACTCTTAACCGTCCTGAAAAGCGAAACAGCATTACACCAGAGATGATGACTGAGTTAGATTCGATCTTCGGATCGCTAGATAACAACGTTGATGTGCGTTTTGTAATCGTTACCGGCGCCGGCGATAAGGCTTTTAGCACCGGCGCAGATTTAAAGAGTTTTGCTTCCCATGATCGTGACTCTGCACGCAGAAATTGGATACCTTCTGGACACCGGATTTATAAGAGACTTGCTCAGCTTCCACAACCAACAATCGCAGTGATCAATGGCGATGCGATGGGCGGGGGACTAGAGCTCGCACTTGCTTGTGATTTTAAAGTTGCAGTAGACAGCGCTCGGTTAGGTTTGCCAGAGGTAGGTATTGGAACACTTCCAGGATGGGGTGGAACCGGGCGACTTGTAGATGCAATCGGAATTTCCCGCGCAAAATACATGGTGCTAAGCGGTCAAATTATTGATTCAAAGACGGCCTTGGAGTGGGGGCTACTGCACCATGTTTACGCCGCCTCTGAAATTGAAGCAGGTTTAAAAACATTGTTGGCTCAACTAGAAAAGGTTGGTCCAGTAGCTCAACAAATAGGTAAGCAGTTGATGTCTACCTTTGAAAACAAGAGTAATGCCGAAGTTCTCGAAGCTTTCGGTGGAGCACTGACCGTAACAACTGAAGATCTTGCCGAAGGAATTAACTCCTTTAGTGAAAAACGTCCACCGAAATTTAAGGGAAAGTGAATCGATGACAACATCTATTAAGCAAATTGACTTCAAAATGACTATTGATGGAAAGTCAGTTGAAGCATCATCAGGCAAGCGCTTTGAGCGCGTTAGTCCAGGACATGATGTTGTTGTCGGAACATATCCAAATGGAGATGTTGGCGACATTGATGTAGCAATTGCTGCTGCACGCAAAGCATTCGATAAGGGCTCATGGCCACGTACTAGTGGTGCTATTCGAGCCCGTGCTCTACGAAAGGTTGCAGAGTTTATTGAACGCGATATCGAACTTCTAGCTCGCATTGAAGCCCTAGAAAGTGGAAAGCCAATCGCTCAAGCACGCGGTGAAGTAGCAGCGACAGCAGAGATTTGGTACTACGCAGCAACACTGGCACAACATTCATACGGTGACTCACACAATGCACTCGGCGAGGATTACCTTGGATTGATTCTTCGTGAGCCAATAGGTGTTGTCGGAATCATTACGCCTTGGAATTTCCCACTACTTATTGTGAGCCAGAAACTTCCATTCGCACTAGCTGTCGGATGTACTGCAGTTGTAAAGCCAAGTCAGTTAACACCTGGAACAACCTTGATGTTAGGTCAGTATTGCAAAGATGCTGGCATTCCAGATGGTGTTGTAAATATTGTCTCTGGACAAGGTTCAGTTGGTGCTCGCATCGCAGAACACAAAGACATCAACATGGTTACTTTCACAGGTTCAACAGAGGTTGGTAAGAAAGTAATGACAGCCGCTGCTGGAACTCTTAAGAAGGTTGGGCTCGAGCTTGGCGGAAAAAATCCACAAATCATTATGGATGATGCCGATCTTGAGGCCGCTGCAGATGCCGTTGTTTTCGGTGTCTACTTCAATCAGGGTGAGTGCTGTAACTCTGGAAGTCGAATCCTTGTACAAAAATCAATTGTAGATAAGTTCATGGCCATCGTTGTGGAGAAAGCGAAGAGAGTTAGCGTCGGAGATCCATTAGATGAGAAGGTTCTTGTTGGCGCGATTGCCAGCAATGAGCAACTTGAAACTATTCAAAAATATATTTCAGAAGGTAAGGCATCAGGGGCAAAGCTTGTACTCGGCGGAGATGAAATGAAGAGTGATAAGGGCCGCTACTTTGAGCCAACAATTTTCACCAAAGTTACTCCAGAGATGAGTATTGCTAAAGAGGAAATTTTTGGTCCGGTTCTTTCAGTACTCGAATTTGATGGTGTAGAAGATGCAATTGAAATTGCAAATTCAACAGTCTATGGACTTTCTTCAGGTATTTGGACTAAGAACATTGACCAAGCAATTAAGTTTGCAAAGGGTGTTCGCGCAGGCACTGTTTGGATTAACTGCTGGATGGATGGGTTCCCAGAAATGAGTTTTGGTGGATTTGGAGAAAGCGGTATTGGTCGCGAACTCGGAAGACATGCTGTTGAAGAATTCACTGAGCTAAAGACAATTGCAATTCATACCGGCCAAAGAAAAGAGTGGCTTGCATGAGTTCACTAAAGAATGGTGTTGTAATTCCTGAATCAACTAAGTTACTTGCTAAGCAAGCACTTGGTGTTGTTGATCTAAAGGTTCGCAACCTCATTACAAACCATCCTGATTACTTTCCTTTGTTTACAGAAAAAGGAAAGTGGAAGCATGGCAAGGAAGCTTGGACCAACTGGTGTGAAGGTTTCCTTGGCGGACAAATGTGGATTTTGGCTGATCATCTTGATAAAGAGTATTGGCGACCAAAGGCTGAGCATTACTCAACTCTTTTGAAGGGTCGAGAGCTAGACCGAGACGTTCACGACCTTGGCTTTACTTTTTGGCCTACTTGGAAGAAGTGGCACAAGGAGACTGGTGATAAGGCAATAAATGAGGTCGTTGTGACTGCAGGAAAGACAATGTCATTACGATTTAATAGCAAATCAGGATTTTTACGCTCTTTCTTGGCCGAAGACAGTACGTTTATCGACATCATGATGAACGTTGGGATCATCTTCTACGCAGCAGAACAGCTCGGAGATAAGAAGATCCGCGACATCGTAGATACGCACTGTTTACAAACTCGCAGATACCTTGTCCGTGGAGACGGCAGTACATCACATGAAGGAATTTTTGATTTGAACACTGGATTTTTCTTACGTCAAACAACCCAACAGGGTTGGCGCGATGATTCTTCATGGGCGCGCGGACAAGCATGGGCACTTTATGGTTTTGGAACTTGTTATGCATTTACAAATGACAAGCGCTACCTAGAAGCAGCAATTGCAACAGCAGATTTCTTTATTGATCGCACAGGCGATCGAATAATTCCACCAAATGACTGGGAAGAAATTAACCCAGCAATGAGTGTGGAGTCCTCAGCAGGGGCTATCGCCGCTAGTGGACTTCTACAACTTAGTCAGTTAGTTGATGAACCAACTAAGGCTAAGAAATACGCAGACTTCGCAATCCGATCAATCGAGGCAATGTGCTCACCTGAGTACTTAGCGATCGACGAGCCGGAATGGGAAGGCGTGTTAAAGCACGGCAGTTACCACGAGCAAAAAAACCTTGGGGTAGATGAGTCAGTGATGTGGGGCGAGTACTTCTTCACCGAAGCCTTAGACAAGGTGCTCGGTGGAGAAATGGTCGCAACAGATCGCTGATTTCTTCAACTAGGTAAAGGCAAAAATCGAATCTTCATTTCGAGGATTCGGTCCAGAATAAGGAGAAAATATGTTCAAAGCAAAAGGTAAAGTCGGTGTTGCAGTTTTCACAGCTGTTGCATTGTCTCTGTCTGTTTCAATTGCACCAGCAAATGCCTCTGGCAAGATAGAAGTATTCTCATGGTGGACTTCAGGATCTGAAGATGCTGCGTTGCAGGCAATTATTTCTGCAGCTGTAAAGGCAAACTCAGGTCTTGAAGTTGTTAACGCCGCTGTTGCTGGTGGAGCTGGAACTAACGCAAAGCAAGTTCTTGCAACACGTCTAGCTGGTGGAGATGTTCCAGAGATCTGGCAGACACACCCAGGTGGAGAGCTTGGCCAATACGTTGATCAAGGTGTTCTAGCTGACATGACAGCACTTTATAAGTCAGAGGGCTGGGACAAGGTTGTTCCTAAGGATCTTGTTGCAAGCATGACATACGACAAGAAGACCTATTCAGTTCTAACTGGTGTACACCGCGCTAACACAATGTGGATCAGCTCAGCTGCACAGAAGAAGGCTGGCGTTTCACTAAGCGGTTCACTTACATGGCCAACATTCAAGGCTGCTGCTCTCAAGATGAAGGCAAAGGGAATCGATCCTATTTGTCTTGGAGATAAAGACATCTGGACAGCTGCACAGCTTCTAGAAGCACTTATCGTTGCTGAAGAAGGCGCAGCTGGTTGGACAGCACTTCTAGACGGATCAAAGAAGTGGACATCTGCTGGAGTAAAGAAGGCAGTTGCAAACTTCAATGAGGCAATGACATGGGTAAACAAGGACCACAAGGCTCTTGACTGGACCGGTGCAGTTGCTGCTCTTGCAAAGGGAACTTGTGGTGTAAACATCATGGGTGACTGGGCATACGGCGAACTTCTTGTAAAGCAGAAGAAGGTTGACGGTAAGGACTTCACTTACGCAACATTCGGCGATTCAAACACATTCGTAACAGTTGGTGACTCATTCGTTATCGGAAAGACAGCGAAGAACCAAGCAGGAGCTGTTGCATTTGCTAAGGCAATCATGGATCCAAAGGTCCAGCTTGCATTTAACAAGCTAAAGGGTTCTGCACCAGTACGTTCAGACGTAAGCACAAAGACACTTGGCAAGTACCAGCAAGGTGCTGCAAAGGTCTTGGCTAACGGTAAGAAGGTTCCATCACTTGTACACGGCCAGGCACTAGTTGCTGCAGCTGTTGGACAGGCTTATGCAGATGCAGTAACTCTGCTACAAGCTAACAAGGATGTAGCTAAGTTCTCACGAGCTATGGATGCAGCAATCGCTGCTAACTAAGTAAAAAGTGACGGTGGAGATGGGGTTTCAAAACCCCATCTCCACCTTCAATAACATTTATTGATTAAATAATTACAAGGAGATTTTGATGAGTCAGGTAAAGACAAGTTCGAACCCGCCGATAAAGCGCAAAAAGCGTGGTGGCGATAAGAAAGCTGCCTTACTTCTCCTTCCATCTTTCTTGATTGTTTCCGTTTTCGTATATGTCTTCATCACATACACAATTGGAGTTTCTTTAGCCGAAAACTGGATGCCCGCCAAGCCAAATATGGCCAGAGGCGAAGATCCCTTTGCAACCTATAAAAACCTCTTTCTAAATGCAAGATTCCAGTCTGATCTTCGCAATAGCTTCATCTTTACATTTTTATTCCTATTAGTAACCGTGATTGCTGGATTCTTTATTGCACTTGCGGTTCACAATATGGGCCGTTCTAAAGGATTTTTCAGAGGTGTATTCCTTCTTCCTTACGCACTCTCATTTATTGTTACAGGTGTTGTTTGGCGCTGGCTCTTTAATCCTGATTCTGGCGTGAATTTATTTCTTCAATATTCAGGAGTTGCAGCCGCTTATAAATCAATTAAGGGAGAAGAACTTCGACCTGAATGGCTAACTTCTGCCACAACCGTGGGTGATGTGGGCGCTTTACTTGAGAAGATAATTCCTGGGGGCGAAATCATCCAGGTTCAAATGGGAATTCCATTGGCGCTAATCCCAGTGATAATTGCAACGGCATGGCAACTCTTGGGCTTTGCGATGGCGATGTTTCTTGCAGGGCTCGTTTCAATTCCAGATGAGCTGCGCGAAGCATCGATGATGGATGGTGCAAAGGGTTCTCGTTATTACCGTTCTATCGCACTTCCAATGTTGGCTCCTATTGCGATCACGACGTTAGTTATCTTGACCCACGTAGCCCTGAAGATATTTGACTTGATTTATGCGATGGCTGGCAGTGGAATCGGTTTTGCAACCGACATGCCAGGAATTTTTGTTTATGAATCTATGTACAAAGCACTCAAATACAACACAGGTGCTGCGGCTTCAATTGTCATGCTGGCAATTGTTTGCGTGATTGTTGTTCCATATTTAATTCGCACCAATAGAGAAACAAAGGGCCACTAATGTCAACTGATACTCTCGAAAAGGTTAACTCTCGGGCTCATAAGAGTGCCCATTCACGTTTTGGATCAAGATCAAGGCGAGTGCAGTTCGTCTTTCTTTGTCTTCTAGTTCCACTATTTACAATGCCTTTTTATGTAATGATCATGGCCGCATTTAAGACTCCACAGTTTGCAGAAGTTACAACCATGTGGCTTCCACCTTCTCCATTCTCTTTTGATGGATTGCAGGAAGCTTGGTCAAAACTTTCGCCAAACTTCTTAAACAGTTTTACTATGGTGGTTCCGGCAGTAATTATCTCTAGTGCAATTGGATCATTTAATGGTTATTTGCTCTCAAAATTCACCTTTCGCTTCAGCAACATAATGTTCACAATGATGCTGGTTGGAATGTTTATTCCGTATCAGTCAGTTTTGATTCCACTGGTTAAGTTTCTGCAGTTGGTAAACCTCTATGGAACAATTCCAGGATTGGTTCTAGTACACGTGGTTTATGGAATTCCAATTACAACTCTAATATTCCGAAACTTCTACGTGAGTATTCCAAAGGAGATAGTAGAGGCGGCAGCAATTGATGGCGCAGGAATTCTTAGAACTTTTTTCTCAGTAATTGTTCCAGTATCGATCCCTGGATTTGTTGTGGCAGGAATTTTCCAGTTCACAAATATTTGGAATGACTTCCTATTTGGTGTAATCACTATCTCGGACCCAACTAAACAGCCTGTAACAGTAGCTCTGAATAATCTATCTGGTACTCAGACAGTTAATTGGAACGTACTTATGGCAGGCGCCCTTATTGCAGCGATACCTACGGCTATGGCTTATCTTGGTTTGGGACGTTATTTCATCCAAGGTTTAACTGCAGGTTCTGTTAAGTAAAATGACAATTACCCTGGAAACCGAAGTCGCCATTATTGGTTCCGGGATGGGCGGTGCCATGTCGGCTCGTGCCTTGGCAGAAAAAGGGAAAAAGGTTCTAGTCCTTGAGCGCGGTTATCGTCTACCGCGCGAAGATCAGAACTGGAATCCAAATGAAGTATTTCTAAAGTCTCGTTATAAAAATGCAGGAACATGGAGAGACTCTCACGGTAAATCCTTTACACCTGGCGTTCACTACTACGTTGGGGGAAATACAAAGGTTTATGGAGCAAGTTTACTTCGTTTCCGAGAGAAAGATTTTGAACAGTATCAAGCTGCCGAAGGTGTTTCACCTGCTTGGCCTTTTTCGTATTCAGATTTAGAACCATATTATTTAAAGGCCGAGATTGCCTTAAAGGTGCATGGAAATCCTGGAGAAGATCCAACAGAGCCTTGGCGCTCCGGTGACTATAAGTATCCAGCCCTAAAACATGACAAATATGTAGAACGGATTGCAAAGAAACTAAAAGACATTGGTTTAAATCCACTACACATGGCGATGGGTGTTGACGTACGTGAAGGTGGATTGTGCATTCGTTGTAAAACCTGTGACGGATTCCCATGTAAGGTCGGAGCAAAGAGTGATGCCGAAACGTGTGGGGTCGATCCAGCTTTAGCAACAGGTAACGCCGAGATAATCGAAGGTATCGAAGTTATTCGACTTGAACATGATGAAACAGGTAAGAAGATTACTTCAATTATTGCAAAGAAAGATGGCCAGGATTATGAGATTTTTGCTAAGTACTTCATCTTGTCGGCGGGTGCAGCAAATTCTGCGGCACTTTTGTTGAAATCTAAATCAGAAAAGCATCCTCATGGATTAGCAAACTCTAGTGGCCTTGTTGGAAAAAACTGGATGGTTCATAATGCAACATTTATGGTTGGATTTAATCCATTTCGTCGCAATAAGACAAACTTTCAAAAGACTTTGATGATAAATGACTGGTACTGGAACAGCCCGCAAGGTATTCCTCTTGGAAATGTTCAAATGCTTGGAAAACTTCAAGCAGCGATGTTTAAAGGTGCCCGTCCGTGGGCACCTAACTGGGCTCTAACCTATTTAGCTAACCACTCATTTGATATTTACTTGGAGTCAGAAGATCTTCCTAATCGTGAGAACAAAGTGACAGTTGATGACGATGGGATTATTCGGATTCACTGGAAAGCCAACAACATGAAGGCGCATAAGGAACTTGTTAAAAACGCCAAGAAAATGCTTCACAGAGTTGGATTCCCGATTGTGCTCGCTGAAACTATGGGGATTGAAACCAACTCTCATATGTGCGGAACTTTGGTCGCAGGAAATGATCCAAAAAAATCAGTCCTTGATAAACATTGCAAAGCTCATGATTTAGAAAATTTATACGTAATCGATTCATCATTTTTCCCCTCATCGGCAGCTGCCAATCCAGCTCTTACTATTGCGGCACAAGCTTTTCGTGTTGCATCAGAAGTGAAGTTCGCATAATGACAATCAATCGCCAAAGTGCATTAGAGCACGAGAGAGAGTTATCGGAGGCCCCTTGGACCCGACAAGATCTTATTGAACTTGGCAATTCAATTGCTGCTGATTCTCTAAGTAAGAAGTTAGTTGTTGCAACGGCAATGTTTCTGAATGGGCAGCGCGTATTTCAAATGGCACTAGATGGAACATCTACTGAAAATGATCTATGGATCTCCTACAAAGTTAATACAGTTGAGCTAACAGGACATAGTTCACTAGCACTTAGAGAAAAAATAGAAGCTCTCAATATCCAAGAGGCTGATCTTGGATTCAAAACTTCCAATCTTGCAGTGTGCGGAGGTGGATTTCCTTTAACAACAAATGGAAAGTTAGTAGGAATTGCAGTCGTATCCGGCCTTCCTCACCTAGATGATCATGACCTGATAGTTGAACATCTGCGCCAACTGAAAAAGAAAAGGGGCTGGTAGATGTCTACGCCTGCAGATTTTTGGAACGATCAGCCAGTGATTCCAGTTGTTGTTATCAATAATGCTGATAACGCAGTGGAGCTAGCACGAACTTTGGTTGCATCTGGTACCAAGAAGATTGAGATCACGCTACGCACACCTGCAGCGCTCGAAGCGATTTCACGAATTTCTGCCGAAGTACCAGAGGCTCTTGTTGGAGCAGGCACGGTTATAGATCTTCAAACAGCCACCCGTGCAGTTGATGCAGGTGCAAAATTCATAGTTTCACCCGGTGCAACAAATAACCTTCTTAAAGCACTTGAGGGCAGTGGACTTCCATATCTTCCTGGATGTTCAACACTTTCAGAGGCCCTGGAACTTATTGATAATGGAGTTACCACTGCAAAGTTTTTCCCCGCAGTTGAGTCAGGTGGTACTGCTTGGCTTAAGGCAGTGTCATCTGTAATTCCACAACTTTCATTTTGCCCAACAGGTGGAATCGGATTAGCCAATTACAAAGATTTTCTCACTTTGTCCAATGTTGTATGCGTGGGGGGTTCATGGATAGCACCTGCCAAGCTGATCGATGAAGGAAATTGGGGAGAAATTGAGAAGTTAGCAAGTCAAGTAAATATGGAAACTAACTAGACAGGAGCAAGAAGATGAAAGATTATGGCCATTTCTCATACATTGTTGTTGGAGCCGGCGCCGCAGGGTGCGTTGTTGCAAATCGCCTAAGTGCGGACCCAAACAATACTGTCTTGCTCCTTGAAGCTGGCGGAAAGGATTGGAATCCGCTAATTCATATTCCAATCGGATTTACGAAACTAACAACGCCCGATGTTAATTGGGGTTTTAGTACGGTCCCACAACCAGAGATGAATGATCGTGAAATGTGGTATCCGCAAGGTCGCACACTTGGTGGCAGTACTTCAATTAACGCAATGATTTATATTCGCGGTCACAGAAATGATTATGACACTTGGGCTCAGCAAGGAAACAAGGGCTGGGGCTATCAAGATGTATTGCCTTATTTTAAGAAATCAGAAAATAATGAACGCCTGAATAACAAATGGCACGGCATTGGTGGCGATATGAATGTCACGCAACAAACTCAATCTAACCCTTTGACTCGCGCATTCGTTCGCTCGGCTCAAGAAGTGGGTATCCCATTTAATCAGGATGTAAACGGTGCCGAGCAAGATGGAGTTACTTTCTATGATGTAACTCAAAGAGATGTTCGACGCGAGTCATCTGCAACAGCTTTCCTTAATCCTGCAAAAAAGCGCCCTAATTTAACTGTTTTGACTCGATCACAAGGTAGCAAGATCCTGTTTAAGAATGGGCAGGCTATTGGTCTGGAATTTATTCAAAAAGGCAAGAAAGCAGTTGCACACGTTGATAAAGAAGTAATTCTTTCAAGTGGCGCAGTTAATTCTCCAAAGCTTTTACTTCTTTCAGGAGTTGGTCCAGCCGATGAACTTCGAGCTGCAGGTATTGAAGTTGTCCACGATCTTCCAGGAGTGGGTAAGAATTTTCAAGATCACATGGATGTTTACATTACTGCTGAAACTTCACCAGTTAGTTACAACATGGAAGATCGTCCAGATCGTGCAATTCGACATGGAATCCAATATCTCCTATATAAGACAGGGCCTGTGACCGCATGCGTTGCAGAGGCTGGTGCCTTTATTCGAAGCAGTGACAAGGTTGACTCACCAGATATTCAAATTCACTGTCTGCCTGCATATGTGATCGACCATGGACGCAAGCGCGTTAAAGGTCATGGAATTACGATTAATACTTGCAACTTACGGCCTAAGAGTATTGGCGAAGTGCGATTGCGTGACACAGATCCAACTTCAATCCCACTGATTAACCCTGACTTTTGCGGGGACAAAGAGGGATATGACTGGAAGATCTCCATGGAAGGGTTTAAGTGGGGTCGTAAAATTCTTGCTGCTGAAGCTTTTGCACCCTTTATTAGGAAGGAATTCATGCCTGGTGTAGATGTTCAGGATGAAAATCAGCTTCGAAAGTACATCAAAGAGTGGTCAAAGACCGATTATCACCCAGTTGGATCATGCAAGATGGGAAGCGATGAGATGGCAGTTGTCGATACACAACTTCGAGTACATGGTCTCAAAGGTCTTCGAGTTATCGATGCATCAATCATGCCAACTCTTATCAGTGGAAACACTCAAGCTCCCTCCATCATGATCGGTGAAAAGGGCGCTGCAATCGTATTGGCAGGACAAGTTGTCTGATACACGTACCGCGATGAAGATTCGCGAAAAGGCTGAGTGTGATTTTGATGTTGTTTCACTAGGGGAGGTTATGTTGCGACTTGATCCTGCAGAGAGTCGAGTTCGCACAGCTCGCCACTTCGATGCTTATGAGGGAGGGGGTGAGTACAACGTTGCCCGTGGACTACGAAAGTGCTTTGGACTTCGTGGAGCAATTGTTACCGCACTTGCAGATAATGAAGTTGGGCGACTTATTGAAGACTTCATGCTTACAGGGGGATTAGATCTGAGCTATGTGAAGTGGGTTAAGTACGACGGAATTGGTCGAAGTGTTCGCAATGGTCTCAACTTTACTGAACGCGGATTTGGTGTTCGTGGTGCTGTTGGCGTGAGTGATCGCGGAAACACGGCAATTTCGCAGATGAAACCAACTGATATCGATTGGAATGAACTTTTTGGTCGTGGAGTCCGCTGGTTTCATACAGGAGGAATATTTGCTGCACTTTCTGACTCCTCGGCCGACGTTGCAGAAGTTGCTATGAAAGCCGCGAGAGCAAACGGCACAATCGTCTCTTATGACTTGAACTACCGCCCGTCTCTTTGGGAAACAATCGGTGGGCAGGCAAAAGCTCAAGAAGTCAATAAACGTTTAGCTAAATATGTTGATGTGATGATCGGAAATGAAGAGGACTTCACTGCCAGTCTTGGCTTTAAGATTGAAGGAGTCGATGAACACTTAACAGATCTGGATACTTCAAGCTTTAAGTCAATGATTACTCAAGCTGCAAAGGAGTATCCAAACTTTCAGGTAATCGCAACAACACTTCGTGGTGTGAAGAGTGCCTCACGAAATGATTGGGCAGCTATCGCTTGGTCTCGCGAAGAGGGATTTGCTGAATCTACGCAGCGAAAAGATCTTGAGATATTCGACCGTGTAGGTGGAGGAGATTCATTTGCTTCAGGCCTCGCATACGGTCTGATGGAAATTGGATCTATTGCAGAATCTGTCGAGTATGGAGCTGCACACGGTGCCCTCGCAATGAGTACTCCTGGAGATACCTCCATGGCAACGCTTGCTGAAGTTAAGAAGCTTGCAGGGGGTGGGAGCGCTCGGGTTATACGTTGAACGCTCGTAAGTTGGCAAGATAGGAGAAGCATCACTGAAGTCCATTACAAGTTAGTCAACGTTGACTAAGTAGGAGTTAATTGTGCTCGTAGAAAAAGTTGCGGCAAATGTGAATAGAGCAATTAACGAAGTGCATGAAATGTGCACGGACCCGCTCGAGGCAGAGATTTTGACGCACTCTACCGAGTCATTTAACCCATCTGAACAGCGCTTTTTCCTGCAAAGTGGAAATGTTGAAGAGTTTAGAACATCGAATTATGAGTTCTGGGCTCTAACCAACTGAGCTACCGCCCCTAAAACTTCTTTGAGTGTATGCGTATGTTACGGGGCTAAATCTATAGTGGCAAAGATAAGGTCAGACATATGAATCTG
>Ga0075458_10000281_pt1 | contig 16648 bp, 23 predicted proteins | sample DEB3_08_DNA_FD_77576 | JGI IMG/M metagenome (GOLD analysis project Ga0075458, IMG submission 77576) | Aqueous microbial communities from the Delaware River and Bay under freshwater to marine salinity gradient to study organic matter... | ecosystem: Environmental > Aquatic > Marine > Coastal ... | reverse complement strand
TTTTTATTGCCAGTCTTGGTATCATAATCATAGTCTACAGTATAGGTTTTAGGAGCTTTATCGTGCAGTCCCTTTCTAATCTCACCTACATGTCCAACTTTATCATGATAGTCTTTACCTGGAGCGTGTATTTTAACCTTGCTGTTGAGCTTGATGGCTTCATCTAGCTCGGCTTGTTCATTGGCTGGTTGTCGTAGTTCTTTGAATAACTTCATTTGCGGCCGCCCTTGTACAGTCGTTTTTGTTCTAGTTTTCTAATGGTTGGTATCATTCTGGTGGCCAGGATGGCCTGCACGTTCTTCATCTTCTTGACCTGTTGCTCAATTCTGTCTTTTTCCGCTGGACTCAGTGTTGATTTATCACGTCCGCGAAGGAAGCGTCGAGCCAGGGCACGACGTGCTGCAGCTGTTGCACGCTTCTTTAGTGTGGCAAAGTCGCTGGCTCGGCGTAGCTTGATTCCGCGAATCTGTCCACGCTTGACCTTGTGACGTATCATGCTCATCTTCTTTTTCATTCTGGCCTGAGCACTAAGCCCTTCTTCCAGATCCTCGGAATCATCTACTTCAATGAGTTCGTCGGACTCATAAAGGTCAGCAATATCGTCCCAGGTAAGATTCTCAGCCATGGAATCCAGCTCTGAGTCTGAGATTTCAGGCAGGCTTTCTTCGATAATTAGATCTGTGAAACTTTTCATTTTAGTGATGAGCGTAACATCCAGCCCAGTTTCTGATGACGGTCTATGCGATCCTGAACGAAATTGGATACGCCAATCTCGCCAGCAGCCTCGGCTGCTTTGTAGGCTACCATTAGGCTAACCAGGCAAACCTCATTGGCCTTGAGTATGCCTTCGGTGAGATCACGTGGAGCCGTGGTTGTAAATGTTGGATTCTGACTGCTGGCCATGAGCATTTCGCTAAGGTCCAGTGGGCCCAGACTTCCCAGTGCGCGTATGTGCTCGGCAATGTCGTCTGTGGCGGCCCAGGTACTATTATAGATTTCACCATAGAAATCATGATATTGTTTGAAATCCTGACCCTCTACGTTCCAGTGTGCACTGTGTGCCTGAAAATACATGACAAATGTATTAGCCAATACCTGCCTGAGTGCTTCAACTAATTTCCATTCCTCTTGTTCCATGATTACTCCATTGAATGTTTCTTGACCTGAGCTCTGTAACTGGGTCCATGTTTACTAAAGTCCTTGACCTGCGCAGTGTGTATGCTTTGGCGGGTATCGTCATGCTGTTGCTGGGTTTTTACGAATTCTGGTTCGTCCATGAAGCTCTTGAAGCTTACAAATCCCGCAGCCTTACCGTCAAAACCAACCTCATCGGTTACGGCCTTGTCCAGTCCATGGAAAACATCCTTGTCTGGTGTAAAGTTGATGTCACGCTCTTCGGCTTCACGCAGATCTTTGTCTGCGGTATGATAGGTCTTGCCCTTGGTGATGTAGCTATTGACTCTGGCCATGCCCCACTGCTGTGGAGTGGTTCCGGGTCTGTGTCCTGTACGCCAGGCCGCAACACCGCGTCTGTAAACCTTACGGAGTGTTTCAATGCTTACACCGCTCTCTGAGGCCTTCTTGCCCAGTGCACTGTCTGTGGCCTCGGCCATGTTCAGTGGCTTGTCGTCGCCCAGATCCAGCTTCTTGACCAGGTTATGGTGTTTGGTGGTCTTACCAGATCCCTGATGGATTTCAATCTTCTGGACCTGATGTGTTTTATAGTTCATGCTTTCCTCGACTTCTTCCTGTTCTGTGGGCAGATGAGTACCCACTGCACTGATAATGTCATTGGGATGTTGCATACTTAGCTCGGCCATTTTATTTAGGTGAGTCTGAAACCAGTTCTTTCCGTACTTGGTTTCGAAGTCTGCATCAGTCAGTCCCAGCAAGTGCAGGGTATCATGAGCTATGCCCATGTACATGGTGAAATCATGTATTTGTTGTTCGTCAGCAAAGCCCGCGTTCAGAGCCTCACGTTCTACACCCAGCATGAGATCTGTGGCCTTGACAGCCTTGAGTACAAACTCAGGATTGAGTTCAGGATTGGCTATGACTTTCTTGAGTGTAATGGTTGCGCCAGGGCAAAGATCCAGATTGGATGTAGTGTAACCAGCAAAGCTAAGTTCTTCTTCACGCAGCATCTGTAGCTGTTCGCGTGTAAGTAGTATGGCTGGAACACGACGCTCTCTGAGACCAAAGCGCTCGTGGTATCGTTTAGTGTATTGACTGACTTTTGTCTGACTAAAGGCATCGCCAGGAGCAGGCTTGTAGGCACTGGCATCTGAACTAGACTTAGCAGCATTTTTCTTGAAGTGTTGGCGACGAGCCACCTGAGTGGCATGAGACAGATCGCCCGAATATTTCTTAGACAGGCCACTCGGATTAGCGGGATTCTTCTTGGCTTTCCCTGATTTGGTATAGTATTGTCCTGATCTTTCTTCTAGATCAGTTACCCAGTATTTTTCCGTTGTGTGGTCTTCCAGCTGAAGTGTTACATAGGTAGAACCCCTGTATACTATCTCACCCCGGCCAGACTCAGTAACGACTCGGTCGCCTAGATTATATATTTCTCCGTTGATATAGAGCTTTCTTATGTCAGTCTCTTCGGCCCTGACCTGGCCCTGGCGTACATCATTGAACAGTTCACGAGCCTGAGCATCGCTGAAATGTGCAGGTACGCCTTTGCGAAATTCATGAAAATCGTTGTTGGTGGCATGAGTACGCATCTTGGTGGCACTCATACCCTCGGCACCCTCACCATCGGGATCACGCTCCAGGTGCTTGCCTGTATGCTTGATCATGGTTTTCTTGTCGGGTACAGTAATGGACTTGAAATTATAGAAATCAGGATGCCCGTTGTATTTGTGCAGGGTATCACGGTATTCATCGGCTCGATCTGACCCAGCTACCATGACCAAATGTTTATAGCCCTGATCATGCAGGCGCTTGGCCACGTGCAGGAAGCTGGGCAGCTCCTTGCTGGTAGCCGTGATCTTGGTCTTGGGAAATGCTCTGCGAGCGTGTTTGAGCTTTTGATCAACGCTCAGGGGGTTTTTCTTGGGGTCGTGGCTATGAGTAATGCTGAGCTCATAGTCGGCATTCAGGCTCTTGGCCATGTCTTTCCCAAGATCCACCATCTTTTGGTGGCCTGAGGTTACAGGATTCATGCGGCCGTGGCTGAAAACTACGGTGTCGCGCTTACCTTCGGTGAGATACTGTTTGAATTCCATGTTTGTCCATTTGAATCTATCTAATTATTTATACCGTATCAAATTTCATCCCAGGTTAGGCTGGCAATGCAGCGTGATATTGACTGCGAACTTCGTATAAAAATACTTGCGATTGAGTTCGGAGGCAATTTTATGTTCAGATCCTCAAGCTCAATTTGTGTACTACCCTGATCCACAGCGAATGTAGCCAGCCAGCGTTGTGTATCAGTTTGATAAACGTCGCGACTGAAATATGCAATGCTATTGTAGTCTATTTCGTAATATTGGATTCTACCTGTTCGTGAAAGTGGAATATTCAGTCCCACAAATATTTCAGCTGGGCTGTTACCAGCATAGCTCAGACTAAGTTTTCTAAGTTCTAGATTTCTGAGATTTACTTTTCCTGCATGAATTACGCTATTTCTTATACTCACTAGATGATGTAATGAGTTTGAGGACAGGTTTGTTTTAGTCCCCGACCCTTTGCCAGTCGTATATGTAATTGTAGGTGTAAGGCCTTCGATTCCAGCCATGGCACTGGCACCACCAACAGCACTGTTAGAACCCAGACCAGATAGATTTGCAGCAACATAGCCCAGTCTAAAACTTGGGTTCATTAGGTGTGGTTCTGAATGCCGATTTGTATAATGTATGCTATGAAAGGGTATGATATCGCCAGTAACATCATCTTCGATAGAAAACAGAATTTTTCCAGAACCCAGCCAACGATAGTTTATCTGAAAAACGTTGAGTTTACTGTGGTCCAGTGTCATGCCACTGGCACCTGAACCGTCTAGTTTATCCTGGTTCCAATCAGCCTGATAGGTCCAGTAATTGGTAGTAGCATTACCACTCTGTCGCTCAACAACTGTTCCTGTGCTGGAACCCGAGCTGGTATAGGAAAATTGTCCGCTTAGATTCCCTAGACTACTAGAAAGAAAATAAACATTGGCACCTTCTTGTTCAATGGTCCAGGGAACTGTGCCCAAATTTATCAGTGTGTTTGCTATGGTAGTTGCATTTGTTATGGTATTTGCAACCGATAATGTAATAGAGTAACTAGTACTATTCAGTGTTAGGTTTGCCGTTTCAGTTCCAGCTGCTGCAGCTGTAAGCTCTAGTTTGGCAATGTGTGCTCGTCCACCACTGGAACGAAGAATGCCAAACTGGTTACCATCGTATCCAACCTGCAGCGCCTGTTCCTGTGTAAACAGTCCAGCCCGAAGTGTGGCATTTGGACTTGGGTTTTCAAACTTAGCAGTGAATCTGGCTAGGCCGCCCTGGCCAGGTCGATAACGAAGAATGCGTTTTGAACGCAGTACTGCGTAACCACCGTAGCTGGTTCTGGCATCAACAACGAAATGTGAATCATGCTGACTTACATTCCCACCCAGGGTCGTAAACGTTTCAAGTTCTCTGGGGTCAATGTCATACACAGCATCAAATTGAATTACTGGTACGATAGGTACACTTATGGGTTCACCAAAAGAACTGCGTTCAGCTGGTCCAGGTTTGTCTGTAAAAAGATATGTCATATTATTCTCCATCCATCACGATAGAATAGATGGACACCTCCATTGTTGATTCTGAGTATAAAGCCCTGTGGATCGTTATCTATGTTACCAACTACTCGTATGGGATATCGCTGGCAACGACCCGATTCGTCTTTGATGATTACCGTACGCCCATTGCTGGCCAGTTCGCCACCCGCGGGTAGGGTAATGGTGACATTGCTATTACTATTTACTCCTATGTAATAGTCTGAGCTCTGAACTATGTAATCGCCATCAACCAGTCTATTGGGATGCGTTATGTTTATGATGTTGCCAGGAGCCTCACCAGCAAATCCACCAACCCAGGTCTGTACTTCCACATGGTCTGTGGGCTCTAGGTCTACGTCCAGAAACTGAATGCTGGTTCCATTGGTGGCTGTGTAGTCAAAACCATTCTTTTGTCTGACACCATTGATATAGACGCTGATCTGGCCAGGCACATAGGTCAGGGTAGCACCAAAATCGTCAATGCCCGAGACAGTGTCGGTAACTGTGTTGATAGTATAGCGCCAGATGAAGAAATCCAGTCCCAGCATCTTGATGTTGGACTGATTTATTCGGGCATCATAATCAAGCTGGAAACCATTTCCTTCGAAGTTGAAAATGGTACTGGCGCCTATGGCCGTGTTATTGAGTTTGGTAAGTACCCAGTCAATACCGCCACCACCTGCATGATCAACCTTGGCATTTACACGATCCAGATGACGTGTAAGCTCTTCTAGTTTTCGTTTCAGGCTCTGAACATCGGCATTACGAATAACCTCGGCATCGACCTCACTGTTGGCTTTCTTGGTGCCAGGCAAATCATAGGGAGTCTTTTGAACGATGTCAGTAATGCTTTTGCTTACCAGATCGGCCAGGCTTTGTTCTACGACAGCCTCGGTCTCTGGTTCAGGCTCGGGCTCAATGACCTCGGCTACGGGCTCAGCTGTTACAGTCTGGACTACTGGATCGGGAATAGAGTCAATGCTAAATCCCAGTAATTTTTCTAGGTCATCCAGACTAGGTGGCAGGGCTACAAACTCGGCCTGTGGTTCAACAACCTCGGCCTGAACCAGAGCAACATCTAGTTCTCGCTTGGTTGTTGTTATGGCCTTTTGCAGATCCTGTACCAGACTGCTGCGTATGCTTTGTCTTAGACTGCTCTGAAAGTCCAGATGCTTCTGAACTTCGGATACCAGTTTAGGATCGGGCTCCTGACCCAGAGCACGTGAAAGTTCAATGAGTTTGGCTTTCTCGGCTATATCCTTGGCTGACTGTTTCTTTCTCATGATAAGATTCGATCCTGGCTGCTAAAATTGATCTGGTCTAATAGTGCTTCGGCTGCATATTTCAGATTCTGAAACTCTGCGGCACTGAATCCTTTGGTTAGTTGTTCCAGATTGGCCTGAGCTCCAACACCTCCCCAGGCTCGGGCACACCAGAACCATTTGAAGGCCTGAGGCTTTTGGCCTGCGTCCAGATAATGCTTTCCTACAATCATGGCTGCATGTACATTCTTTGAATTTGCAGCTTCTTCCATGTGACTCATGGCCTCGGCTATCTCAGCTGGACTGCTATGTGGATCAGACAAAATAATGCTGCCATATTTGAAGGCTGCATCGGGATTGGTCTGTCCTGCCAGACTCCAGAACACCATGCTTCTGCCACGATGATTGCCCAGATGACCATCTTCTAGTACACTGGCAATCTTCATGAGTCTTTCACTGCTGGACTTCTTGCAATATTCATCAAATATACTGACAACATGGTTTCGATATTCAATGGGAACCAATCTCTTGCTTGCCATGTCCAAGAGTTCATCCAGACTCTTGTTGTCTCCCTTGACAGTTCTCCACATCAGGATTCGAACTGTTGGTCCAAACTTCTTGTCACGTTTTAGCATCAGGGCCTGGTCCAGACTCTTTCCCTGTGCACTGGCATCGGTCAGAACCTGTTTGACCAGAACCTTGGGATCTTTGATGCTATGGTCAGGTGGTTCTACGGTCTGAGCATTGGGGTTGGGTTCGGCACCAGCTATGTTTATGCCGTAGATATCATAGGGCTGTGCCATGTTCTTGAAATTGAAACTGCCACGCTTGCTGAATGACAGATTGGGCAATTTACCTGAAACCTGTTCATATACCTTTTCGGTCATGCAGACGCCACCATAGTCTGCCATGGCTTCCACACGGGCAGCAATGTTTACTGTATCACCCATGAGGTTGTCACCGTAGATCCATACTTCACCCAGGTGCAGTCCTATGCGCCAGCGAAGGCTGAGCTTACTGGTCTGCATGGCATGACTAAAACGTACAGCGTCAGCAGCACTGGCAAATTCGGCCAGTACACTGTCTCCGGCTGTATTGAAAATACGACCCTGATGTTTCTTGATCAAGGGATCAATGATTTTCCTGCACGAATCTAGATTCCTTAGTGTACCCAATTCGTCGGCTTGCATGTGCTTGCTATAGCCAACTACATCGGTACAGAGTATGGTTGCTAGTTTACTTTGCATTTCTCTCTCGGTTTTTGCGTGAAAATTCTGGTCTATCAACCAGCTTCATGGGCGTGTTATTGATTACCAATACATGCCCTTCGGGGTTGGTTGGCTTACCGTCAATGCTGTGTGCATGTTCATAGTCAGCTGCATTCAAAGGTCCCATGAGAGCATGTTTGGCTTCGGTAAAGTGATGATGCATGTCAAAATACCGTTGCCAGTTTTCTTTATGTGAATCAACATTGCTAAGTACCTCAGCCATGCGCTGTTTCTTATCAGCCATGCCCTTGGCAGATTTCATTTTATCTACATCCTGCTGTAGCTTATGTTCAACATGATTTCTATAGCCCTCATAGCTCATGCGATGACCATCCTGGGTCATTTTATTTACATAGGTCTGCAGATGCTGCTGGTCATGACCTTTGAGATGACTCCAATCATGATCCTTTTCCAGACCAGCTGCTGTCTGTAGGTGATGTTTGACATTTTTCTGAGCATCTGGTGTATATCTTACTGCACTCATGTCCATTCTATGATCTATGACATTGACTTCTGGATGATGATGGATCTCACCAGTGTCGGTATTATATTCAACCTTGGGATCGGAAATACTTCCTGTATAGGCTGTGTGCAGGGCAACACCAATCTTGCTGTTGGTAACTTTCTTGCCAGCTGGCGTATGCTTGTCCACACTATAGGTAATGGTGTTGGGTTTGAAATGATGATGTGAACGATCACTGGTTACATCGGTGCTGCCACGCTCACGTGTGTACATGAGATCACCCTGCATGATTTTATGATGAGGTGCAATCTTGGGCAAATGATGCAGAGCCTGCTTTAGTTTGGCAACCAGGCCTGGTGCATGTCCATGATTCTTTTCTATGTCTGCTTCAGTGTAATTGACCTTGGCATCTTTGTTGAACAGTGATTTGGTGCTGACAAAAAATCTATTTGTGTCGGGATGGTAACCAAAGGTAACACTGGGGCTTCCATCGTATTTGGTTGTGAGTCCATGTGTGGCTTCGTTTCTCTGACCACGCATGGCTCCATGCAACAGGCTCAGGCTTCGATGCAAATGATTGAATCCCTGCTGACCGAACCGCATAAAGTCCTCGGCATGATCAATGTGCTTGAGTACACGTGTACTATCTTCCATGCTGGCTTCTTCGCCAAGCAGAGTAACGTAACCTAGGAATGTTCTCATACTTTGACCTCGTAATTTACCAGACCCTGGCTGGCTTCGATGTTATCTATGGCACTCTTGCTGCCAATGACCTTGATGTCAGCCTCGGCACTCTTGGTAATCTTGTAGGTAATTTTTCCGTTTTTCCAGGCATCAATGTCCAGATTGGCCTGATAAAAGTTCTTGCCTGCAACAATCTCTAGCATGCGATCCACAGACTTGGCATCTGCCATGAGCTGGCTGGCTATGGTTCGGGTAAAATATGCGGTCACGCTCTTGGGCAGAACTCTGGCCACGTTTTGTTCAGGTCCCTGAGACTGTATGGCACCAACAACATTTCTGCTGTGCAGGTTTAGTTTTGACATATCACCCTGTGCACTGCGAATATCATTATATACATCATAGCTTTTTGGTACATCCTTGGTTGACAGCCCCAGTATGTTTCTTACTCCATATTCATAGACAATTTCCTTGGCACCCTTGTTCCTTAGCAAGTCTGAACTGCTAATGTTGATACTCTTGGCTGTATTGGCCAGGTTCTTGAGTACACTGTTATGTGGCAAGGTTGAATACTGATCCAGGGCAACAGGCAATAGGTTACCAAAGAAGCTGGCCTTGGCACCAACACCGAATTTATTGCTTATGGGATATAGACCAGAACTGGTCAGGAGGAAGGTATCTACACCTTTGAAGCTGGGATCGTCGGGTACAAAGAATTCCTTGGGCTTGCCAGCAAATGGTGCAGGACTGCGTCCTGTTTTCAGCGCCATGTAGCCCAGCAAAAGTTCACCCAGATATTTTCCTAGCTCATTGATCTCAAATGCAGCGACTTCGCTGTTCCAGGTTATCTTACCTGGATCGGATTGCTTGAAATATGCCTCAAATGCAGCAATGATGCCGCTATCATCTCTGTTGACGTTTCTGTTTGTTTTGAAGCTGGCCAGGATACTGTCAGCCAGGGCCTTGGCACTGGTAAACTTATAACCTGAAACCATCTTGCCCATGTAGTTCATCTGAGCCTTGGTTCCGCGTGTGATCAATGTACTGGCCTGGATGCCCAGTACCTCAGTAGCACCACCAGCCTTGGGATTGATGGGTTTACCTACATTGGCTTCGGAAACATAGCCCGAAATAGATTTGCCGCCTTTTTTATACTCGACCAGATATCTGGCCAGGTACTCACTGGCTGCAGGAACAGTAATAGCTGCACCAGCTTCAAGCTGGTCTATTACCGAACCCTTGAGATCGTATACCTTGATACGTTCTCCAGGTTTGGCTTTGATTTTTACTTCAACGGTTCTATTCTTGAAGTATTTGTCGAATTTTTCTTTACCTGAGCTGGCCATTTGTACCCCCTACTGCTTATTTATGGAGGGTACAGGTACAGGGTTTATAGAGCCATGTAGCCAATAAGTGCTAGATAGGTCAGGAAATGCAGGGTCTGATCCAGTCCAAATAGCCACCAGTACTGGTTTGTATCTGGTGTTGCATGCCACCAATCATTGAGCTTCATCTTGAAATAATCAATGTGGTAGTGAATAACAGTATCTGCAGCAACAACAATGAGCAGCGTCTTGACGCCCAGCATCTTATAGAATGGCAGGACTGCTAGCACAGTTCCCAGACCATGAATTCCACTGTGCCAGAGACCTCCAGGATGACCATAGGTACCTTTGTGCTTGAGATGGTATGGAGTCTGTAAGATATAATCTGCTATAAAGTGCTTGATGGTAAACAATAGCATCAGATATAATACAAGTTTTGCGTCCATTAGAATCCTCTGAGAAGTTTACTGGCTTCCTGTATGGCGTAATTCCAACTCTGGGTGCAGACAATATTACCGTCGGGAAGAACACCGCTGAATCCTCGTAGGTCCTGGAGTTCAGCAGCTGCTTCCAAACAGGCCCACATGGCACCATTGTTTATGGTTCGATACATGAGGCTGCTTTCTGTTTCATAGGGATTGGCTGAGACTGCGGCCTTGATTAGATCGTCATAGGGTATATTTTCAAGTTCCATGTCTTCGCTTTGCTTTTTGTTCACAAAATAGGGTAGCACAACTAAGGCTGTAATTTACCGAAGTATGACTGTGCTGGACTGCATGTCCTCCAGCACGACGAAATTGGTCACAGTTCCTTTCCATGTCGTCGATCAGAAAGGCCTGGTCATGGCCAAAAATCTGTTTGTACTCGCTCCAGGGTACAACAATTGGACCATAATCTATGCACTGATTTGCCAGCCACTGTACCTTTTGCTGTGCAACACTGGCCATGGTACCAGGACCACCAGCTGCAGTCAGCACACAGATATCAATGTCCCAGGTCCTGTAAAGACTGTCTAGCCCCATGACCAGATGTCCGCTACCAGGCATGGGTTCAAGTTCCTCAAAACCAGCTTCATCAACAAACTGTTCCCAGCGACCTTCGACACGTACATCCAGACCCTGACCAAACATGGCCTGCCAGTGCTTGTCTAGGTTTGTAAGTACTCCATCCATGTCAACATAGATCATGGGTTTCTTCATTCTAAGCATCGTTACTACTCCAGGTTGCAGTACTAGCTACACCAAAAAGGTCCTCGGCTTCGCAACGAGCACATTGCCAGGCCTGACCAGTACAGATTCCATGATGTGGATGCTGTAATTTATTCAGCCATTCACGCTCAAAATCTTCACGTGTCTCCCAGACATCAACCCAGCGACTTTCAGGAACCCAACGGTCCAGGAAATTGTCCAGTTTGTCTATCCCCTGTTGACGAAACTCTGTAACATCGTCACAGGCCAGATCCATCATACAGGGCAGGACCAGATTCTCAAAAACATGCTTGTAATGAGCATGAGTGATTTCTGCTTCCGAAGGAGCATATACCGGTGGTTGATTGAAATTTGTCATGACCACGTCCTATGCCTTTCATGTATGGTTTCTAGTCCGTCATACTCACTTATGTACCAGTCTATGCCATCGGGTATCTCAACAACGGCTAGCTCGGAATGACGACCATTGGCCTGGTCTTTGAGCACCTCAACAACCTGGATTAGATCTGAATCTGTTCGGTCCAGGTCTGAGCCTACCAGGTACGATCTTTCAGTGCCTTGCAATTCTCCACGCCAGCAGCAATTGCCCCAGTCATCCTTTTCAACAATCCAGCCCTTGCGGTCGGCAATGATTCGATATGCTTCTGGTGATACATCAAATCCACCAAAACACTTGTTGATTACAACTTTCATAAAGATTCCTTGTCAACGTTGAAGATAACCTATGACATAGGCATAGACTGCCAGGGGATCATGTTCCCAGACCAGCAACGGAGGTTTGAGGCCAAAGGCCAGATTGTCTCCTAGCCACCAGTTCCTTACTAATTCTTCGGAACCCAGCATGGCCATGAGTGCAGCATCTATGCGAGCCTTGAGTCTGTTTTTATCAATTGATATCGACGAATCTGAGTTTGAAGTCTGCGGCTCGTTGTTCATAAGAGTCATATCCTCGGGGGTTACAGATAATTTGTGTTGAACCAACCTGGTAGTCAAATTCATCGTGTGTATGACCATGTGTCCATAGTCGGATCTGTGGATGGGCTAGGATGAAGTCGTTGAGGTCACTGCTATAGCAAGCATTGAGTTCCTTGTCCGATGCATATCTGGGATGCACACTGGCCTTGCTTGGAGCATGATGTCCAACTACAATGTAGTTCTTGTCAGGAGCTGCACTGATTGTATCAGCCAGGTATTTCAGACTCTGGTCATGACGATGTACAGTATCCATGGGTCTGAGTTTACGGTAACCTTCATTGGGAACCTTGACCTGTCTATAGTCATTCATCATGGCACCGGCCAGATTCAGAGTGACGTCATCACGATTGTTCATGTTGGTCCAGAACGTAGCGCCCAGGAAGGTCCAACCATGAAGCTCTATGCTGGACATTTCCAGAAAGTAAATGTTCGAATAGTTAGCGCATTCCTGAGCCAGATAGTTATAGCCAAAAGGCCAACGACCATGATAGAATTCGTGATTGCCAGCAACATAGACAACAGCTGGAAAATCTGCACTGACTCGTTTCAGGAAGTTGCGAAATCGTAGAGCACGCTCCTGACCAAAGGTAAGCGGGACCAGGGGGTTGGCTGGGATGTATTGGTTGTCGTACAGATCCTGGGCGATCAGAATGTCGCCGCTAAGAATCAGTACATCGGCACCTTCGTTCTGAAGATGAATATCGGCAAATTCTAGATGGAGGTCGCTGCAAATTGCTAATTTCATGATTCTTGATTTCAAAAAGCCGGTTACGGTTCCGGCACCCTACAAGGTCTACAGCGCCATAAGTACAAGCCTAGAGGGGGCTGCGGGGCATCCTGGGTCGGTTTTTAGATGATTACGCGAACACGCGTGCGCCAGCAGCCCTGTAGGCAGCAGCTACCATCTCGCGGCTAGGTGTTCCTAGGCGATAGGCAGTTTTGCCATTCTTGGTCTGATTGGTGTAGATCGCATAGCCTTCGCTACGAAGTGTAGCAATGGCTTTTTCTGCAGTCTCGGCACTACCGCGAGTAAGGCCGCTTAGCTGGCCAGCGGTGAATTGACGTCCGCTTTTCAGCGCTTTCAAGACAATAGTTTTTGTCATAATATCTCCATGAAATATAGCGACTTGTTACTGGCTCGCTTATACCAGACCCCTATTATAAACTGACTCGGGGTCAGAGTCGATACCGTTACATACTAAACATTGAGACTCTGTATCCAGGTACTGACTTTTTTGGCCACTGTGGCCTGATGTATCTGCACAAAGCTGATATCTTCCTCGTTGAGGAATCCACGGTCTCCGTGTAGTATGAGTTCAGAGCTGGTATCTGGTGCACGTTTCAGGATCTCAGCAGCTTCGATTTCTTGCACACGAAATCTGGGCTGGATCAGAAATACTGGAACATTTACCTTGGTGAATCCCAGCAGACGGTTTTCGGGCATCCAACTTGCACCATAGATGCTGGTTACACTGGCCACGGATTTTAGCACACTCTGGGCTCTGAGAGCCAGGACGCCACCGTAGCCTGCACCAACCAGATGCACAGGACCTGTAAACATCTGTATGGCACCCTGTATGCTGTTTTCTATGATGGTTGTAACATCGGTACGCCAAAGACGTTGTTCAATGTCACGATGACTGGTAAAGCGATCGCCACGAAAGTAGTCGGGCAACCACACTCTGCAGTTGTTGTTGGCCAAGAGTCTGGCCAGTTCCCGCATGCTAGGAGTACAGCCCCAACTGTCATGTAAAAGCACGACCTTGTGGCCGTGCGCAGGACCTCCAACCCAGGCGTTGAGGTCTATGCCTTCATGTTCTCTAAACTTTACCTGCTGAAGTGTTTCTGCCATTTCGTATCTTTCTTAGATATTCTCGGCCTACCAGACCAGCTTCGATTTCTCGCAAAGCCAGTACTATGGCCTGATTGTCCTCGGCAGGGAGCATGCTTTTCTTTCCACGGCGCAGTTCACGAGCTCGCGCTGCGGCAATCAGGATACAATCAAATTTGTTGCCGATCTTGTTTATTGCATTTTCTGCAGTATGTCTTGCCATGTTGTCCTCGGGATGTAAGCGGCCTACAGTCTCCCGACGTTGGCCGTATATTTATATCAGGCTGCAATGGCCTTGAGTTCTTCGATTTCAAAATCCTCGGCTTCATCTGCAGCAGGTATGGTAACCTTGGGAGCCTTGGGTGCTTTTGGAGCCTTGGCCTTGGGGGCCTTGGCTTTGGGAGCCTTGGGAGCACGAGCAGGCTTGCCTTTGAGGGCATGATTGGTATTAGCAGTTTCCAGGACTTCCTTGTAGGCTGGAACTGAGCTGAACTGTTCCAGGCCCAGCAAGAATGCAGGAATGTCATCACGTACCATGGCCTCAGGCAACTCGACGTAAAGAATTTCTGTATTTCCTGCACGCTCTTGTCGAGCCACAGTATCGGCAATGCTCAGGGTGGAATAACGAACCTTGAGCTTACCTTGCATGTTACGGGCAACACCAGCTACCATGAATTTTTCGTGTGTCATAATATAGATTCCTCTCAAGTTGAAATATAAAGGGTTACAGCATACAGTGATTATAGCACCTTCGGTTCATGCTGTCAAGACCGAAAGTATCTTTATTCGGAGTCGGGATCAATTTCATAACCAAGATCGCCAAGTTCGTCGGCATAGTTGGACAAGTAAAACTCTTTGACCTCAGACTCGCTCAACCAGCCTATGAGTTCATTCAGAACATCTTCGGGATCAAGAAGGCCATCCTCGATCTTCTCAGCCAGGAGGTTGGTGTATTCGCGACTACGTTTCAGGGGATGATAATACATGATCAGGCTCCAATTGAAAGTTTGGCTTTGACGATTCGGCTATGTTTACAATACTTGTGATACTGGAATCCAATACAATCGCAGGTTACATTCAGACCCTGTACCTGCACCTGATAGGTCTTGCCCGTGGACTTGCTTTTCACGGAAAAGACTCTGAGGTCAATTTTGGTCTTGGGAGCATCGTACCCAATGATATTGGGCTTGAAGATCTGGCTAACAGGAAATTCAGGATTGCCTGTTCGGATGCAGACATAGTTGTTATCCAACCAAGCAGGGTTCTGGACTACTATGCCCGTGTGAGTGGACTCTTGATATTTTACGCCTAGGAGATTGCTAAGATGTCGAGTCCGGATCTCAGCCCTGGCACCAATTTGGAAGTTCATGATACGATATTAACAGAAAAGGGCCTGTTTGTCAAGCCCTTTGTGTGAAATATTTTCTTCAATGAAATCAATGACCTAGCCTTCCTCCCGCTCGATTTCACGCATCTTTCGGTCAAATTTTTCTTGGTTTAGCAACCCTTGTTCGCCCAGGCTGTCTATGGCCTGCACTATTCCGACATCTATGCCCTTGATGAAGCAGGCATAACAGGCTAGAAGCATGAGTATGATTTGGACGACCGTCCAGGCTGTATCAGACATTATTCAATCCTTTGGTTGTGGATACCAGGTACCCGCTTCGGTTTCAAAAAAATCGTATAGGTTGCTTGCCTGGAGAAATTTTGCTACCAGACTATTCTCCAATCCATACGCTTCGATTTCCCAGGGATGATCCCAGTAGTCGACATCATCATCATATGGTACGCCATGCCAGGTAGTCACAAACTTTCTTTTGACTACCTTATCTTTGAGCTGGCCGTATGCGAATTGTTTGGCGTGTACCATTTCGTGGGCCAGTGTGGTTATGATCGAAAGTCTGGTTCGGTCCTTGTTTAGTAGTTCAATTTCAAAGTCTCTGGGGCGTGAAAGATCAGCGATATCGCTGGGCCCGCAGAAACCACTGGCAGAGAGTTCATGAGTGCAGATGATTCTAAAGGTTAGATGTGGTAACATCTTGTGACCGAAAAGATTGGACGCAAATGATCTCGCGGCCTTTCTCATCACAGATGCAAACTTACGATCTCGGGTTCCTCTTACAGTTACTTGCATTTGGCTTCCCTCCTTCGTAAGTATTTATGACTTAGTCAGTAAAGTAGCGTGGCTCGTGTTCGTGTGGGTCAATGACTTCCTCAGGCACAGGTTGTGTCTCGGGCTCAGGTTCGGTCTCGGGCTCAGTATCTGTGCTTGGAATGTGAAATACTGGTGTAACACTAAAAGGATGCTGCATGGCTAGTTCCTAGAATTTGAGAGAACTATAATCGGGACCTGCTTTCCTATTTCCTGGATTGTATGATGAAACCTTATCGATGTCAAGGTTCGTAGTACCTTTCGATCCTTTATTGATATTCGTCTGGGCTGAACTCTCCAGATCGAACAATCTCATCTTGGCTCTGTCAACACCAATGACAAACTTTCGGTTCATGGTCGGATCGTTATAACGATTCTTGAGCTGCTTGACCAAAAGTTGCCCCATGGCTTCCAGATCCTCAGTACTGATTAGCGCAAACATGAAGTCTACTGTGGCTGGCAAACCAAAAGACTCTGAGGTATCGGTAAGCTCAACTTCGGTATTTCCATAGCCACCTCGAGTCGTCTGTGTGGCACTTAGTATGGGTACGTCGTGTTCTACGGCCATGCCACGCAACTCTTCGGCTATGCTCTTGATCAGAGTATAGCTATTGATGTTGGCACCAGATTTGAATCTGGAGCTGGCACAGATATTTAGGTAATCTATGACTATGAGATCTGGTCTAAAGTTGCGCTTGAGCTGTAGTTCTTTGAGCAGACTCTTGAAGTG
>Ga0075458_10000280_pt1 | contig 16653 bp, 10 predicted proteins | sample DEB3_08_DNA_FD_77576 | JGI IMG/M metagenome (GOLD analysis project Ga0075458, IMG submission 77576) | Aqueous microbial communities from the Delaware River and Bay under freshwater to marine salinity gradient to study organic matter... | ecosystem: Environmental > Aquatic > Marine > Coastal ... | reverse complement strand
AAACTGCTAAAGAAACAGGTAAGCAGTATGGTAAACACATAGCCATTGGTGCTGGTGTTGGCGGTGTCGCTGACCCTGCTCTACAGGCGTATATAAACGATGGTAAGGTTGACTGGTCGTCAGTACCCAGCTCTATGCTGCAGAGTGGTCTGTGGGCAGCTGCTATCCCAGAGTTTGCTGGTAAATCCCGACTTACTAATAAAATGCGAGCTGGTGGCAGATTAGTACACGAAGTTGAGCCTAACGCCCCTGCCATACGAGAGAACTCACCTATCACTCCAGCACACGAAGCCCCTTCTCAGAAGCCGTCTGGCATATCTAGCCCTAACCGTCCAGATGGCATGAACAAAGCACAAAACTTCCCAACTAAGACTGAGCCACAGCCAGCCGTAACACAGCCAGTGCCACGCCCTGAACCACAGTCAGTCCAGCCACAACCTGAACCAGCCTACCAGACCCCACCACAGACGCTACAGGACGCTATAGGCGAGCCTAACGCTCAACTAGCCCCACCACGCCCTGTAGAGCCTGTAACAGCTCCAGAAAGTCCCCTACAGCCTATACAGCGACAACTAGACGAGCAGATGCTCGAACCACCACGCCCAGAAGTAGTTACCCCACCACGGGTCGTAGAAACCCCAGCACAGGTACAGGCGCGACAGGTACAGGAGTTAAACGCCACACAGCCGAGACTAACACCAGAACAGGTGGCTGATATTAACGCCCAGAAAGCACTAGCCGACGCACCGACTGAGGCGATGGCTAGGGAGGCACAACAGCCTACAGGTGTTCGCAACCGTAAGGCTGGTCTTGATGGCACTGAGGATTACGACACAGCCCTAAGTAAGCTCGATGACGCCGTTGAGAATGGTCGGATAAGTTACGCCGAGGCTGGCAGGCTAGAGGACGAGCTGTTTAACGGCGCTAATAAGCGTGGTGAGGCTATGGCTCAGAAAGCTGGTAGCGGCATAGAAGACCCAGAGGTTAAGAAGGACTATGATTTTGTATCTCAGAGTAAGCATTTTAGCGATAATGACAACATTGTTAAGACTCTGTCTGAGTTGGGGGACAACAGTACCCCTATGTACAAGGCTCTTGACCTTCTTCGTATGGAACGGGGCATAGGCAGTGTGTCTGACGAGTTAAAACCTGCGTCCTCTCGACTAGAAGCCAAAGCTCTCCGAGAAAAGTCTGAAAGGACAGCTAAGTCTGTTTCCGATAACAAGGACAATATTATGCTCGCTCGTGCATATCGAAGCCACCGCAGACAGAATAGTTTTACAGCAATAGGCGCTGATGGTGATAGCTACTCAGTAACTGCCCAAGTACCTAAGAATATAAAGAGTATAGGCGGTCTAGTCGAACACCTGTATAAGAACGGACATACTAACGAGGCGAATAGGATATCAAAAGCACTTCGAGAGATGTCTGATAGGACTGTGCTACGCAACCAAGCCCACGCAGGAGCAAAAGCACCAGCACCAGAGCCTGCCCCTAAACCGCAAGTAGGTAAGACAGAGCCACATCTCAAGGCAGATGATATTGGTAGCGTGTTCGATGACCCGAAAGTACAAGAAGCTACTAACACTACCAACGGTGCATTGAAGGTGTTTGGCGATTTGCGAAAAGAGTATAAAGGTGATGCTGACTTTATGGATAAGGTCGTTTACGAGAACGTCGAGAATCAAGGTAGGCTCGGTGAAATTGCTCGTGCAATCGCTCGAGCAGATGCTACCGAAGTTGGTAGAGGGTACTCTATATCAGAGATGTTAGATGACTACTTAAAGCCCCTTGACACACCAGCGGTCGCTAAATACAATCTCAAAGTATCTCATCTTGACGACCTTAAAGGGGAGCTGCGAAAACTGGCTAAGGACACTGGGCAGCCTGAGCTTTATAAAAAAGCTATGCGCGCTATCGCTGATATGGACGTTGAAAGCCAGGTCGATTATCTCGCAAAAGGCTTATTGAACGCTAGGAACAGTGGCGTACAGGCTATGGCTCACGTCAATAAGCAAAATAACTACACCCCAGCTTCAGCTAGAACTCCTGATGTGGACACCCCTCGAATTGACACTGAAGCGAAAGCACCAGCCCCACAAGCACCAAAAGCAGACGAGGCGGTGATGGCAGAGGCTAGGAAGTATAAGAGTGCTGAGGAGTTTGTACCAAGTAACAGTCTAGCCCGAAAAAAGCAGAGGCTAGAGAGTGAAATAGAAAAACTGCAAAATAGACTTAATAACCAGAATGACATGCCGGGTGCGTACGTTACTGGTAGAGCCGGCATCAGTGGCACGCGTCAAAGAAAACAATTTGCCAGCCTAGAAAGAACTATAGATGATTCTAAGCGTTTGAATAAAGCTATAGACGAACTAAATGCCACTAACAACTCTATTGACAGGCAGCGAAGAAATGCGCTCAAGCCTAAAGTTGAGAAAAAACAAACGGTAGTAGCCGATACTAGCAAGATTAAAGTTTCTGAAACAGACTCACTAATACTAGACGACTACGGATTTAGTGGAGATAAAAAAACACAATTGGCTAAATATGTAGAATACTTAGACAACGGTGGCGAACCACGTAATGGGCTAGACAGAATAAACGGACAATATATCCAAACAAAAAAACAACAGGGCGTTCATGATTCCTTAGCGGATAATCTACCGAACCCTGTTGATAAATCTATTATACCAGAAGCCCACACCCCACAGCCTAAACCAGTCAAGCCAGTTGCGACCAAGCCTGAATCTAACTTGCCAGACGACTTAACAGCTGAAACAGCACAGTCTAAGCGTGAGTTGCAGGAGCTTGACGATATTCTGGCAAAAGAGGGCAAGACCTATGAGGACTTGCAGGGCAAGTTATATCGCAATGAGGCACGTATAAGTGGTCGTCTATCTGATGCAGAAGAAGCACTAACTCCTGCTGAAAAAGAGGCTCTTAAGAAGCTCAAGTCTATCACTGATGACAGTGCAGAGCGTCTTTTGCGTAATACCCTCAATGAGGTGGACATCAACCGTCGCACTAGCTACGCACCTGCTGGGCATGTCGATGAGCTAGATATACCAAAGACTGTAGAAGAGTCTGCCAGTGGTATATCTGACGCAGACTTTGACAAGAGGCGTGGAATAACCAAAGACAGTGTAATGAGCGATAAGCCACTGTCTGAGAACGCCAGACGAGCCTACGAACGTGAGCGTGTCAACGCCTTGGCGTCCGAGAGGTATAACCGAGATACGCTTGTAGATGTCCGAACCCAACAAAACCTACATAAAGACCAAGACGTATTTGAAGGTCCGCTTAAAGATGTGAAAGACGCGTCGCCTGTCCGCCTAGACGAGAAAGAGCTGACTACTCTTACAAAACGCAATAACAAGCTCGCTAACAAAGAGGCTGATTATATTGAGGCTGTTCGTGAGGCTCGCAAGTCTGACACGCCAGAGGCTGCCGAGAATGTCAACAAGACGCACGCTGAGGTTATCAGGTCCAAGGCTGAAAAGAACGTTGAGTTGCTTGATATGGTGGACAAGAAGTTCAAGGCACGAGATAAAGAACTGGCCCTTGAACGTAAGACTGCCAACTCAGCACGCCGTGCTGAAATAGATAAAGAGCGTAAGAGCCTAGTTGACCGTCTGGAGGCTGCCCACGCCAATATCCACTATATGCAGAGTGCGATAGACACCAACCTTCTTCTACAGCCTCGTGGTCGTCTCGCTGATACTATACAAGCGTCTACTGAGTTGCCGTCTCAGAAGCTTGCAGACCCACTGGCACGAGGGTTCGCCAACAGGTCATCAGTTAAGCACGGTGGTGAGAAAGTGTTTGGCAATCAGAGACGGGCTAATAAGTTGTACAACGAGCTTAAAAAAGAGGGGCTTATTAAGGCTACTCGCCGTGCGAACCTAGAGTCCAACATCGCCCTGACTAAATCGCAGAAAACACTCGGTGGCAAGATTAGCAAGGGGTACCGCACCGTGGGTACTGCCGCCACTGAGTTTGCATCATCTGAGAAAAAGCCGCTGATAGACACTATTAACATACTCAGACAGCGTGCCAAGAATATGGGTATGAGCGACAAGGCGGCTGATAATTATGTCCGTAGTCGTGTTGGCACTCAAGAGTGGGACGATATACATAACTTAAACTATAACGTTGCTAACTCGTTTACTGGTGTAGCTAATATGGGGCGTAAGAGTGGCGATATCATAGAGCGTGCGTTGACTAAGGCAGACCACGTTACTAAGGAGGCTATTAATGGTATACCTAACCTGTCTATCGGGCAAAAGCAAACGCTCTCTAAGCTTATCCAGCGTGTAGGTATCGGCTATACCCGTGCTGCGTATCGTGTTACTAAGAACTCCATCAGCCGTTCAGTGCTAGGCACCGACAGTATGGTGCGTGCTGCTATGGTTAGGGGCAATACCCCAGCCGCCAATATGCAACGTGCTATGTACGTTCGTAAGGCTGTCCAAGACGCTCAGATAGGCACTGGGTTCGGTGTAGCAGGTATGGGTATAGGTTTAGCACTCGGTGCTGACGGACGTGTGTCTGGTGGATACCCAGAGGACAAGAACGAGCGTGCGAGGTGGGAGAGAGAGGGTATAACACCTTACTCGATTAAACTTGGCGATAATTGGGTGAACTTTTCACGCTACGTGCCACAAGCCTATGTGCCTGTTATGCTAGGTGGGCTTATGGGGTCTAAGGACAGCTTAACGGTCGGAGATGTCGGTGGCATATTCCAGTCTGTCTTGACTGGTGCTTACGAAAATACTGGTATAGCAGGGGTGGTATCGACTCTGAATGCAATCACGACAGACCCAAGCGACAGTAAGTTCAAGAACGGCATAACCAACCTCGTAAACAGTACGATAACTATGTTAACGCCAGGCTCTGGCCTGCTATCAACGGCAGCACGTGCGACTGACGATGTGAAACGTGATACGAAAGACCCCAACGCTCTAGCTGAAATAGGCAACAAGGTGAAGGCTGGCTTGCCTGGTCTGCGCAATACTCTCGATGAGAAAACCGATACATTCGGTGAGCCAGTTAAAGACACTAAGTGGAACGCTCTGTTTTACGTAGCTAAAGGTAGCGAAAGCTCTCCAGTAACGGCTGAACTCAACCGACTGCACAAGGACGCTGGGCTAGAGGCGTTCCCAGTGAACAACAAGTACGAGGTTAAAGACGCTGACGGCAACGCACTGGACTTATCTAGTTCGCAACGCCGAGCAATGGACAACGCCGTCAAGAAAGAAAAAGCTCAAAACGCCGAAGTCCTGATGTCAACCGACACTTACAAGAAAGCGTCCGACCAAGAGAAAAAAGATATGCTCACTAAGCTATACTCGCTAGACAGCAGTGCTGTAGCGTCTAAGTGGGCTAAAGATAACGGTATAGCCAATGTCAAAGATACCGCCGAAACGGTGAATAATAGCCTAGAGTTAAGCGACAAGCAGGCTATACTAGAGTCAAAAGTTCAGGGCGACAAAAAAGACAAGTGGCTCGAGAATAACGACAACGCAGCCAACTATTACCGTGCTGATTACAATAACGCCAAGGCTAATAACACTCTAACCGACAAAGATGAGAACCTGAACGAGAAGGCTGGCAAGAAGTACAAGATGATATCGGCTCAAGTGGACAAGGACTTCGGTGCTGACCAAGAGCTGAAACGCCTGTATAGTGCTATTGGTAGTAGTGAGATTAAGAAGTACTTTAACCTCGACTCTGATATGTACAACCCAAAACTAGGTGAACGACTACTAGCATTCGACCAAGTACGCACGGACAAGGGCGTATCACGCAACTCTAACTTCTCTGATAGACCAAAGTATAATGCCGTTAAAGCTAGAGGTGGCTCAAGGTCAGGCTCAGGTGGCAAGGCTAAAGGCTATAATCTCCCTACTAGCCTGCTATCTGGCAAGTCCAACTCAGCCCCTGCCATCAAGCGTGGCGAGCGACTATTTAAGACACCAACGCTGGTATCTACGGCTGAGAAAACTAAGTCGAGAATACCGAACATTAGCGTCAAAAAGGGAATACATTTATAATGTCGTCAGGAGGTTACAATGGCAACTAACGCAAGGGTAATAGATTTCGTAAAACAAGTAGTGCTGGCACAGACTGGATCTGCTGACATCTCTACAGGCTCAACACAAGAGCAGATAATTGAGGAGGTGATTATGTGGACTAATCAGTTCTTGCCAGAACTTGAGACTGAGGCTGACTGGAACTTCTCTCGTGCCAACGACTTATCACTGGCTACTGCCACTACAGCCAGCTCTTATACGCTGTCAGACGACGACATACGTAAGCTTGTCACTAACGAATACCGTCCGATATGTATCCGTCAGGACGGCTCAGTGGTGTCTACTTTCAAGGTGGTCAACCCGAACAACCTCGCAGACCCGACAGACTACGGCACTGACGACAGGGTCATCCTCGCTAACGGTAGCCTGATATTCTCACGACCCCTCACCTCTGCCGAGGCTGGTGGTGATATCACAGGCGATGTTATCTACAGACTGCCACAGCTGACCTCAACCGACCCTACACTGCTCGATACAGTCATACCCGCTCAGCTACTAGTGCTAGGCGTAGTTAAGAACCGAGTGCTACCAGACCAAGTACAGGGGTCAACCACTCCATCATTTACGCAGAAGTACGCTGCTCTACTCGAACAGTGCAAGGCTGAGAATAACGCTACATCGGCAGTGTTCGCACAACAGGGCGATAACCTGTCGTTCATAGGGGGCGTAGGTTTCTGATATGGCTATCACTAGACCAGAGAAAGTCCCACCGTCTAGGATATCCTCGATTGATATCAACAGTGCTGACGCTGGTTTAGACCAACGGGGGCGTGAGAGTTTACGCTCTAACAGTTTTTCTAAAGGCTATAACGTTGGTATTAACGGACAAGGGCAGGCTACCACACGCTACGTTACTAAACGCTGGCTACCGAATATAGTCGGTACTGCGTATCAGGTATTTCCAGTGCTTAAAAGCGACGGCAAGGTACGGTATCTCGTGGCAGACGCTGGCAAGATTAAATGGGCTGAGGAGGGTAGCACAGTGTGGACTAACTGTACTGGCGACGCTGTAACTACCGCCGGCGTAGTCAACACGTTCCTGCGAGTGCTGAATAAAGTGTTCATTATGAACGGTACAGACGCTCTTGGGTATGTCGATATCAGCGACTGGTCGGTCAAGCACTATACAGCACTACCTAACCCCAGCAACAAGCCTACACTGGCTGGCACAGGACTGACTGGGTCGAACTTCAAGATATACTACTCTATAACCTTTAACGGTGTTGTCGGCACGACGGCTAACTCACCCATCGAAACGCTGAACATCTCTAAAACTCGTGAACAGTGGGACAGTGCTACTCAGGGGGTAACGATTACTCGCAACAATACAGCCCCATCAGGTGCGACTAGCTGGAACGTCTATATCTCGACCAGTGCGAGCGGTGGCACGATATCTAACGACGATATGCTCCCACTAGCTCTAGGTCTAGACTTGGGCAACGCTACTTTCTTCGATAACGGCACTCTAGCGATTAACCTGTCGGCAGGTACAGCCCCTAATACTAACGGCACGGCTGGTCCGAAGGCTAAATACGGTGTAGAGATTGGTGGTCGTCCGTTCTTGTACGGTGCTCCAGATAAGCCATACTCGCTGTTTATCGGTGGCAACGGTCCTGACGCTGATAAGTTTAACCCTGATGTCGGTGGTGCTGAGCTGATAATGAACGATGGCACTAACTTCGCTCCAATGTCGGTAGTCGGCTTCCGTAACGGTCAGGGTATACCCGGTCTGACGGTGCTATTCACCAGTATCGAGGGTCTGTCTAAGCAGGCTATCATCGAGTCTAACACCGTAACCTACGGCTCGTCATCGTTCGTAGTCTGGGGCTATACTGAGCAGAACTACGGCTCAGCAGGCGTGTCTAGCCCTAACGGTGTGGTCAACTACAAGGGGGCGTTACGCTTCCCGACTATGGACGGTTTCGTGCGTATGGACACTAAGGCTAGCCTACAGAACGTGCTGTCAACTGAGCGTATCACTGACGCTATTGTCGGTGAAGTGAATACTATTAAGCCTGACCTGCTACAGAATATTGTCGGCACAGCGTGGGATAACAAAGTGCTGTGGACGATACCTGCTCGTATGTCAGACACTAATAACGAGATTATCGTGGCAGACACCACTAAAACGGATAGCGACGCTTGGCAGGTCTGGAATATCGCCTGTCAGTGGATTGGTGTAGTATCGCCACAGTCACAGCCAGCGTTCCTGTATGTCTGTCGTGGCAACCAGATACTTAAACTGGTTGAGGGCGAGTACGCTAGGGACGAGGACTCATCTGGAGCGTTTACCCCAGTGCCTATCGACTACGAGACGGCTATGGTCGGTTCTAACACGGCTCACAATGGCTTCTTCGCTATCGTCCAGACGGTGTTTTATTTACTTGACACCTTTGGCGACTTCGAGCTACACGTCAACTATCGTGACTATCGCTCAGGCGAAATGCGCACTGTCAGCAAGGCGGTCAGTATCGATGTAGCGTCTAGCCTGCGTGGGGACGGCTGGGGCAACCTAAATACTCAGTTCGCACCACACTTGCCTCTACCTGTATACAGCTGGGGGGATACGCTGCCTGTCGGGACTGAGTCGTCTGTAATGGGTCAGTCGCTACGTATACGCCTGCCACTACGCAACGCTATCACTAACGAGGTGTCGGGGCGTGTATCAACAGCAGGCGGTCAATCAAACATAACAGTTAAGGCTATATCATTTGAGGTCAAGCACTTGGGCATCAACCCAGATGTTAGGAATTAAACTGATTGTGGTAATATGGAGATAATATGAACGCAGAAGATTTAATCAAAGAATGGCGAACAGGTAAAGCTTGGGTAGACGGCTACACTAGAGATTTTAAGGACTTAGAGAACCTAGCAGACGGCGTATCACTACACGACGTCAAGGGAGCACCAGTGGTCGGTGAGGTAACACTAGCACAGTCTATCCGACAGATACCACAGGCAAGTATCCAGAACGTGCCAGAGCTATCGGCAGAGATTAACGGTACTAAACTATCCACAGACGCTATAGTGGCTAATTTCCTGCTCAGGCGTGAGATATTTAACGAGGACACGTTCGGTGCTGGCATACTGTCCAAGCTCCAGCTCGGTGCTGAGTCGGCACTAACACACGGCTTTCAGGCGTTTCTGGCTGATACTACTAAGGTGTTCAGTCGCTTCGGCACAACCCTACAGGCAGTCCACTACAACGACCTAGTGATAGAGTCAGGCGTGTTCGACGCTGCTGACAGTAGTTACTACCACGTCAGGACGCGTGTAACGAAGACTAAGCTCAAAGACCTGTATAAGTCTGCTAAAAGTAACCCAGACACGCTCTGGAATGTTGAGGCATTGAAAGAACTCATTGAGGCTGGACCGAACGCTGAGAACTACAACAACTCATACTCGAACCCACGCTCAGTCGGCAACAACGACACTGCCAGCTACCAGTACGACATCATCACACGCTACGGTGTTGGTCCTGAGTATACTATCGACATCTTCAGCCCACAGATTACTGACAAGGTGCTGATGAGTACTAAGAGCCTGTCTAAGTTCGGCTTCCCACGGGTAACGCTACTTGTTATCGACCCTGCCCAGCTGACGCCGTTTGGTATATCTCGTGCTAGACTGGCAAGCCCTATGGCTAATTACGCCAATATCTACCTACAATCGACAGCTAAAATGCAACTTATCAACGCAGACCCACCAACCTTCAAAAAGGGTCTGTTTACCACACCTACGCCATTTAAGCGACAAGCTAACTGGGAGAGCCAAGACCCTAACGCTGACGCACGGCTTATGGAGTTGAGCAACTCAACCCTCCAGCAGTTTAGCGAGGTGATGAACTTTACGTCCAACCAGATACAGGCGATGATGGGTGTTGGACAGTCTAACGGCACAACCAGCTCATCTGTATACCGTAACAAAGCTCAGGTAGAACAGTCTGATAGCTTACGCTCACTCGGCTCAGCACAGGTTACAGCGATACTAGAGCAGGCGATACGCCAGTACGCACTAACAGCCCTAGACCTGTACCTCTCCGAGCAGACCGTACTGGGTGAAACTAGCCTGATAGTAGACGATGAGGCTAAGAACGCTATCAACCAGATAGAGGGCGATGATTTCGTGGGCGATGATAATATTATCAACGTGGACTGGAAAGCCACTTATGACCGTATCCAGACTATGACCGTATCAGTAGACCTCTCAATGGCTAAGAAGGATATGGAAGAGAAGAAGCGTGCCGACCTCCAAGATATGTTGACTGTCCAGCAGCAGATGTCGAACCCGAACGACCCTATGGCTATGGCTCGTATCAACGCTATCTCTGACGAATTGCTCCAGAACACAGTGCCAGATGTGGCAAAAGAACTACAAAATGAATACCAGCAGCAACCACAGCCAAACGCCCAGTTCGAGCCACAAACACCAGCGTCTGTTTGACGATATGGCTACGATTATTAACGAGGAGTTCGTGTTTATAAGTCAACCTATAGACGGAGCACTCCTCTACCAGCTATTTGTCGCATTAAAGGATATGCTAGACGAAAGTCGTTGACATCACAACTTGTTCGTGCTTATATTAAGTTATGAACAACGAGGGATTAGCATATGTGTCCTCTTCACCGTTACTCGATACAGCTCCAGTCGAGGTCAGTTCGGTTGACGAGGACAATATCGACACACTAGAGGCTGTCTTTAAGGTTATTAAAGAACGCAAAGATTTTTATCAGACGATATTAGCACTAGAAGAAAACTCGACTACTTTCACAGTCAAAGAACAGCTCGCAACTAACAAGCGAGTAGTTCAGGTATTGGGCGAGCTAGAGAGTTTACTAGCAGTAGCGATAAGTAAGGTTAAGGAGTATGGTAATGGACGATAGTAACGAAGAATACAGCAACGCTTTGATGGCAGAATTAGGTAATGAGCCTGAGACGCCTTCAGAGGACGTCCAGGACACGAGTGCCGATGAGCCGATAGACAACTCATCTGAGGTAGGTGAAACGCCACAGGAGGCATCTGATGAGGACGAAAATCAGGAAGCTATACAAAGTAAAGTAGAAGATGAGCCTGAAACTCCACAAGAGCCTGAAACGCCACAATTTGCGACTAAGCAGGACGTTAAGGACGCTATGGCTGAGTACAACCAAGCTCAGACGGCTAAGATTGACCAGGTAAACAGCCTGCGTGATGAGATTATCCAGAAATACTACCCAGACGGTGTCGACCAGACCTTACGAGCGTCAGACGGTACTGAGATTAAGACGGCTCAAGATATCGTGGACATGGGGCTGACTAAAGCAAACGGTGAAGAGTTTACCTACGAAGAAGCTGCTCAGTGGATTATGGACCAGCGACAGAGCATTAGTCGCAACCTTGACGAGATTAAGGACAACGCTGCACTAATAGCAGAAACTAACCAAACCCTGCTAGACGGCATGGACAGAATACGAGCTGAGTACGGCGACCTGTTAGCTACGATACCTGAGATTAACAAGCAGGTGTCAGATATGTACCTCAAGACACTCACTGTTGACCAAGAGCGAGGTATTGTAACCAACGCCCCAGTCGATATAGTTGAGTACTACCGTTCAGCACTAGCACCTTACAAACAGTTAAACGATGAGATTAGCAGGCGCAAGGAAGTTGAGGCTGAGCTGGAGAAGCGTAAGGCTGTTATCGGACGTGATGACAGGCAGGGGCTTAGCCAGCGAGGTACGAGTAAGAGCAAAAGTAACACTGGCGACCCATTTGTGGACGCCTTTATAGACGAGTTAGGAGAGTAAAATGCGTATTATATTTGAAAACATCGACCCAAAGCGTAACGGTGAGAAGATTATGATTGACCCTGCTAATCAGGGACAGCTAGAGGCACGAGCGATGATTGCTGCCTACATTAACAGCGGCAACCTAAACCCTAATGGTGCGAAGCAGGACTTCGGCTGGAGGCTTGCGAGCCACCAAGCAGCAGTTGTAGACGGCTGGCTGAAAGACCCGAGCAAGGCTAGCGAGATTAGCCAGAAGTACAGTATCCCAACTGACGACCTCAAGTACTACGACTACGTGATGTTCCTAGTCGACACTGCGTTTGAAGCTGAGGCAAGCAAGAACAAGGTAAGTGCGATTGACGAGCTAGAAGCTGCTGAAGACGCTTACAAGAAGCGTGTTAAAGCGTTGGCTGATGGTGAGGTTATTGAAACACCGAGTGTTGAGGTTGTTGAGGTAGCTAAGCCTACTACTGCGAAACCTACTAAGAAGTAGGTGGTATGCAAGTACCCCATCACTACACCCCAAGAGATTATCAGGCAGAGTTCCTGTCTGGTATGCGAGACAAGCGTTTTGGGGTGTTAGAGTGGGCTAGACGGGCAGGAAAAGGCTTAACCACTTTCGTCTACGCCATACAGCGTATGGTGGAAGAGCCTATGGGTGTGGTTATCGTTTACCCGACCAAAGAGCAGGGGTATAACGCTTTCTGGAATAACGTAGAAAATGACGGCTTTAGGACTATCGAGCATATACCGAAAGCACTGATATTATCGCAAACTAACACCAAGGATAATATGTCCATGACGCTCAAAAACGGCTCAACCCTCGCTCTAGTGGGGGCTAACGCTAATCCAGAGGCGTTGCGTGGTAATAACACTAAGCTATACATCTTATCTGAGTTCGTGGACATCGTGTCTGGAGTGCTAGGTATTATCCGACCGATTGTGGCCGCCAATGGTGGGCAGATTATTATTGAGAGTACCCCGAAGCAGGACGGCGTGTCTGGCGGTACATTTATCAAACTGCTAGAAGCCGCTGAAAAAGACCCCACTCAGTACGCTCAGCGTGTAGACGCTACACGCTATATGACGGCAGAACAGCTGGAGCAGACTAGGCAGGACTACATCAACGAGTATGGTAACGACTTCCTGTATAGGCAGGAGTTCCTGCTCGATGAGGGGCAGGCTCTGATGACGAGCTACTACGGTAACGAGATTAGCCGTAAGATTAAGAACGGTGAGATAGGCATACACCCACACAACCCTGATTTGCCTGTGTATACAAGCTGGGACTTAGGGGGAGGCGGCGACGGCACTGCTGGGCTATTCTGGCAGTATCACGACAAGAAGCTCAACGTTATAGACGCTTATGAAACAGCTACCATAGATGACAAGTTGCTAGTGGGCTATATAATGGGCAAGCCGTACAACTATAGGTGGCACTTCCTGCCACACGATGGCTCGGTGCGTGATAGCGACGGTATACAGAGGCTTGTTAAGTTACAGGGGCTAGGTCTGACCAATAGCTCACTGCTCAAGCGTCGCAAAAAAGATGACGGCATACGAGAGGCTGTTCATCTGATGAGTTCGGCTGATACTACTTGGCATAGACCGTTCACTAGCGGTGCGATAGATAAGCTACGCCTATATAAGCGTAAGTTCAACCAGTACACAGGCGACTATGAAGGACCAGCCCACGACAGTAACTCACACTTCTCGGACAGTTTTCGCTATTGTTCAGACGCTATTAAACAGTACTTTGACGCCAAGGGAGAGTTCCTGATACGGACTGAGCAAAAAGTTGAGGAGTATGAGGACGAGGTTGTGACTAGTATATACGGTGGTGATGACTGGGATTTTTAGTACTATACTTTTACAAGTATTGTGGTTATACTATGAGTGTGGTATAAACCACTAACATTTTTAACGAAAGGAAAACTAATGGCTCAAACTTATGGTAAGTCAGATAGTAGCCTTATCGACCGACAATTAACAATCAGTTCGGTGTTCGCACCTTACTTCGGTGATAATGGTTACAAGTTCAACAACGACGGTTCAATCCGTGTATTCTCACTAGACAACGGTACTCTTGCTGGTTACAACGAAAACAGCGTAGTATACTCACCTGTTACTCTAGTAGGCAACAGTGGCAACGACTACACGCTTGCTTACAACCAAGCAATGTTCGCTCGTATCCAGAAAACTCTGGAGCAGGATACCCCTATTGCTAACTTGGCCGCTCAGTGGGCACGTCAGCAGATCGAGGAAGTCTTCGTACCAACTCACGACGTTTACTCAATCAACAAGGTTGTGGCAGCTCGTGAAAATGGTCAAGTAGTCCGTATCTCTGCTGTGAACAACACTGTTCGTCTACCTCTAGCATTCGCTAAGGCTGTGATGAAGGTTAAAAACAAGGGTGGTCAAGTACAGCGTATGGTCGCACTTGTCAGCTCTACTTACGCAGCTGAGCTTGCTGACCAGATTACCTTCACAGGTTCAGACGCTGGTTACGGCGATGGCATCAACAAAAGTTTCTTGGGTCGCCTAAAGGGTGTTACCTGCGTAGAGGTGCCTGACCACTACTTCCCACAAGCACTAGGTACAAAGCCTCAGGGTGGTACTGGCGACTGGGGACAGGTACACGTCCTTGTAGCTGACAAAAAGGCTATCTTGAACGTTACTCCTAAAATGCGACCAGATGACTACACAGTTATCACCAAAGTACCTGGCTTCTCAGGTTCTGAGGTTCAGTTGCGTGACCGTGGTGACACATTTGTACTTGTCAAAAAAGCAGGTGCTATCGCTACTGTTGAGCAGGGTGCTGACGTCGGTACATCTAGTGCTTCAACAACTAACACTAACACTCCAACAACTGGTACAAGCAAGGCAGCTACAACAGCTCTCTAGCCATAATCAGTGGTTCAAAAACACCCTACACAAAGTGGGGTGTTTTTGTTATGCTTGAGGTATGAAGTATCTGGTCGCACAGAATACACACCCGAAGTTCAAGTGGGAGATAGACGTGCTACTCACCAACCTCTATTCACTTGACCCCAATCTAGAGGTGGTAGTACTGTTCGCAGTCGATAAACCTGACGACCCAGTAGTGGACTATATTGTGCGACGTTGGGGTAATAGGGCTGAGATACATGCGTATATGGACACACGCCGAGAGCGTATGTACGTCGCTAGCACTAGGCCGTTCCTCTGGTACTGCTACCTGTCAGAAGACCCAACTAGAGAGCAAGACACTTACTTCCAGATAGACACCGACATTATATTCAGGCGACTACCTGACTGGAGTAAGGTGGAGTTGTCCGATAGTGTGTGGGCTGGCTCAGACTGTGCGAGCTACATAAACGCCGATTATATTAAGGGGTGTACCAACGGTGATGAGGTGCTGGACAACTTTGCTAGGCTGATTAAAGTAGACCGTAGTACACTAGAGCGTTTGGACGGTGCTGGAGCTCAGTGGGTGCTAGTAAAGCCGACTGCTGAGTACTGGCTCAAAGTACAGAGCGACTGCCACAAGCTATCTGGCTACCTCGATATAATAGATAGCGACATACAGAAATGGTGTGCTGAGATGTGGGCACAACTGTTTAACGCACCACTGTTCGGAGCTGAGTACAAGATAACTCCAGAGCTGGACTTCTGCTGGGCTGGCGATAATATCGAGCGTTGGCACGCCACAACACTGTTACATAACACAGGGCTGAGTACTAGCGACAACAAGGACAGGGCGTTCGATAAAACTAAATACGATGACCTGCCGTATGACCTCGACTTCTCGTGGGTTGGCGAGGACTTGTGCAGTATCGAGTACGTGAAAGCACTGAAAAAAGTGGTAAAAGAATAGTAGACTATTGCCACTAGCATTTATGCTACAATAGTGGTATATGGCAAGCATAGATTTAATCAGAGCAAGTAACGGTTCAGGGGACGCAGTCAAAGCGACGGTAGCAAATGCTCGTGTTATCAGTTCCACGACACTACAGGTAGACGCAACAACTAACTGGCCTAGTAAGTTCATCGCAACGGTAGGCGACGTAGACGGCACAGGTGCGTTCGTGCCTGCAACAGTGACAGTATTTAACGGCATACTGTCTGGTGGTAACATCGAGATAACAAGCTTCGCACCAGGGTACACAGACCTAGGCAACGCATCTGGGCAGATTGTGGTGCTAAAACCAACTACTGCTTGGTCTAATGAGGTGGCTAGCACGTTAGGTGTAGCTCATAACGACAACGGCTCGCTCAAGGCCAACTCAGTAACCACCACAGCCGTTACAGACGCAAACGTAACCATCTCCAAGCTCAACGGTGGCTCTACTGCTGGCGTACTGACGACTGACGCGAGTGGGGTGGTGAGTATACTTGGCAACTACAGCACGAGCGAGGCTAGCACTAATACGACTTGGGTAGATGGCAAGACTATTTACAAGCGAACTTTTACAGGTACAATAACGATAGCTAATAACACGATAAGCGATATAACACTCATCGCTAGTGGCATAGATAAGGTTATCTCAGGCGAGGGATGGTGGGCTGGCGATGCTAGGAAAATATTAGTAGGCACAACCTGGTTCGGTGCTGGTATGGTATCCTATGCTGGCTCACATATCTCTGTGGATAGCTCCAATGCCTTGAAGTTTAGAAGTCAGATTAACGCCTCTAGGACAAGCGAACCATATGAAGTAACCGTATTCTACACAAAGGTATAACCCATGACACCTACCGAGAGAGAAGAGTTCCTACAGATGGCTACAGACATAGCCTTGCTGAAGCAGTCGCA
>Ga0075458_10000275_pt1 | contig 16828 bp, 23 predicted proteins | sample DEB3_08_DNA_FD_77576 | JGI IMG/M metagenome (GOLD analysis project Ga0075458, IMG submission 77576) | Aqueous microbial communities from the Delaware River and Bay under freshwater to marine salinity gradient to study organic matter... | ecosystem: Environmental > Aquatic > Marine > Coastal ... | reverse complement strand
ATTTATGTGAATCAAAACAACTCCTGATCAAACTTTTTTCTTGCGGGCCAATTCTTATACTCAACCTGTATAAACATATATAAAATTCCTATAGGCCTAAAAAATAGGAAAAAATATAAGGGGGTAATAGTGAGTATATGTTGTGCTTCAGAAGTTTTAACGAGGCCACCCCGGTATGGGGTACATCTACTTGTAAGTAGTCTCATCAGATCGACTATAACTGTCTGTGATCCCAGCATTGGCAGTAGCTGGACAACACACTGCTATGGAGACACGCGTACCATTTACAACAGCGTGTACTAAGGAGGTGGCTTATCGCTACTTTAACAAACAATGCACATGTGCTTTCGGATAAGGCATATGACCTATTCACACGGGTAATATCAGCTGCAATAGAAGGGCGTTATTACTTTGGCAATGGGGCCCTTTGGTACATCAACGAGGGTGGTAAGAAACTGGTAATAGATACTGTTAATAATACAGTGCAAGAGATACCTGGATACGAAGGCACCATGCACAGTGACAACAATGTAGTATCAAATCTACGTGAGTTCCTGCGCACTGCACAAACAGAAAGCCACGAAGCTACACACACTGGTTCATCAATGCAATATTTCATTGATTTATTGGTGCAAGCAGCAAGAGCTAATCGTGTGCTATTTGGTAACGGTGCATACTACGTATTCACTAAAGAAGATGGCACTGTAATTTGGTTGAACTACGTTTCGGGAAATCGAGGCGAAGTACAAATAAGCACCATGAGCAAACTGGGATCAATGCAGTACAGGGAAATGATGCAGGGTGCACGCATTTCCGAGTATTCACGCCAGTGGATTATGGAGCACGATGGTATCAATATTACCAAGTGCGTATACAAGATAGCTAGCTAATTAAACAATTAAGAAGACCCTGGGGGCTAACACCCCCGGGGTTTTCTTTTTATGGCTAGGGTTAAGACCTTAGTTTGTCTGATTGGATAGACATTAAATGTCCATGAACCCAGCGTAGGCAGTTGCTGGACAACACACTGTCACCTGTTGCGCAATTTGGGACTTTCTCTCCCAAAAAACAGGAGGAACAAAAATGATGACATTCATCATCATTGCAACACTCATGGTTGTGACTGCAGTTGCAGTTACAGTCTGCGTGATGCAGAACAAGGAAATTGTTCTGATCAATCAGAACAAGAATCTTCTCGTTCAATTGAGCGAGGAGAAGGCAAAAGCAACCAAGGTTCTTTCCGAAAAGGAACAAGAACTAAGGGAAGCCAAGGACAGGGCAAGCCGTCACTTAAGTGATTGGAATGCTCTCTACCTTGAGAAGAAGGCAGCTGAGGCTAAGAAAGCAGCAGCAGCAGAGAAGAAAACAGCAGCGAAAGCTACTGTAAAGAAGAGCAAAACAACCAAATAAGACAAATTAGGGAAAGTCTTAATTGCGCAACAACAAAAGGATTCCCCTGGGGGCTAACGCTCCTGGGGGTTTCTTTTTTATGGCTAGTGGAAAGACCTCTAGCTACTGCTCTCTAGGAGGGGAGCATACAATGAATACACAAACAATCAAGAAGAGAGTGCTACTTGTAGCATTCTTAATTGGTTTGGTATTTGTATTGGATGAGATTGATCAAATGATTAATCCTCCTGCAGTTACCTGCCAAGTTAATATATTAACAGTTGCAAAAGGTGATACCTACTGGAACATGAGCGATAAAGCCGTTTGTGTTGGCGGGTATGACAAGCAAGACAGAGTTGGACAGATCATTAAATTCAACAATGATCGTTTTGGTCAATTAATGCCAGGACAGATAGTTATCTTCCCAACTAAGTAAGTGATTGTCCATTGGTGGACATTAAATAACATGAACCAACCGTTGACCCAGAGGTTGTAAATCACAGGGTCATTATCAACAACTATTAATTAAGGAGAAAGAAATGAAACTGTACAGATACTTAGCCTTTATTTTGGCTATGTTTACCCTCACATCTTGCGGGTATACAATAACAAAAGTCCAACCAACTACAACTACCAGCAGCACAAGTACTACTGTTGCAATTAATTACGGTAAAGATTGCAATAAGACTGTTTCATCAAAGCTAGATGAATTAGCAACTGCAGTAACAGAAGCTTCCGAGAAAAGGAGCGGTAGGAATAATACTTCAACTGACAAAGAATTAGGAAACCGTATGCAGACTTGGAGAGAATTTCGCAGTTATCTTCGTAGTCTCGACTTGCCTACAATGGAGTTTGAAAAGACTGTCTATGTAGACATTATTGAAGATTATGTAAAAGCTATTAATAGATACATGGAATCAGGTAAAACAGATTTATCTGTAAATGATTACATAACACCATTACAAGATGCAGGTGATGACTTTTACACACTGTTTGAAGCGCAGTGTGCAATGAAAGTTATTAACTAAGTAAGTAAACCAAAAAAGAATTCCCCGAGCTGGTACCCTCTCCAGCTTGGGGTTTTCTTTTTATGACTAGAGGAAAGGCCTCTGGTTATATCATTCAAGGAGGATGATGTTCGAAGAATACTACGAGATCCAAGAGTCGTATGACTCAAAGGATCTTGCTAGGAAGGCTGAGAAGTTCTGGAATACCAGAGACTTCGAATGCTGCCACAACGACAAGTGCATCGGTAACCACAAGGTTGCTGCACGTCGTGGTTTGGCAAAGAAGCACGGCCAAAAGAATAAACTCGCTAAGTAGTTTATTCACCTAGAAACTGAGTAAGACTCGGGGCAGATGAATAGTGCCTGGCAACATAAACTATCATGAAAGAATAATCCTAGGGGTTGGCATCCCTGGGATTTTCTTTTTATGACTAGTAGAAAAGTCACTAGTCAAGGTAATACCTACTACGCCTGCCCAAAAGATAGTAGGAGAAAGGAGCTCGGGTGCGCGAGTTTCACATGTGTGGTGACGAATGTCATCACAAGTGTGAGGTGCCGTCCTGCTCATACATGATTTCATATCATGATGAGCCGTACTGCTTCAAGCATTCACCTGACAGTGGGTCATCCGTAAGGGGATATGACTCACGTCAGAAGAACGCTGAGCATTACTTCTAGGATGCGTAGCTCCAACTGAGTAAGACTCGGAGCAGTGGTGACGCTTGGCAACAGACCAATCACCAACTAGATTACCCTTGGGGGTTAGCATCCTCAAGGGTATTCTTTTTACGCCTAGGAGAAAGGCTTCTAGTCAAAACAAATATATAACAAAGGAGAAACTATGCGTACATCACCACGCTGTGTTGGCATAATAAAACCAACAAGTAAGCGAGTGTTAAAGAAGGGGTTGGAGAGGTATCCTCAAATAAAAGGGGATGTAACTCAACAACGATGCCTAAAAAGCATCAACTGCCCACACCACAGGGCTGCTAATGCTAGAATTATGGAGCTTCCATTAGAAGAACCATATGTACAGCTAACAATAGAACAAATAAGGCAATTGATTAACATTGGTCACATGGCTGAAACAGGCCGACCATACTACCTGTAGACCATAGGTCAAAGGAGAATAACAATGAAATCACTAAAGCGTTTATTAATAATCTCTACTATTGCATTTTCTTTTATTGGGGTCAGTGAAAGTTCTGCTTTAGCTAGAAATAACAAATGTGTAAAAGTTGGCACATTTAAAACGGCAGTAAAAGTTAAGTACGAATGCAAGAGATTGACCACAGGCCTCAGATGGGTAAAGGTACAAACAAAAGCTGTACCAACAACATCCGCTGAAGTTATAATATCAATACCAACTGATTGGTCAAACATTGAGAAATATGCAGAGAACATACCATACGCATCGTGGAAGGCAAGTGTTAGTGCGATCACCAATGGTATACCTCAGATGCCAACTTTAAATATTATCAATGGACCAAATGCACTTATAACATATCCAACTCCGGAAGTTAAAATTAATTTAACATCCCGTTTGTTTTCATCTGCAAAGCAGCCGTTGCATTTAACTATTATGCGTTTTGGGTATAGTGATATTGAATGGGCTGCTTCCCAGTGGTTATCTCAATTTAATGATCAAGATAATTCTGTCGGAACAGAAGTAAGAAGTGGATGTTCAACACCAACTACGTGTTGGGGTGGAGTTGCAAGAAATACAAAAGATGGCAGAGCTTGGATATCACTAGCAACAATGAAAGAAAACACATCAAGTTCTCGACATGTAACTGGTGCACTTGAGGCTCACGAGTTTGTACACACAATTCAGCATGAATCATTGTCTGGAACACCAACACAAAGACTTCCAAGATGGCTACTTGAAGGAATGGCAAGTTATACACAAGCTGCTGTTGAGGGAGTTATAAGCTTTGATGCGTACAAAACTGAACGTACAAGAGAAATTGGTGGTTTAAATAACTCTATTGAATGGCTTGAATCATTTCTTGCTCCCACAGGCAGTGATTGGTCTCATTGGAATAAATACACCGGTAATGACTCTTGGCGTATCTATGACGTTGGTTTTATGGCGACCGAAGCGTTAGTAGCTCTCAGAGGACCAAACACTGTGATGAGTCTGTATACAAAAGTAGGAAGTGGTCAAACTTTTGATCAAGCGTTTAATGAGTTATATGGAATCTCTTGGGCTGAAGCTCATAAAATAATTGCTCGTGTAATTTTCTTACAAATTAATAAATAATCTTGTTAAAGAATAGAGGGTCCTTCGGGGCCCTTTTTTCTTTATACCTAGATATAAGACATCTAGCTACGTCTGATCGGATCGACGTTAAATGTCCGTGAACCCTGGTTATTGATTACCCAGGTTAAATAATGTAATCAGAGAGACACTATCTCTCTATAATAAAAAGTGTAACAAGGAGGTAGTTTATCGCTACTGAAAACAACACAACCATTGTGACTATGCAGGGGACTGTTCCCTGTGTGGATTGCAAAGGAACAGGAAAATGGCCAACGCAAAACAATCCGGAAGGTGTGCACTTTGCATGCAAGGGTACGGGTTCGTTGAAAGAGATGAGCGAGAAGCAGATCGCATTCATCAGGGCGTTGTTCATGGAATTGACAAAGATGAACATCATTGTCAAGGACAGCAATGAATACCACGAGATGGTCAACACAATGAAGAACCACTTGAATGGGGTTGCATTGCGGTCATCCAGGTGGGCATCAGACAAGATTGAGGAATACAAGGCTCGCAAGAACCGTGTCCTCAACCCAAAGAAGCCAGTATATTCAGTTGATTTTCAGGAACCACAATGGGTGACTGAAGAATGGAAAGCTGGAGAGGCTGATATTTACTGACGCTGCCCAGCACATCAGTAGGTATCAAGTCAAGGAAGAGGGGGTCCTTCGGGGCCCTCTTTTCTTTATGCCTAGGACAAAGGTCTCAGGCTAATACTCTCTAGGAGGGGAGTAATCATGACAAATAAACCAACAACAAACAAGGAGGGAGCAGTGTACAAAGACACTGTATTCGCTAAGTTGAGGCGGGCACTTTACAATGCCGTCGACTCAAACATAAAGATGAAGGAAACTCAATGGGATGAAAACGGACGATGCCATATGCTTCAAACATATGGTGACCGTGGAATCATTGCGACAATGCAACGAAAAGCAAATAACAAAGGTTGGGTTGTATTCTTCTGCTTGTCAATACTCAAGCAAGAGAATCGAACTCCATTCATTCGTGATTTGAAAATTAGATTGACTGTCAATGAAACTCCAGATGGAGTAAGGCTATTATGGTTTGTTAATGGCAAGCCACAATGGAGAATAGAGACTGGTCAAATGGTTTTGTCAAATCATTTTTATCACACTGGAGAAATACTTCAAGAGGTAATTGAGCAAATCAGGAATATATATTCTCCTGAAGACTTTGTGCCAATCTTAAAGTACATGGAAAGTCCAGCTGATGAACCTTTTACGATGTATGGACTTCGTCATAATCAGATGAAGAGATTATCAGGTGGGACAAACCCTAAGCAAATCTTGAATAAGATCTATGGCAAACAAGGCCAAGATGGATTGAGCAAGAATGCATTTGGTGGACTTACCGATATTCATAGCTTCAGCACGTTTGTTGTAGTGTCTGAGGTAGTAAGATACCTCAAGTCATTTCCTTCTTCATTCTTTGATAAAATTGCAATTCGAGGATGCGAGGGAGAACCAATTGCGTTTATTGGAATTCAATATCCAGATATAAAAGATATTCAATATTTCATCAAATATTTTAATCACAATAAAATCCAACAAGATTTCATTGATGTTATTAATAATTTTGAGCCATATCCGAATTATGAATATGATGGAGTTCATCCAATAGATCGTTTCTTTGGAGCAGACATTTGGCGGGTAGCAATAGATGCCGGCAGAATGTTAAGGCAAATAAAGAACAGAACTGTTAGACAAAACATCTTTGCATTTAGGGGTAATGTTCAAGAAACTCATGACTTCATTGCGCTTGAGAATGCAAAGTTGGATCGAGAAAACAAGGAAATTAAATACACTAAGAGACATCTTGAACTCGATAATCAACATGTAACAGATAATATTATTTCTGTTCTTCCGAAGACAACTTTTGATTTGATCTTATGGGGTTCACAACAACACAACTGCATTGGTAGTTATGGCGAACGTGTTCTTCGTAGTTCGAGTGCAGTAATTGTTGGATTCAAAGACAAAACAACAAACAATTGGATTGGCCATGCTGAGTTGCATACCTATTTTGGTAGCGATCAAACTCGTTGGATTATCCAGCAGTTAAAAGGCAAATACAATGCCAACCTCAATGAATCAGAAGACACTGTAATTAGGGCATTCTTGAATAACACAATTGAGGCTTGGAATAAATTATTAATGCCAGCATAAAGTTTTACCTCAGGTAAATAGAAGATAAGGGTCCTTCGGGGCCCTTTTCTTTTATGCCTAGTTTGAAGGTCTCAGATCACTGAGGTCGCTAGGCAAGTAATACAAACCAATAAACCCTTAAGGAGGGGAATATGGAAGACCAACCGGTCAAACCGCCAGATGCAGCGGACAATGCATCAACAAAGGAGAAGAGGATGCCAAAAGGTATCATCACTTTCCTGAAGGGGCGCTTTCGCGTTCTGACAAATAATCCAACTCCGAAAGAGGAGGAGGCATACAATTTGTCTCAGGAAAACAACAAGCCAGTCCCGTTTGCACGGATCAAGACTGTCACTGGATACAATTACGTTCAGGACATCTTTGCTGTGCAGACTGGTGACTTCACCTACTCCTTGTTGGAGAACAAACTTACTAAGCGAGGAATTAAGTTTCGCTTGGGAGTTGTCTCTAACAAGGATCTGTCAGAGCTCGTGATCAAGCACGAACTGTTCAGTCTCAATGACATGATCAGTAAGTGCAGGTTTGCATGGGCTAACGCATCATACACCTTCTTCCTGGAGGTTGAAGACAGTAAAGAAGCATCAAGCTTTGATCTGTCCGATCTTGGGTTGGAGGTCTATGACTTCAAGAAGACCAGTAAGCGTCTGCAAGAGGTGACTCGTATCACACAAATGCATGCGTCTGGTTCGATGGACAAACTCAACTATCGAATGTTGGAAGATCTTCCTGGTGAAGAACTTGCATATGATGGTCCAGTGTTTGTTAGCGATTCCTTTGCAGTACGTTCTTGCTTTAAGATGGCTGATGGGCCAGCTAAACGCAAGCACATTGCAATGATCAATCGCGGTAAAATCGGTCCAATGATTGGTCGTATTTTGATGGATCAAGGTGAAGTTAAGGGCCTTGTCCACGTTGTTCCACGACAACAGCTGGGTGCGGATGTGGTTTTCCACAAATCTGCTCTGAAGCGAGAGTTGAGGACTGATGATGGACGTTGGCACTACACTGCCTTCAAACACAAGAACCTGCACACTGCCATGTGGGATATGCAAACTATGTTCAATAACCATACGTGGTTGATGACCAAAGAGCAATTCACACTGGACATGCAGTCTATTGTCACTGACTTTAATAAGTCGGTTGAGAATGGACAGCTTCCTGACTGGATTATCCACCAGGAAACTGACGGGCACAAAGATGACTCAGCTCCACAAGTAGAGCATGTGACATCTAGCTGGAAGAAGAGTTACATTCGCTGGCAACAAGCTGGCTTTGATGTAACAGCATCCAGCAACCTCGTCTACATGGCTTTCGGGTCATTGCTGAACCAAATGCGTTCTGCTTTGAAGCGAAACACGTGGTGGGTTCCCATCTCCAATGCCTTTACGGCGACAGTAACTACCTTCGATGCTTTGGAGGTCATGGGCAACTTTGAACTGCCTCAGCACAAACGAGACATTGTGTTCTTTGACGAACGCTTTGGCTGTATTGTGCCGACTAAGCGGTTCATTGAGACTGCTGACCTTCACGACACGTGGGACCAAGACGGTGACCAGGCTAAGTTTATCCGCATTAAGTTGTGGAGTTCTTCGCCTGTTATGACTCTTGATGGATATAATCATCAGGAACTCAGGGAGACATTTGTCATTCCTGCTGATTTGGTAGTGCCAAGCACTCCTGAAGAAGCAATTGACATGTGTGTCGTAATCCGTTCACCGAATGGTCCTGGCGGTTACTCCATCGAACGATTTGATGCTGAAACGATGCCATGGCTTCGTGTAGCAGAAGATCGTATACAGGTAATTGATTTGGCTAATGCACCAGCTGCAATGAGCACTCTGCTTGCTGCATCTGAGTGTGGTCGGATCAATAGCTCCACTACCTACAGTAAGGAATTGTTCAACCGTGATCATGCTCTTAATATGATCTTGGCACAGATGAACAACCCTGGTGTAGGTAGGTACGCTAATCTCATCATGGTTTGGGCTGCAACATTTGGTCCAAGCTATCCTGATAAGTTACCTGCAATTGGTAATGACGTCATTGACTGCGTTCAACAGACTGCAGACCTTGGTGCATTTGCCCAATTGCAAGGTGACTACTCAGAAATGGCTGAAAGCATTGCTCAGGCGATCATTGACAGCGGTTGTGGTATTGACCGTTATGTTCTTGAAACCCGGTTCCCTGCACTCAGCGATGAGACACGCCAAATGCTGGCAGATATTGCAGTAGACGGTCAGTTTACTGAGATGTACAACGCATACAATCAAACTATTACCAAGGTGCAGAATATCGCATCCAAGGGTAGCTTTGATCTGCGTTTGACTTCTGACACTCGTAACAAAGTGTACAATGCAATTCCAGCAATGAGGGAGTCAACATCTGTTTGGTGCCGTGGCATCTGGTCAAAGTATGAACGTGAACTCTCAAAGGTTGACGGTAAATACTCTGATCTGTCCAAGAATACCAATCGTTTTGTGAAGATGTCTGCTGTTGCTCAACGCGCAGAAGAAATCTCCACCATCGTTGGTGCACTGTTGGATGAAGTCAAGGCAACATCACATCCTGAGCTCTATGCTCTTGCTATCTACCGTTGGATTATTGATCCGGAATTGACTCGCAGCAAGTATGGCGTGTCTGACCGTATCATCTTCCAGAACGGAGCAGATGGACAAGAGACCATCATGGATCTCATTGTCACAGCAATCAAGAACCTGAACTAATAGGTTCTTCCGAGTTGAGAGAGCCCCTGGGGAAACCTGGGGGTTCTCTCTTTATTCTTAGTTCCTAGGCCTCTAGTTATAATATTAATAGTTTTTTTACCTAGATCTTAGGACCCTATTCTAAAGTCACTTGATGGGTCACCTAGACCTCAGACTCAAAATCGTTTGAGATTCTAAATCCTCTTTGGCTCTTTCCCCTAACGGGCTTGGGCCAAAAGGGGGGAGTTTTCTCTCTCTTTGCTCAAGTTCCCTGACGGGCTTGGGCGAAAAGGGGGGGATTCTTCCCTAACATAAGGGCCATTCTCGGGTAGCCCACAATATCCGAGAGAACTAAGGAGCGGTTGTGTCACTCACAATCTATATCAACACAGCTCCTGCAGTTCGGGAGAACAAGACCACTGGTGAGACTTTCTTCTCAACTTTGGTTGGCGCTTCTGCCGAACTCAGGGCAACAATCCCACAGGTGGACGTTCTCAACTGGAACATCCAGAAGTGGGAGAACCTCACGCTTGACGCTGAAATCGCCAAGCTCATCGGCTACGAAGCTGACGAGCCTTGCGACGAAGTTGTCGTGCCAAAGCATGAAGCCATCGACGCCTTCTTCCAGTCTGCTGTTGCAGGTGGCCTGAAGTTGGCAATCGTTTGTGACTCCGTCCAGCACGGGAAAGTCACTGAAGGTGTTAACCCAAACACCAACAAGAACGAGCGTCGTATGGCCATCTGGCCTGAAGGCGAGTTCAGCATTGAGCTGCTCAAGCCGACTGCGAAAGCAAAGGTCAGTTCTGCGACTGCAGACCGCTTGCGTAACAACAAGCAAGAAACACCAGTTGCTTCGGACGGAGATGCACCGTTCTGAGCTAACTGCTCATTCCCCTAAGGTGTGGAGTGTGGGATATCCGTTATGCGGGTGTCCTACACTCCCCCTTTTTTTAACTAGTTCTTCGGCCACCCCTACGGGGTAGACCTCAGAACTAGCTCGCTGGCTGACGCCAGCTCGATTCATTCTTGCCAGCCCCTCCTTGGGATGTGCTAGCTCAGTAGTATATTAATATTATATTACTGGGCTAGACATTCTAAAAAAAATTCGACTAGTACAATAGTCACTAAATCAAAAGTACAAAAGGGGGGTTTCTTCACAATAAGGAGTATCTATGCCCACAAGAGAAGAATACATTGAATTAGCAATGAAAGATCTTGGTTTGACGCGCGAACAAGCCGTTGAATATGTCATGGAACGTCAATACAATCAAATGAACCATGAACAAGCAATGAATGAAATCAAAAACAAATCATGGCTTTGGGAGAACAATGTCAACAATTAAACTTAATACAGGCGTATGTTTGCATTGTGGTCAAAACGGTTTCATTGAAATGTCAGAAAATGACTACACTCAAGGCATGATCGCATACAAACAAGGCTCTTTTGTACAACAAGCTTTCCCAAATTTGTGTGCAGATCAAAGAGAACAAATCATCTCTGGCACTCATCCAGAATGTTGGCTTGAGATGTTTCAAGAAAAAGAATTCTAAAGTTTCGGGCAGACTACGGAAGTCTCCGCAACACTAGTTGTGGAAAAAGATGACCGGCTGACCTGAAAGATCATGGCTATAGCCATGTAGGATTGGTAGCATCCTAAATACCCTGATGGTTGATTTACCCATCAATGAATGTCTATCAGTGAAATCATGGTCTCTGGTACAAGGGCGACATTATGGTACTGTCTGGCATATGCAGGAAAAGCGTTGTATCAATATGCTTCTAAAAAAAAATAAGACTAGCACCCTATACAAAAAGGGGGGAAGAAGGGCAATATGAAAAAGATTATTTTAGGAAATCTTATCAGCTATGTCATTTGGATGGTCACAGTTACAGTTAGCGTAATTGGTGTTGCACTATTCATTGATGATAAAAAGTAATAATATGATGATCAAAGTCATAGATGACGTGCCACGAAAAGGCTTTTGTGCTATGTGTCACAGAAATTCATCATTAACGATTACAGTATCAATCACCTCAAAAAACAGTCCAATCACTATCACTGAAGACTGGTGTCTACGACACTATCATTCAATGCGTGATAAGACATTAGCACTACAGTAAAGGAACAAACAAAATGAAACTGGAGAAGTTTGAAATTAAAGATGAAGGCTGGGAATCCTATGGATTCATGGTCTACAATCGCAGTGGCTATTCACTACCCAAGGGTATGATTAGCTCAATGAGAGTTCACAAATTCAGCAATAACTCAATTGAAATTGAATTTGGTATTCAAAGCCCAAGTGGTTTCATGCCAGATTCATCTGATCACCTACATTATACCATGCCATCAATTCATTCATATGCTGCGGCAAAACAAGTCGTGGACATGTATGCATCGATGGTTGAAGCCTATATCTACGAAAAGGATCACACAGCATGAAAAAGTTAACAGCAATCACCACCGCAATAGCATTTGTTGTTGCCGGCTTAGCACTATACCTCAAGAAAATGAGACTGTTCAAGAAGAACAAATCATGAACACAGCACTTATTCTTGTACTTGTATTATCTCATCTACTAGCCATAGCCATAAGCGCAAAGTGGACAGCCAAGCTCATCTATAATGATATTAAAGCTAATTATCATGTGCATGAGTTTGTGCGAGTGATAGAAGAGGTTAAATCTCGACGTAACCACCCGACAGCTAGGCCTCAGTTCTATGACTGGGAGACAGAAGAAAAATTCGAAGACATCATCGATAACTTCGACAACTAATCATTCTAAACACTCCCTATAAAAGGGGGGCAAATATAGAAAGGGGTGATGAGTGTTCGATTGGTTCTTTGATTTAATAGCAGATCTAATAGATGCAATATTCGGAAACTAATGAAAGGAAAAACCATGCGTAAGCTTGGAGAACTGCTTGGTAAAACCACAGCAGGTAGTAAGGAACTGGTTAAAAGTTCAATTACTGGTTCTAAGAAAGTGGCTTCTGTCACTAAGACAGCAATAGTCGATGCAAAAACTGACTTTGTTGCTGGCTTCAAAGCTACTTCTAATACGCCTGTTGCACCACAAGCAGATGTAACAGACGTTATTGAAGTAACGGAGTAAAACCAAAAGGGGGGATTGCGTGTCTAGCGCAATTCTCTTATGCAATATCATATCAACAATATATCCCATAATATCACAGAAAGTAACATATCATGTCAACACTGAGCAATATGTTCGGTATCAGCAGCGATGATCTCGCTCTTGTTACCGAAAATCCAGATGCGTTTAAGAGCCAAAGCAATACCACGCTACTCCGTAAGGATAAGCGGGTAAAAGCAAAAGGTTCAATCAACAACATCGAAATCCCAACCTATATCACCCTTGAGAGTGCCTTTTGGACTCGTCTCACCGTGCGTGATCACTACATCAACCGTCCAGGCGCAGAAGCCCGTACCAGCCAAGTCTTTGGTGGTGTCTTCAAGCCAGTCAAAATGAAGGTTGAAGTTGAAATCAACGGTAAGACTATGCTCTTGCAAGAACTCATCCGCGACTTGATCGCTGAGACTTCTGCAGGCAAATCAGCTGATGAAATCAACCGTATCATCGAAGACACAAATCTTCTTCGTGGATTCAATGAAGGTATGCCGTTGATGTTTCAACAGATGGGTGCCAGCGAAAATGGCTTCCAGCATGCAATTGAAATCTTCCGTTCCGCAGGAGCAGTAGATGACCTTGCTTCGTTGAAGGGCAACAACCGATTCCACACCTGCTATGATATGAAGCAAAAGCAGGGTCTTGAAGTTGTGGCCTTTGAACTTGGTTCAGCAGACCGCAGCCAATCAAAGACTGGACAAGGCTTTACTGACATCGTTGATGCAGTTATTAGCAATCTTGTCCGTGTCATCGGTCACAAGACAACTGCTGCTATTCTTCGTAAAGAAATCGAAGAGAAAGTTGCAAGTCTTTCGCAGGCTGACATCAAGGCTAAGCAGACAAAGATTGATTCTGAATTGGCAATGAGCCGTCAGTATCCAGTCATTTGGTCTGGTGCTGCCCGTCAGAAGGACACCACTGAAACTGGTGATATGGTTACCCGTGACAAGTACAATGCAGTTAACGCACCTTGTGGTCGTTGGACTGTTCTTGTCAATGGTCAAACAGAAGATCTGGATGTCTGGTCAAACTCGACCAAGCAACCAGTCAATGCTGTAACCACCGCAACTGCAGTTGTAGATACAACGGTCAAACCGTTCTAACTATAACCAACATTTAAGTTCTACTCTGGAATGTAATCCTCACCGCATTCCAGGGTAGACTTAATAAAAAAAATAACACTAGACCCTTAATGAAAGGAAGGTTCTATGTATATTCTAGCATTAGCAATCCTTCTTGGACTTGCTGTGGCAACCGTCACAGAAATTGTCTATGAAGTTGCACCAGCTATCAGCAAGGTTAAGTACCTCGGTAACCCAGATATTCTGTTCCCATTGCTTGCAATCGTTGCAGTATGGTCAACAGATACCTCAATCTTGGGAGCCTATGGTCTTAATGGCGCAGAATGGTTTGATGTTGTAGGTTCTGGTTTGGCAGTTGCTGCCGTAACCAAGGCAACAGATGCCGTAGTTAACTATCTTAACAAATAGTAAACTACAAACAGATCGCTAAAGGGGCGATGAAAAAGGTTAGTGTGGGTGGTAAATTTTGAAAAGTGGTTTATCACTCACACTAATCATAATATTATTTTTTTATTCTAATTCAAAAGGAAATAAGATGAGCACACCAATTGAAGTACTTGAAATCCAACGGTGGATGAAGGACGCATCATGCGTAGGCAATAAAGAAGCTAACTGGTTTCCAGAAAAACCAGGTAGAACACCAGAAGTAAATCTTGCAATAAAGATATGCAAAGACTGCCTCGTAAAACAAGAATGTTTAAGTTATGCAATTGCACATCCAGAACTCTTAGGTATCTGGGGTGGAATTACCGCAAGGAAACGTGCTTCTATCAGAGGGAGAAATAAGTGAATGGATACCCAACAGATTATCCTCGCCATGGTCTTCACATTTGTCATGGGTGTGGGTCTATGGCTCCGCACCATACTCAAGAAAACCTTCCAGATAATGGATGGACATTTGATCTCAACAGCTTCGGATACTATGGCGGTTTCACAGACCCCATTGGAGAAGAATCAGAACGAATAAGATTCTGTCACGACTGTGTGCTTAAATTCTTAGAAACATTTCCTCTCTTAGGAATGTTCATAGGATCAGGTTGCCATAGTCAATTTGGCCCCAATGAAAAACCATGCTGTAAATATGCATGGAAACTAGACTCAATAGAAAATAATCATATCACGTGGATAGCCACTGAAGATGGTGAGTCTTGGACAGTATTGTAGTGCTTCTTCCCTATAGGCTTATCTATATATGTCTATAGGGAATAAGTACCTTTTGCCCTTGTTTTCGGGGGGGACCCGCGAAGCGGGGGGGCCCCGACTATATAGCGTACAGCCCTTGTGGCTGTATAAGAAAAAAATAAGCCTAGGCTTCAAGCCGCCGGCTTAAAAACTTTTTCTACTACGTGTTGCCATAAGCATCTGATACTTGCTATAATGTACACATCAAGTAGTATACGACAATAGGAGGAATACAAGATGCCTCGGCAGCATCAATCAAAAGCAATCAAACGGGTCTTTTCAGAACTGACAAGACTCGGCTTTGTAGTAGAGCAAAAGAAATCTGGGTCCTATAGGATTGTGCCCCCTTCAACAATCAATGGACCCATATACACTACTCACGGCACAGAGTCGGCATTGCACCCAATGCGCCGTGACTTCAAGAAATATTATAATATAAACTTAAGCTCTATCTCCTAGAGATGCGGTTTACTCCTTGTAAGGTGTGGGGTAATTTCAGAGTAATCTGAGTTACCTCACACCTATAATATTAATATCCAACTATAAAAATAATAATAATAATTAACTTAAAATAAGAATAAATTGTTGTCAATATAAAGAATTGGACCCCTCTCAGGGGTGGACCCATTATAACATATATAAAGTATACAAAGTATCTATATATGTCCCCCACATATCCCCATTTGTCCCCATTCTTCTATCGTTATAAACATAACTCAAAACAATGCCTAATTACTCTTAGAAAGAATATGAGGATTATTTATGAATAAGCCTAAAGTTGTAGTAGAACAATTTCTCTCTGATCTAATCAATGATATCTATCCGACCCTTAATGACAATATGTCTTATCTCTATGGATTAGAAGATAAGCAGTCTTATGTTTCGGGGGCGGCTCAATTGTTAACTACCAAAAAAGACATATATGATATGTTAGAAGATGATGCGACTAAAGCTTATACAGTTATGTATGACGTCCTTGCGTTCTTCATCTGGGGATGGGGTGCTCCCCTTCCAGATGATGATAGCTTGAATGTTCCCCCTAGTCAACACCCAGATAGAATAAGAATATTCTTAGCTATGTTTTCTTATAGCGATGGAAATATAGTATCAGTACTTAAACATTGTGACGATACAAATCAGAAGTTACAATTCCAGTATGGTGAACAACAAGGTCCATTGTACGATGTACTTAAAAGCCTATACGTCTAATCCATAAAAGGTTAAAAAATTATAAAAATTTTTGCGGCGGACCGCCCTGGTAGCTTAGTGGATAGAGCAACGGACTTCTAATCCGTAGGTCGTACGTTCAAATCGTACTCAGGGCACGAAGCATGGTAATCTAAAGCAAAGGCTTATTACCAAGCCACCAGCAGTGTAATCCCCGGGCATGACTTGCCCTCGTGTGACAACAACCAACCAAAGATTGAGTCTCTACCTCCAGTTAAGAATCTCTTTGTGTCCACCCATATTACCCCATATTGGGTGCCGGGGTTTACACCCCTTTTTTTAGAAAGGCACCTATTAGTATACAAGAAAGAATGACATGACTATATTAGAAAAACAAGATGCAGTACAGCCATTGCCTAATAGACTGCCATTAACAGATGATCCTAAAATTAGGGGAATCTTAGCAGTACATTACAGCCTTTGGCAGGGCCGCGAATTCATTGAGCATAATGGCAAACATCTGCCCGTTTATCAGCCAGCACATAAAGGATATTCATCCGTAGTTATTCCTTCAGAATCTGGTTATAATTTTCTGTGGATTACACAGAATATGGAACCCTCTAAAGATACCTACGGTTCAATGGCTATCCGTCGTGCTAGACAGCTTGGTGACGACAAAATGATCACCTGGATTGTAGACAAT
>Ga0075458_10000271_pt1 | contig 16853 bp, 12 predicted proteins | sample DEB3_08_DNA_FD_77576 | JGI IMG/M metagenome (GOLD analysis project Ga0075458, IMG submission 77576) | Aqueous microbial communities from the Delaware River and Bay under freshwater to marine salinity gradient to study organic matter... | ecosystem: Environmental > Aquatic > Marine > Coastal ... | reverse complement strand
CAGATGCAGCAGACGCGCTTGTTGACGCATTGCTTGCGCTTGTCGATGCAGCAGACGCAGAGCTAGATGCCGCAGATGCACTCGACGATGCAGCAGATGCGCTTGAAGATGCGGCAGCCGCAGATGCAGCAGCATTTGTTTCAGACTCGGCAGCAGAGGCAGCGTCTACAACAAGATCCCACTTGGCACTATCCGCATTGGTCGAGATAGGAGCAGAACCAGTTGAGGTATGTCCAGTGTTACAAAAATAGATGTTGGAGTTATCAGGATCTTTTACAAGATCACGATAGGCATAAACATGAGAGGCTTCCCAAAGACCGACATATGTGCCGACAGTCGCAGCCACAGTAGGATTGCCGTTTGCATCAAATGCCAACACCTTACCAGCACGATCAGCAATCACAGGCAAATATAAATCACCAGATGGATCTGTTTCTGCAATCGAGATAACACGGGTTACCTGATCTTCACGCTCACGGATCATTGCCGTCAAGCGATCCAATTCAGAATTTAATGCCTCGACATTAAACGGACCAGATGTAGGGAAATCAGTGATACGCTTGACAGGAATGTCACGGATAATTGTAATGACATCTCCAGTCGTAGCACCAGTTACAAGCGTAATAGACCCACCGCCAGTCACACCAGCACCAGTTACGGTGTAGTGCGTTGTCAAAGTTTTAAGAGTTGTATTCTGATAAACGACAAGATCGGCATTTGAGAAGAACTCAAAAGGAATCGTAAACACAGTTTGACCAGAGGTCGCTGTATATTGAGTACGAGGCGATGTGTCGTTAATCAGAATAGCCATTTGAGTCTCCTATTGCCTGTTTGCAATCATAAGCATTTGCTGTCAATGGACTGTTTACTCAATAGCTTGCATTGCCATCTTGCGCCATGTCTGCGGTATCCAAACCATATTGTTAAACGGGATTGAGTTTACAACAGCGCGAGATCTATCACGGCTTGTCGCGCTTGGGCTACTAAATGCTTTATAAAGATCCATCATTTTAGATGGAGCAGGACCAAGCAATTCACCAGCAGTTGTATACTCATCTGACATTTGACCAAACTTAGGTTTCATACCCATAGCAGGACGTATACCAAATTTGTCTTGGCTTAGTTGTTCAAGTGTATGTGGCATGTCTCCATAAAAACCAAAGATGCCAGAGTGCTCAAGGGATGAAAGAATACGCTCATCCATGCCCATATCTTTCCAGACTTTATCTGGCGTTCTAAGATCCATCATAAGATAAGACGCGCCAAGCATCATCAATGCACCAGACATAAAGCTAGCATCACGACCCTGCAAACCAGACAACATGATTTTGTTTGTCGCAGCCATGCTCCAAGTGCGTAACTGGAATGGAACTGATAACAATGACGCATCTTTACGATCAGCACCTTTGCCAAGAATACCCATCATGACTGCTGGTTTATCAGCAGGACCAGCAGTGTTGATTACTCGACGCTGAATACCAGTCACAGAGTCATAGAATTTACGAGCAAGATCCCGATCAGACCAGTTAGCTGTGTTGGCAAAGTTAATGCCTCGATCAGTCTCCATAGGCATTTTTGCCATCAGTTTTGCATCATCAGCAGAAATGCCATAACTGGCAAGAAACTCTAGTTCTTTAGGAGTATGTACACCATCAGCCACATTTTTGATTTTGTTAATCATAATGTGAGAGGCAACCAAGCCTGTGTATGCCTTTTGATAATGAGTGAGGATGCCCACACCATTCATTACATAAAGAGGAGCACGAGACAAAAAGCTGAGTGGGCCTTCGATCTTATCAAGAGCTTGATTGTATTTGTTCAAACTAAAGCCAGCATCAACGCCACCTTCTTGATGGCGACGATAAGTTAGACCCAATGCAAGTTCATGCATATCTGCTGCCATTTGGCGTTGTTCACCAAGACCCTTCTTAATCAGGTCAGTGTTGCCAAGAGCATTAAGTGCGAAGCCAAAGTTTTCTTTAATGCCAAGAACCCACATTGGGCGAACAGTTTCACCAAGCGATGAGAAGATTGCACGACCCATAGAGGTCAATGCAAACCATGCTTTGATAATGTTGGCCTCACGCTTACCAATAGCATCTGGATTGTTAAACGCAGTGCCGAGCATACCATCACGCAAGTTTGCAAACTCATTACCAAGGTTCTGCATTTCCTTTAGAATTGCTTCAGCCGTCTTGCCTTTGCTCTCACGAGCCACCTGAGCAAGAGAACGAGACAATGCCAGTTCACCATCAGGGCTACCAAAGGCACGAGTATATTCAATGCCAATGCCAGCACGATGAGCATACATCTGGATCACATGAGCAATGTCCGTATCAATCACACCAAGATTGGCGAACATTTCATTTGGAATGTCATTGGAGCGTTGACGAGTAAAGAACGCACGACCAAGACCGCCCTCTGGTGCGCGTTCACCAGTGACAGTCTGTTGCATCATTGCATTGATTTCAGCATCAACGCGCTCTTTAATCTTCTCTGGCATAGGAGTGCCATTAGGATTGTTCTCTGGATTAGAATACCAGTCAGTCATCATCTTCCGAAGTTCTGCTTCTTTTGCAGCAACCTGTTCTGGAATGAACATACGGGGAAGATAGAATTTTTCTGGCCCTGTAAATTTTGCATAGTTTTCATTAGCTGGCATTGGCATACTAGGACGCTCAACACCATTTACATTTTTCTTTGTTGCAATTCGATCAAGCGTATCTTGAACATTTTTAGATGACTCAGGAGTAGAAGATTTTGCGCGATCAACTGGATTATAAAGATCGAAAACATCTTTATAATTATTTGGATCAACTGATTTATTTTTATTCCATGGATCTTGGAATAAAGGATGACGATTGCTACTATTCGGGTCCATGCTACCAAGTTTACGCACATCTCCTAATTGTTTATTAAGCAAATCAGCAGCATTTTTTAGTTCAAGACTTCCATAGAAATCATTTATTTGTTTTTCTGAACCTTTGTTAAACCACCCATCATCTGGACCATGGCCAAAAAATGGATACCATTCACCTTTAGCAACTGTCGCTTTACCACCACTACCAGTGCTTAAATAAAATAATGTTGGAGTTCCATTAATTTCTACAACAGCAGTCCATCTACCATTATCAAAAAAGTAGTTAGTTTTTGTGCCATCATTTGTTGTATATTCACGAATAGACAACGTAGGTTTATTAGAGCTAACACCACTTACACCAAGATTAGTCTTTTCTCCAACTTGCAATGGCGCATTAGTCGTATTGGAAAGAAGTTCATCAAGACGATTTAACTCAGCATCCAACTTCTTAATGTGCTCACGCTGATGTTGAATCAATGCGCTATCATTAGCTGTTGGTGATTTGTTTCCTTCAAGAGTGCGGATCTCTTCAAGAACACGAACACGCTCAGAGATTAGTGTTGCCTTACTACGGCTTGCCCATCCAGCATTACGGATATAACCAGAGCGCAACTGTGCGCCAAGAATGTCATCAAAGAATGGGCGAATAGATTGCGCTGCCTGAAGCACATACTTGTTATCATGAGCAAGAGAATCGGCTTTATGAGCCTTAAAGACTTCTTCAAGGAATTGATCAAAGCGCAATTTGCCATCAGGACGAGCCATGCCAAAAGCCTTACGGCCTGTGTCAGCAACTCCAGCCATTGTGCTACGGATATTGATACCAGCAACCGTTGCGCTATCCAAACCTTCAGTAAGATAAGCTGCATGGATACGGCGTAGTTCTGAAATCACATCGCCAGCCATAACGCGCCAGCCTTCAGATGCAAGATAAGCAGATGGCTCTGTTGCCTCACCAATCTGATTGCGCTTGAACATTGTGCCATAGTCACCAGCAAGACGATTGCCAAGATCTTCCATGACACGATAGCCACTGTTTACAAGACGAGCAAACGGTCCTTGCTGTGCTGCAATCTTTTCAAGGCCATATGCAGATGCATATCCAGTTGGAGTACCTTCAGTTGCCTTAACTTCAAACGGAGTATAGCTACCATTTGAGTCATGAGGACGGCTATGCAAAACAGTGACAGATGAGTCAGGAGAAGGGTTAAGAGGGTCTACTGGCTTTGTAGGACCAATACCATCTCCAGATAAACGACGAGCTTCAGCAGCCATTTCTTTAGAAAGAACATCTACTCCACGGCTAGGACGCAACATACCAACTGCACCACCAAGCGCACCAAACATAAGTGTGCCATAGATCATTTCATGCTTGGCATCATCAAGCGTAAAGTTAGGGTCATACTTAGATTTAATTAACTGATCAACAGCAATAGATGGCAATGCAGATCCACCACCACGGATAACACCTTCAATGATCCCAACACCTCGGCGTATGGACATTCCTGGAATAAGGTTAATTGGATCTGTTATTGCTCCAATTGCCATGTTGGAATAGAAAGACTCACTGTCAGCCACACGTTTATCTGCTGCTTCATTTTCTTTGAATCGTTCCCAACGACTATCAGCATAAGAAGCGTTTTCAGCATCAGCAAATATGTGAGCATATGGTTTACGATCAGGATTCTCATTAAGATACTGACCAAGGTTAAAGTTACCATCTTCCTGATTGTAAATATTATCATGCTGCCATTGCAGAAAGTTTGCAGTAGAACTGCGGGTAAGAATATCTACAAAGTTTCCACCAATGCCTTGTTTTTCTGGAGGAAGATAAGGCAAAGGCGTGGGTACTGGCGTAGTTAATTGCCCACCAAATTGCTCATTGGCTGGCTTCTGAAACTCAGCGGCAAGATCTGGTGTGATTTCCATTAGTTGAACCTATTCATCCAAATACTAGTGAATTGTTTTGCAGTCATGCTACCAGCATATGCACGAGCATCAGTTGGCACATTAAGATAAATTGAGTTAACAGCTCTCTCTCTACCTACACCTATGCGTTGAAGAACACTCATAGCATTATCATTTGGATTATTCAGTAGTGCCATTCCACCAGCTGCACCTTGTTGATGCAACAAATAAAGTTCACCAGAACTAGGTTTACGGTTATATGCGCGTTCAAAAGATTTAATGTTATCTTGAGTAAAGCGCATAAACGCATCAATCTGAGCAACAGGATCATTGCGATCACCACGCCCATATTGTTTCCAAGTCTTATCTGTAAACTGTCCAAGACCAAATGCACTACTATTTGGGTTCTTGGCTTTTGGATTCATTTGAGACTCGATGCCAATTGTCTTTAGAATATAAGAAGTATGATCATCAAGATTATACTCACCGACTTTTGAACCGATTGTATCAAGCAATTTTTTTTTGTCTTCAGTCATTGCTGGTTTGGACTTTTCATAACCCATAAGAGCTTTAGTTGATGGCAATGGGTCAACATGCTGTAGATCAATTTTTAATTCTGGTTTGTTAACCGGATCAGGATTAACAAGACTACCAATAGGAACAGGATGATTCTTCATGGTCTCATAGATAGCAGCACTACCAGCAGATACACGAGCAATGGGATTGCCAGTTGCATCAACAAGAGTTTGCAAACCATTTATGTTTTTAGATTCATACCCAAGTCTTGTGCCAAGGCGAACAGCATTGCTGTCACCATAAACAACAGCACCTTTGTACTGACTAGTAATCTCTGTTACAGAAGCAGAGTTCAAGTGAGCAGGATCTTTTGGATCATATTTTCCTTCAATGACTTTAACTTTATCAGCACCGATGTCATTAATTGCACGTTGAATCGAATCGCGCACATTAGCAAATTTAGGGTCGCTAGCATTTGGCATAACAATAACAGGCTGCTGACCACGCGAACGAGCAAGATCAACCATCTGTTTAACATTATTGCCAACAGCATTATCCATTGCCTGACCAGCAGGAAGCCCCCAGTCATTTGTACCAGTAGCAATGATTGCAGTATTCTGCCCCTGCTTTGATTTAGGAGTGCTAGCAAAAGTTATGTCTGGTTGGACATCTGCACCATTTGGAGATCTTCCAGTAATAGTACGATATTGATTTTCAGCAGCTGTATATTTCTCATAGGCATCTTTTGCACCCTGAGGAAAAATTATTAATTGCTGGCCATCTTTATCTTTAAGCCGCTGAAACCCATAGGCTTCTGGTTTGTAATACGTAAGATAATAACTTTTATTAGACCCACCAGTGGGTTCTAATTTTATGTTATCTCCATATTTCAATTCACCAAGCATTGCTTTCTGCCCATCATTAAGACGGTCAGTAAGCATTTTTTCTACATATGGCTTTAGATAATCTTTTGTTGGTTTGCCCGTTAAAGAATCATATGCTGTTTGGATGTCATTATTTTTTTGAATCCATGTTGTACCACCAACAAGACCAGCAATAACTTCATTGCTCTTTGTCCAATTGTTTACAAAATCACGACCAGCGTCTTTAGCTGCTTGATTGTATTTAACACCTTGCGCAACACTCATTGCAATTGATTGTTCAATTTGATCACGAGCAGTCTTAGGAAGCTCTCCATAACTAGGAGTTCCAAATATTGGAAGACCAGTCATAGTTCCAATTACGCCCTTAATTATATCTTCTTGGCTAATGGGACCAGTTTTCCCACTAGATTCAGAAAAAGAAGTGTGAACCATTTTAGTAATGGCTCCTTGATCAAGAGATCCAACTCTCTTAAAAGTTTCTTTAACAGCACGATCTGCTTCTTGAATACCATATTGAGCCATTATTCTATCATTAAGAACATGAAGATAGTTACGCTCAGTCTGACTAATAAGGTCTGTACGATCTTGAGTACCAGTTCGTGTTTGAAGATCTTTCAACCCACGATAAAGTTCAAGACGCTCAAGAATACGTTTAGCACCTTCTGGTGTTCCAGCATCATTTTCATGGATACCAGCAAAAAATGAATTATACATTTCTTTTGGAAGCACACCATTAAATTGATATGCTAGGCTTCTTGCACCCTCAACGCTATATGGATTGAGGTTAGCATCTGCTGCTGCTTTACGAGCAGCATTGGCAAGATCTTTATCTGAATACATATCAGGTTTGAACGTGCCTCCATTGGTCAAAAAGTCATGGAGTTCTTGAGTTTTACGTTCTTCATTGCTTTTAGCAAATGTTGCTGAATACTCTTTATCAAGAGTGTTAACGATCTGCCTCATATGCTTACGAGCTTCGCCAGACATGTTTTGGACAATATCTTTTTCAGTCATGCCAAATGCAGTTGCACCTGTGCCTGTTGCTCCTTCTTGAAGCATAGTAGTTAGACGGCTAAGTTCTTCTGGATCAGCTGTCTTGTTTGCAACAGCATCACGAACCTTTTGGTATGTTTCATTAAACCAGCGAAATCCGTTCGTTTGCTGATCAAACTTACGCATTTGATCGGCGATAAGATTTTCATCGGTTGTTTTTAACCGAGCACTAGTCTCGTATGATTTACGGGCTTCTGCCAAAAGATTGTTACCGTCTTCAAAAGAACCAGCAGCCCATGCATCAATTGCACTATTTGTAAATTTTTTAGCATCACCTTCAAGTGCATGATAACGATAAGTAGCATCATCACTGCGAGCCTGATTAAGAATAGAAGCCTGACGCTGGTTAAACTCACGACCAGCAATTATATTCAATTGGCCCTTATATTTAGGATCAACACTATTAAGCGTTGATTCTATATAGGTGCTCATTAATTGGATGCGTTGTTCTGGAGGCGTATTTGGTTTGTTAGCAATCTCATTAAGATTGCGCTCCATGTCACGATATACAGAATTTGTGTAAGTCTGTTCAACAGCAGTGTTGTATGCAAGCCGAGCCGTATCTCCAAATGTTTCTGGAGGAGGCGGTGGATTATAATTTCCGCTTGCGTCTTTCTCAACAACAGCATTTAGACCAGCTTCACGACCAGTGATCTTTGCTTGCCGATCTAACATCTCCCCGCCAATTTGCCCAATGCCTTCTGCAATAGCATTAACATTTAAATTAGGACGAGGAAGATCCGTTTTAAACTCACGGATATACCGACCACTTGGCTGGACTGCAATCTGTTGTGGGTCAATTTGAATTGGCATTTATTTATCCTATCCGACCAGTCTTATAACGATAAGCATTGCTTAAAGCAGTTGAGGCTACATTTGTAACAGCCCCAATATATGCACCTTGAGAGGTCATGCCAGCACGAGCAGTAGCAAATTGACCTTCTGCTTTATTTACCGTGATTTGATCAGCAATACGGTTCTGACCAATTACAGCATTAAGACGCATACTTGCAACATCACGACGAAGATTTTCCTCTGCAACAACATCAGCACCCTGCAAGAAAGAGATATTTTCACCGACACCAGATGACGCAATGAACGCCTCATTGGTTGCACGAGCGCGACGAGAAGCCTCTTGCCGAGCGTTCTCTTGCTGAAGGGCTTGGATCTCAGCTTGCTTCTTGTCTTCCTCAAGCTGACGATTTTGGATCTCGATCTGATAGTTACGGAACGCTGCTTCAGACTCGGCAGCAGCAGAAGTCATGCCAGCCTGAGCTACGCCACCAATGGCAGATACAGCAGTAGACGCAATCAATAATGTAACTGGATCACACATTATACAGATACCTCCATTGCTAGACCAAGCAGCCGCATGGGCAATGGTTCAGATTGAGTTATAAGCACCGTTGCATCCCTATTAAACCCAAGCAGAAAGAACTCTCTTTTGCCAGTTACAGCAGTTGGGGCCAAAGAGAAATCATCCGTAACCTGACGAATAATAAGTCGATTACCCCTTACAGTAACAGCAAGAGTGCTATTAAGGCCAAGAATAACACGAGCAATACGTTTTGGTCTACCCGTGTACACACCTTGCGGAAGCGCAATATGAACTGGAAGTGTTTCTACTTCCACGTCGTAGTTAAAGCCTACGACAATATCTGTTACTGCATCATTCAGTGTAATCTGATTAGAGCCATTTACCGTATAGTCTCCAAGGTAATAGTTGTTTGATACAACCGATATAACCCTGTTCTGATAGATCGAGTTAACAGTCCATACTGTTTGAGCAGATCCGCTTGTATATGACCTTGAGCAATCAAGAGACAGATCAAGATGATCGGCTGCAAACTGCTCAAGATAATATGATGTACCACGGAGAACAGACACATAGATCTTATCTCCAATTGTTACAACGCTATCAAACTTGGCAATCCCAGATGGGTGTTCTGTGCTCCATAACGTCCATCCTGCCAGCTTTTCAGCCCGAGCAGAATGGAAGATAGCCATTGTGCCATCATTGTTGACAAGTAGGAGATACTGCTCAGATCGTTTTGATGTGCCGTAGCTTACAGCCATATCAAATGGAGATTGCACAAGATGATCAGATAGGATGGTCAGGGCAGCCGAGTTATACGCCTGTTCTGTATCTGTATAGATAAACTCACGAACAGCCTTCAGCGTGGCTTGGACATAGACTGTCGCACCATCAAAAGGATGTGGAGGAATATCAGCACAACCATACGGAGTCTGCCTATTGATCGTAATATTGCCAGCCGTAACCGTAGTGTTTTGGTTACGAGGAATATAAAACTCGGATGTCGATGTAAAAATCTGCAAGTGCCGATTAGACACAAGATGCTTTACGTTTGATATGTCATCGGATCCAACTGTGACTTGGATTGATTCATTATCAAGTCCTTCACCAACATCAAAGTTAAAGAACTGATTGATCTTAGAGGCCCACAATGCATCAGGCTGAGATGCAGATCCCCCAAGCCAGAGACGCGATTCATGGAATGTGCAAGCACCAGCATATCCTGTCACAATGGAGAATGACGGTTCATCCCAGTTACGTGTTGGAATGTTTGTTCCAGCAAAATGGACATTAGGGCCACCACCATCAGCACTAGATGACGCATTAGAACCAGCTACAAAAGTGTAATGATTGTCATCAATAACGGTAATTGTTCGTGCGCCGTTAATCTGGTTAGAGGCAACACCAGCAAATCCATTAGCACCAGAGATAGTAAGAGATGTTCCAGTAGAAAGGCCATGTTGAGCATGAGTAACCTCTACAACATTAGACCCATCAGACATTTTAAGAGGATCAATATCATAGGATGCTTTTAACTCACCCTTAATTGTCCCAGTTAAGACAGTCGAACTTGTATATCCAGTAATAAGAATCTCAATGCCATACCAGCGTAAGCGCAAGCCAACATAGGAAGATGTAAAGTATGCAGAACTTGCAGTGATTGTGATACCGCTGCCAGTTGATGCACTTGCCTTAAGGGTTATGGCATCATCTGCAAACTTGTAATATGGCTGGAATATCTGATCTCCATTTACACCTTCTGTAAATGCAAGCGCATCTCTTGTAAATGTCGTAGATCCAGTACGAACAATCTTCTGCATAGGCATTGTCTGGTGACAAATAATCATAACATCAGCAGCCTGAGTATAGGTCATGCTGAATAAGATTGAAGTCGTCCAAGGACAGCCCGTCAATGAGGTAATAAGTGTTCCGTCTGTTCCATAAATATCAAGGCGTGTATTGGAAAATGCAAAGATATAACGCTCAGTCGCTGAGAACTCAAATGGAACAAGGCGTGTACGTGCAGTCAACGTATTAAGATGCGTAGTGCCAGCACGACGAGCAACACCGCCCTGATTGAGCAGTGCAACATTACGTAGTTTACGTGCGCCATTTACATACGCACCAGTATCATGGCGCATATCCAAAAGCGGATCTACCTCGCCAGACGAGAAGTTTGTTTGGACAAGTTTAACGCCCATACTTACCCCCGAATTGTAGTGCGAAGTTGATGATACCGCTGAACATTAAGCCGACGAGTTGTCTGACTTTGACTATCAAGGGAACGAGCAGCAGCAAGTTGGCGAGTAGCTTTATTTTCCCACATAGTAGCAAGCCCTTCTTGAGCAGCAACAGAGTAGGCAAAGATAGAAGCCAGTTGATACTGAACTAGGGTGATAAAATATGGAGGCCAGCTATCCTCAGTCGATCTGAATGAGTAGTCAATATAGACTTCTTCTTCAGATGTTGCATTGCAATAGATCATATCCTGATAACGGTCATAAGGAACCACGTTATCATTGATCATTACAGCATGGACAAGGATTTGATCGGCAGGAAGCTGATAGGCTGCATCCCAACGTGCATCAGGCACAGCAGTCAAGCGAGACATTTGCACTTGACCAGTTGAGAACCGCCAGCGATGACGGGAAAGAAGATCTTTAACCGTGTCTTCGTAGAGATTGGAGGCTACCGTAGCTTCAGTTGTGCCGTCATCAAACGATGTGATAGGTGATGCACCGATCAAGATTAAAGCACGAGCACAAATATCAATATCGGTAATAGCCACCATCTATCTCCACATAAAGAAATGGGAGAGATCGTGTAATCTCTCCCATACTGGGGGCGAAAAGGAGGAAACGCCCCTAACTATCAAGTGCCGTTAGTGGTCGTAACCGTAGCAGCACCAGTCGCAGACGTAACAACAAGCATGTCTACGGTCTGAGTACCACCAACAGAACCAACAGCGAGGATGATGTCATTCTGCTTGAGATCATCAGTTGCGGTATTAAAGTAACCCGAACCAACAATCGTGCCAATAGCATCAGCCGAAGAATAGTAGTGCAACTGACGAGCACCACCAGAAAGTTTAGCAAACGCAGTACGAGAGAACGCCATGATCAATTACTCCTTAATCTGGACTTCGTAGGTACCACGGGTGTCGATCAGGATTGAACCCTGCGACATGCTCGAAGTGACCAAGTGAGCAGCCTTCTCAGGAACGTAGTTCACTTCCGTGGATACATCCTGACCAGAAGCAAGGCCAACAGCAGTGCGATGATAAGCAAAGCACTTACGAATGGTCGAGGCAATAGGCAGACCAGAGTGGGTCATCCACATAAAGCCAAGCCAACGCTTTGCAACCATGCCGCCTTTGTATGGCAGATCATCAGAACCGATGAAGTCTGCATCGCTGAACGCGCTGATACCAAGCAGATCGACCCATGCAGCAGGAGAGATTACAAAGTAACGCTCACCATCATCAGGGACATCGTTCGTGCCAAAGGTTTCGAAGACAAGATTGATCTTTGCCTGAGTCAAGCCATCAGTGCCAGATTCAGTGATGACGTTAGACGATGCATCAAGCTGCGTGATGATCAGATCGTCGGACTTACGACCAAGAGCATTAGCGGCAGACTGAGCAACGACCTGACGCTCGTCGATGTTGATCTTCAACTCATCGAGTTTATCAACATAATCAGCGGCATAGTAGTCAGACAATACGCACTCTACGTTCGTGTGATCAATGCTCATTACAGGAACATTGCCATGACGACCCTTCTGAGAAGCAGTGCCAGTGCCTACTTTTTGGAAGGTAGTAGAAGTACCATTCACGTTACCCTTGAAACGGGTAGTATTGCGGAGCTTCGAGCCAGCGCGTTGGTAAGCCATATGCACTTCGGACTCGAACTGTTTAATAAACGCCTGATCAATGGTCAAAGCCATAATGCGTTCCTTTCACTGTTGAGTTACACCTTGGGTTAAAAGGTTATCCGACTGCATTGAGATAACAAGTTGTCCCTTGCGGGGCTTACTCAACTTAATACGGGCCTCGAACCAGATCTTTCTATTAAGAGACTTACGCAGTCAATGGACTTATTCGCTTTGTATACAGTGTACCACCATCTTCAAAGCCAAAACCATCGACATAGAGCCGTCTGGCTACATCTGGATTGATCTTTGTTGTTACACCACAGCGAACATCCAAGCATCCTGCGGCTTTGGCCCATCGCATAAATGCCTGTAATAGTCGTATAGCACAAGTTGACCCTCTGAAATCTTTACGGACATAGAGAGCAAGATCAGCAGCGTAAGAAGCAGAATCAGAGAACCAATAGTTTGCCTTGACACCGACCATCATCCCCACTAATTCGCTACCCTCATATCCAACAAAGCAAACATAGTCTGGATTATCTAGGCATTGCTGCGAAAGAGTAAGCAGACTACGTTCACTGAATGGAGTAGATGCATAGGCACTTTCGCTATGCATCTCACGACCAGCATTGATGCAATCAATTACATCCTCTGGCTGCAATGGGCGTATAATCATTAGCCGTATTTCTTCTTAAAGAAGGACTCGACCTTTGCAATATACGTAGGATCACGATCAGCAGGATGCCAATAACGGCGATCTTGCATCATCTTCTTAACATCCTGTTCCGTAGTATCAGAAGGAGCTGAGTCAATTACCGCAGTAGAGTCGCCACGGATCATGCTCATCAGTTTTTCAACGGTTGCTACACCTTCTGCTGTAGAGCAAATACGTTCAAGAGATCTCTGTTCTTCTGGATTAAAATTCTTTCCAACCCATAGACCAATAGCTTCAGTGCGAACCTTGGCATTTTCGCCAAGTTTCTGCATCTCAACTTCATAGTTTGGCATCTCTGCCATCTTTGAGTCAATATAAGTCTTGATGCCAGTTTGGAACGTCTCTTGATCAAAGCCATTCTCGTAGGAAAATTCAGACCACCACTTAGTCAATGGGTGATTTGCTACTTCCTCGATCTGAATACCTTCTACTTCTGGAATAGCATAGAGATCTGCCGACTCTGGACGATTGTTGTAGGCTTCAGCAGCCAGCTCATCAATCAGCTTGGCCTTGAGATCATCTTCTTTAGAACGAAACTTGGTCTCAAGTTCACCGTATGACTTGGCAAGATTTTCCCAGTTGGCTTTATCTTCAACCCAGAATTTCTCAGGCAACCAATCAGGACGGCCTTCTACATTCTGGTTCTCGACCTGTTGACCATCAGCATTAGAGGTATCTGCACCTTCTGTTGCGTTAATCAAACTCATTTTAACTTTCCTTTTTCAATACGCTGTTCGATAATGCCGACAAGGTAGCGCGATCCTTCTCGATGCATGAGTTCATTTGGCGTGATATTTGGACCACCAACGTAATTTACTGTAATAGATCGCAAATATGCAAGACATTCTTTCGCGCCTTCGCTAGAGAACACCCCATTAAATAGCCTATTTAGTTCTAATTCTTTAGTTTCGGAACGCTCTAAGCCGTCACATCCCACCACCAGCCGCACCTTGCGGGGGCTGTTCTGGTTGTTGTTGCTGTTGCTGTCCATTCATAGCACCCATTTGTTGTGTTAATTGGGCCACTAATTTAGCGCGTTCGCCATCAGAGCGCAACAGACGCTCAGGAACGCTAAACTTATCTGCCAGATACTTGGCAGCATCTTCACTCTTAACCAGCAGATTAACAATCTGTGGGCCAAAGCGTTGCTGAACAAGGCTTACAAAGTGATCAAACGCAACAATATCCTGCTGTGCCTGACCCTGAGCAAGTGGACTTGTCGAACGAACCTTGACTTCACGACCATTGACGCTCGGTACTTGGATACGACCCTGTTTCTTTAAAATATAAACAACGCGACGCAGAACAGGGTTAACCATTTCAGACTGAAGACGACCAAATGCAGCACCAATTTGGCGAGAAAGATCAGCCATTCGCTGACTGACTTCGGTAGCAGACATTGGAGTCTTATCAGGATTGCCGAGCATGTCATTGTAAAGAGCCTTACGGATGTTCATCCGCATGTCATTAAGCACAAGCTGCGCAACATCAAAGTTACCAGCAGGGGAAATTGACTTGAGTCCACTAGAGCCAGCCGCAACGGGAATCAAAGTTCCGGGCAAAAGTTGGATCGTATCAGGATTTACAATGCCATCATCTTCCATCGTATAGATACCAGAGATCGACATCTGTGCGTTCTCAAGAATCAACTGCATGGTAAGATTACAGGTTTTGATCGCTGGCATGGCGTTCATCAGGGGACCACGACCCCAGACTTCACCAGCAGCCTTAGACCAGCGGAATGAAATAAAGGGATTAGAGCCAGTCCCCTTATACGATTCCTTGAAATAGATCTCTGAAGTCTTCGGATCAAACACACAACGGCGTGTTTCTTCTTCCATGCTACCAAAGATACGGTATGTGCAGTCTACCAGCTTGATCATTTCGTCCTTACCCATAGAAAGATTACGGGCAACGGCTTCTGGTAGAGTAGCTTTTGGGTAAGCATACTTGATATTGGACGCACGAAGTGGGCGTTCACGGAAGATATGATCAATCATATCGTCTGGACCAGTATCAAGATAAAGTTGTGACAGAGGCAATGCAGTGAACATAACTGGGTTCAGCGCATCACCTTCTGTAATAGATAGACAAGCAGTACCAACAGCCAAATCAAGGAAGTTCTCATGGATCTCTTGCGAGAAGTTAGAGTTCTGAATGATCTCGAAGACGTAGTTGGTTACGATCTCCAGAGCCTTATCGACTTCAGAGCGTTGATCAGCAGGGATTTCAGATCCAGAAACCAGTTCTGCCCAACGCGCAAAGTTTGGAACAAGGCCAGCTTGTAGGCGGGAAGCGAACTCTTGAACACCAACCACCGCAGTCTCATCAAAAATTTTATCAGTCCGAACCTGTCCTTGAGCTTCAGCATAAAAACTTTCGCGTTGCGGTAGAGCGTATTCATAACATTCCTCAAACTTTGAAGCCCACATATCTTTAATTCGCTTGGCGCGATTAAACTTGGCGACAAGGTTTGCCCCCTCATTAGGGGTAATTTGAGGAAGTTGTTCAACTTCAATCATCTGTTAGCCCATCAATCCGCGACCAAAGCCGCCACCACCACGAGAGCCAGAGATAAGAGAACGCATACCGTAGACACCAGAGCCTTTAGAAACAGCATCTTGAAGACGCTTTTCTTTATCCTGTGCCTTAACGGCAGCAGCATCAGCCTTTGCAGCGGCTTGCTGTTCAGCGATTGCAGGATCGGGTGGTGGAACAGGAGGCGGTTTAGGGGATGAAAAGCACATGGGACACTCCATTTTCTATTCGAGCCATACACGCCTAAGCGCAAGTTTACAATGGACTAGATATAACTCTGTTCTGTTTTCTTTGCAAAGGCTTCCGATTGAACACATCAAACTCACCCTTTACCATGACAGGCCGTCTATTCTGACCAGTCAATGTAAGGCTTCTGCCCTCTCCACCGCCAATAAGACAGTATTGCAGGGCATCATGAACGTGAGAAAACTTATTCTTTTCGGGTTTAGAGTCATGCCGAACAGTCCCACTGACTTGCATACGCCTATAGTGGTAGCCACCCTTGAAGCCACGCAGTAGATTTACGCAGCGACTATCAACCAAGAAGGCCGCTTGCCCGTCGATCATACGATTTAACGAAGACGTGACGGCTTCAATGCGTAGCGCAGGATCATTATTACCAGCAGGAAACGCTTTAATACCCGCTGAACGAAGGATCTGAAACGGAGTTCGCTCATCAGTTTGTGCTCTATAGTCACCAGCAGGATCTCCATAAACCATGAATTGTGATTGAGGAAATCTCTGCGCTGCCTCAATGCGGAATAGTTCAGCAAATCGGACAATGCCCATATCCTCTGCTACCAACTCATGCAGGACGACCCACTTGCCTCGTACATGCTGAGCAAAGACAGCAGCAGGAGTAAGACCAAAGTCCATCCCAACAATGATCGGAACATGAGGCACTGGGAGTATGGGGTCTTTTGACACATGCACATCTTCGACGAACATGGAGTATACTGGCTTACCATCTGATAGCGTCCCGACCTTATTCATCACATAGACATCAATCCAAGACTTTGTTTTGCCCTCGATAATGCGAGGATAATAGTCTGGAGTTAGGTTTGCGCGGTTCTCTGCCTTGTCATTTAGGTGGTAACCAGTCAGATTACCCTCAGAATTACGTTCTTCTACCATGCCAGACGGCTGATTAAAGAACTTCCAAGTGTCTGGTTTGACCAGCATCAGGGCTTC
>Ga0075458_10000269_pt1 | contig 16869 bp, 14 predicted proteins | sample DEB3_08_DNA_FD_77576 | JGI IMG/M metagenome (GOLD analysis project Ga0075458, IMG submission 77576) | Aqueous microbial communities from the Delaware River and Bay under freshwater to marine salinity gradient to study organic matter... | ecosystem: Environmental > Aquatic > Marine > Coastal ... | reverse complement strand
GCCCTGACGCATGATGTCGCGCACATGCGTGAGCAAGCGACGGCCCAAGGCGCCGCCCGGATGGGAGCGGGCAAAGTCTTCGGCCTTGAAGCCGCGCGCATCGAGCAAGGCCACGGCCAAGGCATCGCTCAGGGCAAGTTGTGCCGTGGTGCTGGCTGTAGGCGCCAGATTCAGCGGGCACGCCTCCTGATCAACGCCGCTGTCAAGCACCAGGTCCGCATGACGGGCCAGGGTGGACTGAGGGTTACCGGTCATGGCGATCAACTTGACGCCCTGCCGTTTCAGAACAGGCAAGATGGCCGTCAGCTCCTCGGACTCACCGCTATTGGAAATGGCCAGCACCAGATCAGCGGGGGTGATCATGCCCAGGTCCCCATGGCTGGCTTCAGCGGGATGAACAAACATCGCCGGCGTTCCGGTAGAAGCCAGGGTGGCCACGGTCTTGCGGCCAATATGGCCGCTCTTGCCCATGCCCATGACAACCACCCGACCCTGAACCTCGAGCACCATGCCCACGGCCCGGGCGAAGTCCGCCCCAAGCCGCAGGCGCAAGCCCAGCACTGCCTGCGCCTCGATGTCCAGAGTTTCGCGCGCCAGTCGCAAGGCCCGCTCAGGGTCAAGCAGACGACTTGAGTTTGCAGGGATCTTCATGGGCTGATTCTATCGAGTGGCTACCGAGCGTGGGTGTGGGCCTGCCGTTTGCCTGCTCAGGCTTGTTAGTATTCACGCCATGGGAGCACTTGAACTGACCTTGCTGTACCTGCTGGCCTCCGTCCTGGGGGTGGTGGCCTGCCGCTTCCTGAAACTCCCCCCCATGCTCGGCTATCTGGTGGTGGGCATCCTGATTGGCCCCAACGCGCTGGCACTGGCGCAGAACTCGGAGGGGGTGCGACATCTGGCGGAGTTTGGCGTAGTCTTCCTGATGTTTGTCATCGGGCTGGAGTTCAACCTGCCCAAGTTGCGTGCCATGCGCCGACATGTCTTTGGCCTGGGCCTGCTTCAGGTGCTGTTGACCATGGCGATCACTTTTGTGGCCTGCATGTCGCTGGGTCTTTATTTGCCCGCCCTGAACATGGCCTGGCCGACTGCGGTAGCACTTTCAGGCGTCATGGCCATGAGCAGCACCGCCATTGTGGGCAAACTGATGGCCGATCGACTGGAGCTCGATAGCGAGCATGGTCAACGCGTCATCGGGATTTTGCTGTTTCAGGATTTAGCTGTGGTGCCTCTCTTGGTGCTGATCCCGGCATTGGGCAGCACGCCCGACCAGATGCTGACTTCTTTGGGTTTGGCCCTGATCAAGGCCGTGGTCTTGCTGGCCTTGCTCTTGCTCGGTGGTCAGCGGGTCATGCGTTGGTGGCTCACACTGGTGGCGCGTCGTAAGACCAATGAGTTGTTCATGCTCAACCTGCTGTTGGTCACGCTAGGGCTTGCCTGGCTCACCGAACTGGCCGGTCTTAGCCTGGCGCTGGGGGCTTTTGTGGCCGGCATGTTGATTTCAGAAACCGAGTTCAAGCACCAGGTTGAAACCGACATTCGCCCATTTCACGACATCTTGTTAGGCCTTTTCTTTGTCACGATTGGCATGCTGCTGGACTGGCACATTGTCTGGAGTCAGCTGGGCCTGGTGCTGATATTTCTGATCGCCTCGCTGTTACTGAAGTTGGGGCTGATCACCGTGTTGACCCGGTTGTTGGGAGCCTCAACCGGGGTGGCTCTGCGCACCGGCCTTTATCTGGCGCAGGGGGGTGAGTTTGGCTTTGTGTTGTTGACTTTGGCTCAGACTGAGCGGCTGATGGGTGCCAGCCTGCTCAACCCGATCCTGGCCTCGATGGTCATTTCCATGCTGGCAACGCCTTTCATCATTAACTACAGCAACACGCTGGTCATGAAGCTGGTCTCAAGCGATTGGTTGCAACAGTCGCTGCAAATGACCAATATTGCGCGCACATCCATCAACACCAGCCAGCATGTGATCATTTGCGGTTATGGCCGTTGTGGACAAAACCTGGCGCGAATTCTTGACACCCAGAAGATTCCTCATATGGCCCTGGACCTCGACCCCGACCGCGTCCGGCAGGCCAACGCTGCCGGCCATTCCGTGGCCTTTGGCGATGCGACTCGTCTGCAAGCCTTGTTGGCAGCCGGCCTGCACCGCGCCAGTGCGATGGTCATTACCTACCTGGATGTGCCCAGTTCGCTCAAGGTACTGGCGCTGGTGCGCGAACACGCGCCCCAGTTGCCAGTGATCGTACGAACCCAGGACGATGCGCCGCTGGAGCGACTGCAGGCGGCCGGCGCCACCGAGGTGGTGCCTGAGGCTATCGAAGGCTCGCTGATGCTGGCCAGTCATGCGCTGGCGCTGCTGGGCGTGCCGATGCGCCGCGTCATTCGCATCGTGCAGGACCAGCGTGATGCGCGCTACAACCTGTTGCGCGGCTACTTTCATGGCTCTGATGATGCAGCCCTTGAGGAGGGCGCCCAGGAACGTTTGTCCAGCATCACCCTGCCGGCTGGCTGTGTCTGGGCGGGCCAAACCGTTGCTGCCTTGATGCTGGCCCTGCCCGCTGTACGTATTATCAATTTGCGCCGTCACAACGGTAAAAATATGGCCGCCACTGAAGCGCTTGTGTTGGAGGAGGGTGACACGCTGGTCCTGTCGGGGCAGGCAGAACCCCTGGCGCTGGCCGAAGCGCTTATTTTGAAAACCTGAGGAGTTCAACATGCCCGAGCTCAACGTCAGCGATTACCTGCGCAAGCACATTCGAACCGTGCCGGACTGGCCTGTGCCAGGGGTACAGTTTCGTGACATCACGCCCTTGTTGCAAGACCCGCAGGTTTTTCGGGTGATGGTGGATGCCTTTGTGCACCGGTACATGGACCCGGCCATGCGGCCCGATGTGGTGGCCGGCCTGGATGCGCGAGGCTTTATTCTTGGCTCGGTGATTGCCTATGAGCTTACCGTCGGGTTCGTGCCGATCCGAAAAAAAGGCAAGCTGCCATTTCGAACCGTGGAACAAACCTACGAGTTGGAATACGGCAGCGCAACCGTTGAACTGCACACCGATGCGGTGCAGCCTGGGCAAAAGGTTTTGCTGGTTGACGACCTGATCGCAACCGGGGGCACCATGATGGCGGGCTTGCAGCTGCTTAAAAAATTGGGGGCCGAGGTTTTGGAGGGTTGCGCCATTGTGGACTTGCCTGAGCTGGGCGGATCGGCCAAGTTGCGGGCGGCTGGACTGCCACTCTTTACGCTAGTGGATTTTGCAGGGCACTGAGGTCTTTGCTGTCCTGCCGTATTCCTTCCGCCAACAAACCAATTACTTGCCAATACAGAAGCTGGAAAAAATCACGCCCAGCAGGTCTTCATTGCTGAATTCGCCGGTGATTTGGTTGAGCTCGTTCTGAGACAGGCGCAGCTCTTCAGCCAACAGATCCAGCGCTGGCAACGTTGCTTTCAAGTGATCTGCGGCCATTGCCAGATGGGACTGGACCTGACGCAAAGCCTGCACATGTCGCTGGCGGGCAATGAACAAGCCCTCCGCGTCGGCCTGCCAGCCGGCGATCTCCAGGAGCTTGCGCCGCAGGACATCCAACCCTTCGCCCGTTTTGGCTGAAAGACTCAGTGGCTGCTGCGCAGCTTGGCCGCTGAGTGCATCGGCCTTGTTCCAGATATTCAGTACCGTCACCTGGGGGGGGAGATGTTCTGCGAGTTGGCGTGCAATTTCGTGATCAGCGTTCAGGTAGCTTTCATCAAGCTGTCGGGTCAGGTCGTGCAGAAACAGCACCGCATCGGCGCCACGAATTTCATTCCATGCTCGCTCAATGCCAATCTTTTCAACTTCGTCATGGCTCTCGCGCAAGCCAGCCGTGTCGATCACATGCAGGGGCACGCCTTCAATTTGAATGGTTTGCTGCACCTTGTCGCGGGTTGTACCGGCAACCGGCGTGACGATGGCCAACTCCGCCCCGGCCAGCGCATTGAGCAGTGAACTCTTGCCGACATTGGGTTGGCCCGCCATGACGACCTTGATGCCTTCACGCAACAGCGCGCCCTGGCGGGCGTGCTGCAACACCCGGCCGAGTTGCTCCTGCAAACGCTTGAGCTGCCCTTGGGCATCGGCTTTCTGCAGAAAATCGATTTCCTCTTCAGGAAAGTCCAGGGTTGCCTCAACCAACATGCGAAGGTGTATCAGGCGTTCGCGCAGATTTTCTATTTCGCGGGAAAACTCACCGATCAGTGAGCGGCTCGCGCTTCGGGCAGCCGCCTCGGTGCTGGCATCGATCAGGTCGGCGATGGCCTCAGCTTGCGCCAGATCGATCTTGTCATTGAGAAACGCCCGCTCTGTGAACTCACCGGGTCGCGCCAGTCGCATCGCGGCCAATCCGGCTGACTTCTCTTTGGTCTGGTCTTCCTTGGCCGCTTCAATGCATCGGGCCAGTAGAAGCTGCATCACAACCGGTCCGCCGTGCGCCTGTAGCTCCAGCACATCTTCACCGGTGTAGGAATTGGGGGCTGGGAAATACAGGGCCAGGCCCTGGTCGATGGGCGATCCGTCCGCCGCCCTGAATACCAAGTAAGTCGCTTCGCGTGGATTGAGCGGACGGCCGCAAATCGTGTCGATCAGAGGAGCCAAGTCAGGCCCGGACACTCTCACAATGCCCACACCGCCGCGGCCGGGTGCGGTGGCAATGGCAACAATCGGGTCCTGGTTGGCTGCTTTCATGTCCGGCGCCAAATGACATCAGCACGGCCTGATCAGATCACTATTTGAACTTGGGCAGGTTGAATTGGGGTGGCACACCCATCCGGGTGTTGATCAACCACTGCTGGGCAATCGACAGGATGTTATTGGTCAGCCAGTAAAGCACCAGGCCGGCCGGGAAGAAGAAGAACATCACACTGAACATCAGCGGCATGATCCACATCATCTTGGCCTGCATCGGGTCGGGTGGTGCGGGGTTGAGGGCTGTCTGCAACAAGGTAGTCAGCGTCATCAGCAAAGGCAGGATGTAGTAAGGGTCCATGGCGGAGAGGTCCTTGATCCAGCCGATCCAGGGTGCATTGCGCATTTCCACCGATGAAAGCAAGACCCAGTACAAGGCGATAAAGAAGGGGATCTGGATCATGATAGGCAAACAGCCGCCCATCGGGTTGACCTTTTCCTCCCGGTAGATCTTCATCATTTCCTGTTGCATCTGCTGGGGGTTGTTTTTCAAGCGTTCGCGCATTTCCATGATGCGTGGGTTGATGGCTTTCATCTTCGCCATGCTGGCATAGGCCTTAGCATTGAGCCAATAAAACGCTATCTTCAACACCACCACTAGGGCCACGATTGACCAACCCCAGTTGTGCAGAATTTTGTGCAGTTGGTCCAACAACCAATACAGCGGCTTGGCCAGGATAGTCAGCCAGCCATAGTCCTTGACCAGTTCAAGTCCGGGTGCCAGCGCTTCAAGTATTTTTTCTTCCTGCGGGCCGGCAAATAGTTTGGCTTCGATCGTCTTGCTGGTTTGCGGTGCGATGTCACCCAGGGGCGTGATCATGCCAACCGAGTACAAGTTGTTGTCAACCTTGCGGACGAATAACTCCCTTGGCACACCCTTGGCCAAGAGCCATGCGCTGGCAAAGTAATGTTGCACCATGGCGACGTAGCCATTGTCAGCCTGTTTATCAATTTCAGCCTTGTTTTTTTCAATATCGCTGAACTCTATCTTTTGGAATTTCTTGTTCTCGGTGTATACCGCTGGGCCCGTGAAGGTGGAGTAGAAGGCCGATTCACCAGTCAGCTTGTTGCCGTCCCTCACCAGTTGCAGATACATCTGAGGTGAGACAAGCGCTGGCCCGCTGTTACTAATTTCATTTCTTACTTTGAGGTCATATTGACCACGCACAACGGTGTAGGTTTTTGTCAGTTTGATGCCAGCCATTTCAGGAGATTCAAACCTGATTTCTAATTGGTTGGCCCCCTCTTTGAGCGCTCGTTCCCCGGGCACAAGCCGCATACCGGTTTTATGGGTCGGAAATGCGCCCCCAATCAGGCCACTTTGAGCCAGGTAAACCCGTTCCTTGCTCTGGTCGAGGAGGACAAATGGCTTCTTGGGGTCGTTGGGGTCTGCATGTTTTAACAACTCTGCTTTAACCAGGCTTGCCCCTTCGGTATCAAATGTCAGCTGCAGCACATCCGAGCTAACCACCACCATTTCACGTTGCACTGTTGGCGTGGTGATTGCCAAAGGGCCCTCGGTGGCAGCCAATTGGCTGCTGCTCGGCCCTTGGTTGGCTGTCGGTAATGGCTCCGTCTTGGATGAATTAGGCGCTTTGATTTCAGTTTTACTGGCCGGGGCAGGAAAGAACGTGGCAGGCCGACCGTTGTATAGCTGCCATTGATCCCATAGCAAAACCAGAGAAAAACCAAAAATCACCCAAAGAATGGTGCGACGAATATCGTTCATAAGGGACTACTTGTGAGAAATTGGGGTGAGCAACCGTGTAAACAAAGTTGGTTTTTCGCTGGGTACGGGATCGTGTCCACCATGGCACCAAGGATGACAACGCAACAATCTGCCCGCCGTCAGATAGGTCCCGACGGCAGCCCCATGACGCTCAAGCGCCGTGAGCGAATAGGCTGAGCAGCTGGGCTCGAAACGACAGGATGACCCCAGCCAAGGACTTAGTACAAGCCGGTAGCCCTTGACCAGGCCGATCAATAGGTGCTTCATGGGTGTTGGCTCCCTCTGGCAGAGACGGCCAGCAGAAGTTGTTTCAACTCTGCACAGACAGCCCGCTTGAGTGCTTCAGAGCTTGCACTGGGAAAACCTGCTCGTTTGAACTCTGCACGCAGGCGTACGACCAGTGCCGACTTTTGTTGGGTGCACTCCACTTTGCGAAACATTTCGTAGATCTGACGCCTTATCGTATTGCGAGTTGCAGATCGCTTGGCCCAGCGTTTTGGAATCAGTGCGCCGATCAGTATGGTGTCTGTGGGTTTGCCCGTAACAGGTCCCGTCGTCAGCGCTTGTTGACCAGTTCTAGTCAATCTGGTCACCTTTGCCAAGCGATCTGTCAATTCATTGTCACCCTCATTGGCATGCAAGGCAAAGTGCTCGGTTAGCGCCAGCTGGCGTCCCGATAGCACCTGCTGAAATTGACTGTGCGTCTTAAGGTGCTCCACGTTCAGGCGACAGTGGGCCTGACGTGCGCACATGCGTTAACCGGCCAGACCCTGCGTGCGGCGCTTGGCGCTTTACGGGTCTGTTTCGTATCGTTAACGCCGCTCGGTTCAGACGGCAAGGCGTTTGCGGCCCTTGGCCCGACGCGCATTGATCACCGCACGACCGCCACGGGTCTTCATGCGAACGAGAAAGCCGTGCGTACGTGCGCGACGGATCTTGGACGGTTGGTAAGTACGTTTCATTTTCTATCTTTCCGCGAAAAACCTGTGATTATCCCTAATTTTCATCGTTACGGCAATGGTCCCGCTTGTCTGATCCATTGATTGAGCATTCTTGGTTCGAATGCCAATTCAGGTTTTCCCTAATTTGTGGATAAGTTCTTGATAAATTAAGATTTCTAAGACCATTTTTGTTAGAATATCCACATTTTCATAGCGTATGACCAATAGACAGCTTGGACGTCTGCCTGATTCTGGCGGATCCTCTTCTCAACCAAGCTTATGGCAAACCTGTCTTGATTTGCTGGCACAGGAAATCCCTGAGCAGCAATTCAGCACCTGGCTCCGTCCGCTTCAGGCCGAGGTGTCAGCCGATGAGTCAAAAATCACTATTTTTGTTGCCAATCGCTTCAAACTTGATTGGGTTCGGGCTCAGTACAGCCAGCGTATAGCCAGCGCACTTAGCGCGGTTTTCGGTCATCCCATGGCCGTTGAGTTAGTGCTTACCCCCAGGGATTCCAATGCTGGGTTTGCTTCGCCTTCAAAATTATCTAAGTCCTCGTCCGCTCTTGAAGATATCGATATTGGCGAAGAGGCCTCTCTTGCGCCGGCGCGAAATCGCCTTAATAGCGTCTTGACGTTTGAGACCCTGGTGGAGGGGACCGCAAATCGCATGGCCCGTGCCGCTTCCATGCATGTCGCGGGGTTTCCCGGTCAGTTGTACAACCCCCTCTTTATTTATGGCGGTGTGGGGCTGGGCAAAACCCATTTGATGCATGCGATTGGCAATCGGCTTTTGGCTGAAAACCCGCTAGCGAAAGTTCTCTACATCCATGCCGAACAGTTTGTCTCCGATGTGGTCAAGGCTTATCAGCGCAAGACTTTTGATGAGTTCAAGGACAAGTACCACTCGCTGGACTTGTTGTTGATCGACGATGTGCAGTTTCTGGCCAACAAGGAGCGTACCCAGGAAGAGTTTTTCAACGCCTTTGAGGCCTTGCTTAACAAAAAGTCGCACATTGTCATGACCAGCGACACCTATCCGAAGGGCCTCACCGATATTCATGAGCGGCTGATTTCTCGCTTTGACTCAGGTCTGACGGTGGCCATTGAGCCCCCGGAGCTGGAGATGCGGGTGGCCATCCTGATCAGCAAGGCACTGGCTGAAAACGCCTTCATGCCAGAAGAAGTTGCTTTTTTTGTTGCCAAAAATGTGCGTTCCAATGTGCGCGAACTAGAAGGCGCTTTGAGAAAAATTCTGGCCTACTCTCGGTTTAATCAAAAAGAAATTTCCATTCAATTGGCGCGGGAGGCCCTAAGGGATCTGCTTTCCATTCAAAACCGCCAGATTTCTGTAGAAAACATTCAAAAAACAGTGGCCGACTTTTACAAGATCAAAGTTGCCGACATGTACTCCAAAAAACGACCCGCCAGCATTGCCAGGCCACGTCAAATTGCCATGTATCTGGCCAAGGAGCTGACCCAAAAGAGCCTTCCGGAGATCGGCGAACTGTTTGGCGGGCGGGATCACACAACCGTTTTGCATGCTGTTCGAAAGATTGGCGGTGAACGACAGCAAAACAATGAGCTGAACCAACAACTTCATGTGCTGGAACAGACCCTCAAAGGCTAAAACCACCCGCCATGAACATCAAAATAAGCCGGTTCCCGCAAAACCCTGGGGATAGATTTAGAACAAGCCCCGAGTTATCCACAGATTTGTTGGTTTCAGTTAGTTTATTCATATCCTTCAGTGTTCGGTTCCAATGGCTATAAACAAGGGTTTACCTTCTGCAAGTACTTGATAAAAAAAGAGAAAATCTAACTGTTCACAGATACGGCGCTGCTTTACCTACTACAACTATCTTTAAATAAAGAATCAAGAAAGACTGACATGATCGTCCTTAAGTCAACTCAAGAAAAAGTTCTTTCAGTTCTTCAATCCGTTTCCGGCATTGTTGAGCGTCGTCACACCCTGCCGATTTTGGCCAATGTGATGATCCGCAAGACAGGGCGTGCCTTGCAATTCACGACCAGTGATCTTGAAATTCAAATTCGTACAACGGCAGAGCTGGACGGTGACGCGGGCGACTTCACCACCACCTTGGGTGCACGCAAACTGATTGACATCCTTCGCACCATGCCATCCGATCAGACCGTTTCGCTGGAGTCGTCCCAGGCCAAGTTAATCCTGAAGGGAGGCAAAAGCAAATTCACCTTGCAGGCATTGCCTGCAGAAGACTTTCCCCTGGTACAGGAGTCTGCCACGTTCGGCCCTGCTTTCAGCGTGCCGCAGAAAACTCTGAAAGAGTTGCTGCGCCAGGTTTCCTTTGCCATGGCGGTCCATGATATTCGTTACTACCTTAACGGGATTTTGTTTGTTGCTGAGGGCAAACAATTGAGTTTGGTCGCTACGGATGGCCACCGTCTGGCATTCACTTCGGCCATGCTTGATGTAGAGGTCCCAAAGCAGGAGGTCATCTTGCCGCGCAAGACCGTCCTTGAAATGCAGCGCCTTCTCAGTGACGCAGAGGGCGCGATTGAAATGAGGTTTGCCAACAACCAGGCAAAGTTCATTTTTGATGGCATGGAATTTGTCACCAAACTGGTTGAGGGAAAGTTTCCTGATTACAACCGTGTCATTCCCAAAAATCATAAGAATGCCATCATCTTGGGTCGCACAACCCTACTGTCAAGCTTGCAACGCACAGCCATCCTGACCAGCGATAAGTTCAAGGGCGTACGACTAAATCTGGAACCAGGAAGCCTGCAGGTGGCCTCCAGCAATGCCGAGCAGGAAGAAGCGATGGACGAGATGGATATCGACTACAGCGGACCCAGCATAGAAATTGGTTTCAATGTCAGCTACCTGATCGATGTGCTTGCCAATATGGAGCAGGAAATGGTCAAGCTGGAGTTGTCCGATGCCAACAGCTCGGCGCTGATATCCAACCCAGAAAACAACAGCTTCAAATACGTGGTCATGCCCATGCGTATCTAGAAACTTCCGGTAGCACCGCGCAAATTTATAAGTAGCGCGGCATGAGCAATCACTCTTTTGATAGTTAGTTAAAAAAGTTTGTAATGACAGAAGAAAACAAAGCGGGGGAGGGATCACCCGCCGACACCAGCCAATCCTATGGCGAAGGCGCAATTCAAATTCTTGAGGGTCTTGAGGCAGTTCGCAAGCGACCCGGAATGTATATTGGCGATACATCGGACGGAACGGGTCTGCATCATCTGGTCTTCGAGGTGGTGGACAACTCGATTGATGAAGCGCTTGCTGGTCACTGTGACGATATTGTTGTCACCATCCACACCGACAACTCGATCAGTGTCGTTGACAACGGGCGCGGTATTCCAACCGGCGTCAAGATGGATGACAAGCATGAACCCAAGCGCAGCGCGGCAGAAATCGCTCTGACCGAGCTGCATGCGGGAGGCAAGTTCAACCAGAACAGCTACAAGGTTTCCGGTGGCCTGCATGGCGTCGGGGTTTCCTGTGTCAACGCCTTGTCCAAGTGGTTGCGCCTGACGGTACGACGAGACGGCAAGGTTCACCTGCTTGAATTTGCCAGGGGCTTTGTCCAGAACCGACTTCTTGAGAATGCGGGTGGCGCAGAAGTTTCGCCCATGAAGATCACGGGTGCCACAGAAAAGCGCGGCACCGAAGTTCATTTTCTACCTGATACCGAGATCTTCCAGCAGAACAACGATTTTCATTATGAGATTCTTAGCAAACGACTTCGCGAATTAAGCTTTCTCAACAACGGGGTACGAATTCGGCTCAAAGATGAGCGCGATGGCCGCGAAGATGATTTTTCGGGAGCCGGTGGTGTCAAGGGCTTTGTCGACTTCATCAATGCGAACAAGAAAATTTTGCATTCCAACGCCTTTCATGCCCTTGGCGCCCGCGAGGCAGAAACTTACGGAGGAATTCCTGGAACGGAGATCGCTGTTGAAGTGGCCATGCAATGGAACGATGGCTATAACGAATCCGTGCTGTGCTTTACCAACAACATTCCCCAGCGTGATGGCGGCACCCATCTGACGGGTTTGCGCGCGGCCATGACCCGGGTTATCAGCAAGTACATTGAAAGCAATGAGTTGGCCAAAAAGGCCAAGGTAGATATTTCGGGCGACGACATGCGCGAGGGTTTGTGCTGTGTGCTGTCTGTTAAAGTGCCCGAGCCAAAATTCAGCAGCCAGACCAAGGACAAGCTGGTCAGCTCTGAAGTGCGCGCCCCGGTCGAAGACATCGTGGCCAAGGCGTTGATGGATTTCTTGGAAGAGCGCCCCAATGATGCGAAGATCATTTGCGGCAAGATCGTTGAGGCCGCCCGCGCCCGCGAGGCGGCTCGCAAGGCGCGCGAAATGACCCGTCGCAAGGGCGTGCTCGACGGCATGGGCTTGCCCGGCAAGCTGGCTGATTGTCAGGAAAAGGATCCCTCACTGTGTGAGATCTACATTGTGGAGGGAGACTCTGCGGGCGGCTCGGCCAAGCAGGGACGTGATCGAAAATTCCAGGCCATTCTGCCGCTACGCGGCAAGATTCTCAATGTTGAAAAGGCGCGCTATGAAAAGTTGCTGACTAGCAACGAGATCGTGACCTTGATCACGGCCTTGGGAACGGGCATCGGCAAAGCGGCCGTTGAAAGCGGAAAGTCAGGGGTGGACGACTTCAACATCGACAAGCTGCGCTACCACCGCATCATCATCATGACGGACGCCGATGTTGATGGTGCCCATATTCGTACCCTGTTGCTGACCTTTTTCTATCGACAAATGCCAGAGCTGGTGGAGCGCGGGCACATCTACATTGCACAACCCCCGCTTTACAAGGTCAAGGCCGGCAAGGAGGAGTTGTATCTGAAGGATGGCAGCGCGCTGGATGCCTTTCTGTTGCGGGTGGCTCTGGTCAATGCAACCATCCACACAGGTGGGGCCAACAATACGGAAATTAGCGGCGAAACACTGGCTGAACTGGCCCGCAAGCATCAATTGGCTGAGGCCGTTATTCATCGCCTGCATAGCTTCATGGATGACGAGGCCTTGCGCGCCATTGCCGATGGCGTGAGCCTGAGTCTGGAAGACTTGCCCCAGGCACAAGCGTCAGCCGCTGCTTTGCAGGACAAGCTTGCCGGTGCTGAGGTGGTCGCTGAATTTGATGTTCGCAGTGACAAGCCGATCCTGACCATTCGGCGGCGCCACCATGGCAACGTCAAGAGCAGCGTCATCACCCAGGATTTTGTTCATGGCGCTGACTACGCGGCGCTCGCCGATTCGGCCCATACGTTTAGGGGTCTGCTGGGCGAGGGCGCCAGGGTCGTTCGTGGCGAGGGCGACAAAGCGAAGGAAGAGCGGGTGAGCGATTTCCGCCAGGCCATGAGCTGGCTGATCGCTCAGGCGGAGCATGCCACCAGCCGGCAGCGCTACAAGGGTCTTGGCGAAATGAACCCCGAGCAGCTCTGGGAGACCACCATGGATCCGGGTGTGCGCAGATTGCTGCGGGTTCAAATCGAAGATGCGATCGAGGCGGACCGTGTCTTCACCATGTTGATGGGCGATGAAGTTGAGCCGCGGCGCAATTTCATAGAGACCAATGCCCTGCGCGCGGGCAATATCGACGTCTAGTGTCCGGTGATGCTGAGATCGATAATTGTTCTTGCTGCAGCCGTTGCCCCCTTCATGAGTCACGCCATCGAAGAGCCTGTCTACGAGGTTAAAAGACGTATCGACGATGTTGAGATTCGCAGCTATGCGCCCTATTTGGTGGCGGAGGTTGTGGTTGACGGCCCACCGGAAGAGGCGGGAAAGGCGGCCTTTCCGATTCTGGCGGCTTATATCTTTGGTAAGAACAAGGGCGAACGCAAGCTCGAAATGACAGCGCCGGTGACGCAATCGAAGGATCCTGTCAAGATGGCGATGACGGCCCCGGTCACGCAGACGGCCAAGGGGGGGAGATTCGTGGTGCAGTTTGTGCTGCCGCGAGACGTCACCCTGGAAACGGCCCCCGAACCGCTTGACCCTCGCGTCCAGGTACGACAAGTGCCGGCTCATTCGGTGGCTGCGATTCGTTATTCGGGCCGTTGGACGCAGGCCAATGATGAGGAGCACATAAATAAGCTTCAGGCCATTATGCGCAGCGCCGGGGTTACCTGGTCGGGCGAGCCCATTCTTTCACGCTACAACGCTCCCTTTACACCGTGGTTCCTGCGGCGAAATGAAGTCTGGTTGGCACTTCCCCAGGAAAATTGACGCCCACCCGCCCGTTTTGGGGTGTTGCTTATTTCAAGTCGGGTGAAGCCAAGAGCGGCCTCGCCTCTGCGAACAGACCCATTGTGAGCTATTGTTTTTTCAACGGTTTTTATTCCCTCACAATGCCCCTGCAGCTACAGCAGTAACTAGGGAAGGGGCCGGAGAATTATTTTTTCTGGCGATTCAGTTCCAGCTGAGCATCCACCAGCCTGACCGTTTCATCCACCACCGGGTGGCGCAGACCGTGCTGGGCTGCGATGGACTGGACCAGTCGGTCCACACGCTCAATATTGGGGGCGCCACCGTACAGGGCGCGCGCTGCAGAGGAGGGGCTGCCCAGCCCCTGTGCAGCGGCGGCATATTTTTCAAACGGCACCATGTCGCTGGGATGAGCACCCAACTTCACACAGAGATCGCTTACCCAGTTATAGACAGCGCCAGCGGCTGCCAGATCGGAGTGGACGGCCTCCTTGATGGGTCGAATACCCTCCGCTGTGACGCACCGGTAGTTGCCCGCCAGCAGCATGCTCCACTTGGCCAGTGGGACGAACACAGAGTCATGAACCTTGAGTTTGACCGGCAGCTCCAGCCGCTCACCGTTCACCTCCAGCCGAGCGGCTTCAATGTCAGACTGCAACTGGCGCAATATGGCCGTGTGCGCCTCCGAGTCAAAGCGCGCGGCCTTGAAGTTGGTCGGCAGGCGAACCTGCAGCACATTCACCGGCTCTTCCGGCGGCCTGAAGGCCTGGGGATCCGGGCTGCACAGGGTCATGCACTTTGGATCAAAACTATCCCACACACCAGGGTCGGTGAAAGCGTTGCGACAGGCTTGCAAATCGACCCCAGGCAGGCGGGCCAGATAGGGCAGCGGGGGCATGTTCATGATCGACATGCACGGTTTTTTTGATTTCGCAATCGCCTCCAGCAACTCCCTGACACCGGGGCTTCGGTATTGTGGCTCCTGCATGGCCAGGCCAATCAGGTCGAAATCCGCCGGATTGACATCGGCCGGGCCAGCGCCCCGCACCTTGCCCGGTAATTTGCGAGTATCGATTTCCACCAGACCCTCGCGCCCCTTGATCGGCATCCGTACCCTAAAGCCTTCCTTGTTGATCAAGTCTGCTTCGGCCGGGAGGCAGACCAGGGTGGCGCTGTGGCCCGCCATCAGCAACTTGCTGGCGAGCAAGGAGCCATAGGAAGCGCCAAGAATGAGAATGTTGTACGGATTGTTCATGGGGTTGTTACTTTGAAATTAGAAAAGCCAGACGGTATTGGAAAAATTTATGGATCAGGCGATCTATTCTAATGGGGTGACCAAAAAAGTGTTTCATGATTCTCTTGTCGACGAAAATAGGCGAGAAGGGGCAGAAGGCAAATGCTTCCCGCCTTATTTTTTGGGTTGGCGTGGAGATGAACATCTGGCAAGGGGGTTGACGATGTGGCGTATGTTGCTGGGCTTGCTGCTGCTGCTGGGCATTCAAACAATGCGCATCATGGGGTTGATATCCGCGAGCCGTTGGCAATCAACAGGTGGGCGCCTTCTCTGGCATGTGCTCATCGCGGTGTTGACGGCGGTGGGCCTGTTTCTGGTGGTGTGGGGGTTTGCTTTGGCGCGGGAGCAGCCCATGCCCCTGTGGCAACCAGTCGGCGCCCTAAAACACCTTGCGTTTGCGCTGACCGCATTCAGTTTTGTCTTGCTGGCTGCGGCGGTGGTTCCGGCCAATCATCTGAAGGCGAAACTTAAGTTCCCGTTTGTACTGGCTGTCAAAAGCTGGGCATTAGGTCACTTGTTGCTCAACGGCATGCTGGCCCACGTCTTATTGTTTGGGACTGTGCTGGCCTGGTCCGTTTGGGCGTTTCGTTACCTCAGGCGGCGAGAGATGAAGGAACATGCGCCTACAGCGCCGGCGGCAACAGGACTCACCTTACTCGCCTTGGCCTTGGGGCTACTGGCTTGGTGGGGGTTCGCCGCGGTCCTGCATGGCTGGCTGATCGGCATCAAGCCCATCGCCTGGTTCTAATCTTCGGTCAGGCCAGGCGCCCATTCTGGTAATCATGAACCGCTGTCATCAATTCTTCTCGGGTGTTCATCACAAACGGACCATATTGCGCAATCGGCTCCTTGAGAGGCTTGCCGGCGATCAGCAGTACGCGAGTGGCGCCATCGGCCGCGCGCAATTGAACCCCATCGCCCCCGTTGGCCAGGATGGCCATACGCTGGCTGGGAACCTGGGTCGTGCCATCCGCGCCGGCAACTTCAACAACGCCCCGGTAGACATAGAGAAAGGCGTGATGTCCGGTGGGCAGGCTTTGCGAAAACTCGCTGTCGGCCGGTAAAAGAATATCCAGATACAAAGGCTCCGTAGGGAACTCTTGTTCGGGCCGGGCCACAGCGCCACGAACGCCGTGACTTTCGCCGCTGATAACCCTGACCAAGACACCGCTGTCCAGGGTGTATTCGGGAATCTCGGCGCTTTGGATGTCGCGGTACCAGGGAGGGCACATCTTGTCGCGGCCAGGCAGATTCAGCCAGAGCTGAAACCCCTCCATCACGCCCGCTTCCTGCTCAGGCATTTCGCTGTGAATCAGGCCCCGGCCGGCCGTCATCCATTGCACGCCACCGTTTTGCAGCAACCCTTCGTGCCCGGCGCTGTCGCGATGTCGCATGCGACCCGCGACCATGTAGGTCACGGTTTCAAAGCCGCGGTGAGGATGGTCCGGAAAGCCAGCGATGTAGTCATCCGGATCGTCGCTGGCAAAGTGGTCGAGCATCAAAAAGGGATCGAGTCGCTGCTGCAGATCGTGAGTGAGAACGCGGGTTAGCTTGACGCCTGCGCCATCGGAAGTGGCCTGCCCGACCACCAGGCGCTCTACGGCGCGAGGCCGGCTGATTAACGGGGTTGTATTCATGGCTGGCGCGGGGGGTCAAGTCCACCCGAGAGAAGGATTTATTCGGGGGTCTTGGTCGCGCAGGTATTGATGCCAAACAGGGAATACGGCGGGCACCAACCCGCCAGCCCCGTAGCCAGTGGAACCAGACCCAACCAACCCCACCAGCCAACCGTACCACTAGCAGCCAGGCCGATCAGCACCAGGCCGGCCACAATTCTGATGACGCGGTCCGCGCCGCCTACATTTTTAATCATCCCTATTCTCCTATCAGCAAAAAGCTTACTCAAGCCGCAACAGCGTAACCCTCTTCGGCAATGACCTTGGA
>Ga0075458_10000268_pt1 | contig 16883 bp, 15 predicted proteins | sample DEB3_08_DNA_FD_77576 | JGI IMG/M metagenome (GOLD analysis project Ga0075458, IMG submission 77576) | Aqueous microbial communities from the Delaware River and Bay under freshwater to marine salinity gradient to study organic matter... | ecosystem: Environmental > Aquatic > Marine > Coastal ... | reverse complement strand
TGGGCATGGAGGTCGAAGTTGTTTTGGCTGCGGTTAAGAAAAATGCCGGCACTTCTACAAAGAGTTCTGCCGAGAGTGTTGCAACCAGCAATTGGCGACCAGATCCAAACGAACCGCGGTTAATGTTGGAGCGAGAGGTTTTGAAGGTTCGCTTGCAAATGCCCGCTTTAATGAGAAGTTGGCGGGAGTTAGAATCAAATGCATTTTCACATCCTGCTTATATTAAGTTGCGGGAGTTCATCGACACTCAAAGTGATTTTGCACCGGTTGATTTGTCGGCAACCGATTCCGAGGATTTGAAATCATTTATCACTGAGTTGACTGTGGAGCCGATTAGGACCGATGGTGAGATCTCAGATCGCTATGTCACCAGTATCTGCGCCCGGCTAAATGAAGTGGCTCTAAGCCGCTCTATCGCCGAAGTTAAGTCCTCTTTGCAGCGGTTAAACCCGGTAGAAAATGAGGCGGAGTACAACCGAATCTTCACCGATCTGGTCGCCATGGAGAGCAAGCGTAGAAACCTCAAGGAAATGGCCTTGGGCGAGGGTCTGGCTTAATTTCTCGCTTTCAGAAACCTTGGTCTAGAGTTGCGCGCTGTAAGCCGATCCCTGATAGCTCAATCGGCAGAGCAGCCGGCTGTTAACCGGCAGGTTCTTGGTTCGAGTCCAAGTCAGGGAGCTTTTCATTTAGACTCACTCCCATGGCAATGGTCCGAATTCGCGTAGCTCTTCCTGATCGTCCCGGTTCACTTGGAGCGGTCGCTTCAGCAATTGGTTTTGCCGGCGGAGATATCCGCGGCTTGGTTGTTCTCTCCTCCGAAGGTGGCCGAGGCATAGATGACATCACCGTGGCATTTCCTGGAAATGATCCGCAGGATTTAGTAAATGTTTTAAGTGCAATTGGTGGAGTAGAAGTAATTTCTGTAACTCCAGTTAGCTAATTACTTTAGCTCCATCGCTGGGCAAAGAATCAAAGAATCTTGGGGCTTGGTACCCTGCATCTGCAAAAGCCTTCTCAATGGCTAGAGATATATTTCCGGCATCTTCCTCTTTTATAAGCGCTATGGCGCTGCCACCAAATCCGCCACCAACCATTCGTGCACCAAGAGCTCCATTTGCGTTAGCGGTATCAACTACAAGATCTAATTCGGGACAGGAAACAGTGTACTCATCCCGCAGCGAAATATGGGATTGATTAAGCAGTTCACCAAACTCTAAAAATTGCTTGGCACGCAAATTTTCAACCGCCTTTAAAACTCGGGCAATCTCTGACACCGCATGTCTGGCTCTTTGAAACTCTACTGTGGTTAATTTGTTTTTTTCTCTTTCTAACTGCTGCATCTCAAGATCACGCATGGATGCCACCCCAAGTTTGGCTGCGGCCGATTCACAAGAAGCGCGCCGCTCTGCATACCCGCCATCTATTAGTGCATGGTGGGCTCTAGTATCGACAATTAACAAGCGCAGTCCAGCTTCTGCGAAATCAACGGGAACATGTTGTGTTGAAAGATCTCGACAATCAAGCAGAAGCGCATACCCACTCTTTGCCATCAAGGAAACAGATTGATCCATGATGCCGCAGGGAACTCCGACATATTGATTCTCGGCACGTTGGGTCAACTGTGCTAATTCAGTTGAGGATTTACCAAGTTGAAATAAGTGATTCAAACCGGTTGCCACGCTGCACTCTAGAGCTGCCGAAGAGGAGAGCCCTGCACCCAACGGAACCCTGCCATCTACATATAAATCGAGGCCATTTTCAATTTCTAATGCCCAGATAACTCCGAGGATGTATCGCGACCAACCCGCTCCACCCTTTTGCTGCATCTCTAAAATCGAACTGTGAATCATCTCATCGGGGTGCTGTGCAGAAACGATTCGAATCTGGTCATCATCTCTTTTTCTTATGGCGGATTTAGTCACAGCATCAATAGCAAAAGGGAGAACGAAGCCTTGGCTGTAATCAATGTGTTCGCCAATCAGATTTACTCGACCCGGTCCTTGGGCTATTACCTCTGGTTTAGTGCCAAAGCTTGTTTCAAAGGCTTGTGCTATCTCCATAATTAGAGCGTTACATCCCGCAGTTGTTGAGCGGATTGCTCTGGTTTCAAATCCATCATAAAAGCGCCAAAGGCTGATTCAGAGCCCGCTAAGTACTTGAGCTTTCCAGGTGCGCGTCTGATACTTTGAATCTGCCAATGGAGACGTAGCGCATCACGACCCTCATGAACCGGGGCTTGATGCCATGATGCGATGTAAGGCATGGTCACGCCAAAAACTCCATCAAGTCTTTGTAAAACCTCTTTAGCAATCGGCGCAAAAGTGTTGCATTGCTCTTCACTCAATGACACCAAATCTGCAACACTACTCAGCGGGGCGATGTGAATTTCAAATGGGTAACGTGATGCATAAGGTACATATGCAATCCAATGTTCATTTTTTGCAATAACTCGAGAACCATCAGAAATCTCTCGCGCGACGATGTCATCAAGCAAGACCCGACCAGTCTTTGCAAGATGAGATTGCGCGACTTCAAGCATGCGAGCGGTCTTAGGAGGTAGGTATGAGTAAGCATAAATCTGACCGTGAGGATGATTCAAAGTAACGCCAACCTCTTCGCCACGGTTTTCAAAGGGGGCGATATGTTGAATGTATGGCAACCCCGAAAGCTCTGAGGTGCGATCACGCCAGGCCTCTAAAACAGTGCGGATTTGATGATGAGATAAATCTTTAAAGGAAGAGTCATAATCTGAGGTGTAACAAACTACTTCACATTTTCCGGCCGCTGGAATTGCTGGCGCTGAAAAATCTGGATTTTCAGGTGCCAAAAATTCGGACTCTGGCGGTCGCAAAGAGGGGGAGCGGTTATCAAATACAACTACCTCATAATCACTCTCCGGAATTTCAGTCAAAAAGCCTGGGCGACTTGGCGCTAGAGGATTTAACTCCTTTGGCGGTAAAAAAATACGACCCTGTCTGTGTGCGGCAATAACAACCCACTCATTATTTAACGGGTCTAGCCGCATCTCACCTATCTGAGGTTGTTCTTCTACCGGTCTTTCATCTACAGCTTCTCGAACTTGGCCATTGGTGTCGTAATAACGAATTGTGCGACCATCCATCAAGGTGCGATCTGTGCGGGTGACCCCTGCGCCTAATTTCTTTGCCACCATAATGAGTATTACTCTACCTGCATGTCTGCTACGGCTCATCTTTCCAATGGTGGAGTCGATATCTTTCTCGAGGTAATCGATGGTGCTTTAGTGGTGCGGTATTGGGGCGCCAGCATTGAGGGCGGATTTGAAAATGTCCCCTTTACTAGATCTGTAGCTCATAGTGATTTTGATGCTGTTCAACACCCAGGAGTGATGCGAGAGCATTCTCGCGGTTGGTTGGGTTACCCAACAATCTCAGGTCATCGCGCTGGTGAAAACTGGTCAACTAGATTTTCTGTAACTAAATTGGAGAGTTCCAATAATTCTTTTCGCGCAACTTTGCATGATGCTGATGCGCAATTAACTCTAGAACATTCTGGTCTACTTGATAAATTTGGTGTCTTGAAATCCGCTCTGAAGCTGGTAAACCATGGCGCGGATTACACATTAAATGAACTGTTCTATTGGTTGCCACTAAGCGATAAAGCGGTGCAAACCTTGGATTTTGCTGGTCGTTGGTCCAACGAGAGAAATCCCCAACGTAGAGATATCCAGATTGGAAGATGGGTGCGGGATTCTCATGAAGGACGAAGCGGTCACAACTACACAATTGGCCAAATAGCTTTAGAGGCAGAAACCAATTTCGCGCATGGTCAGGCCTGGGCGGTTTCTTTGGCTTGGAGTGGTGATGTTCAGTACTGTGTAGAAAAAAATTATGAAGGTGTGCAAAGCATCGGAGCCGCAGAAGTTTTGTTGCCTGGTGAGGTAATTTTGAAAACCGGCGAGGAGTACAACGCTCCCGAGTTCTTTGCCTGGTACTCCAACAAAGGTTTAGATGGTTTAGCAAATACTCTTCACCAGCATTTAAGAGCTCGCAGTGTTCATCCAAAAAAACCACGCCCGTTAACACTAAATATGTGGGAAGCGGTTTACTTTGACCACAACGAAGCCAAGATTCGCCAACTCGTTGATATCGCTGCAGAAATCGGAGTCGAGCGGGTAGTCCTGGATGATGGTTGGTTCGGCTCGCGTAGAAATGATCGCGCTGGACTTGGTGATTGGATTGTAAGCAAAGTTGCCTGGCCCAATGGCTTAGGTTCAATTACTAATTATGTTGTTAGTAAAGGGATGGAGTTTGGACTTTGGTTTGAAGGCGAGATGGTCAATCCCGATTCAGATCTATATCGAAATCATCCCGATTGGATTTTGAATATCGCTGGACGAGTGCCACCAACCTGGCGTCATGAGTTGGTTTTGGATCTATCAAAACCTGATGTCTTCGATCATGTTCTTGAGCAGACCAGCAAGATTCTCTCTGAGTATCCGATCTCTTACATCAAGTGGGATCACAATCGCACCTTGGTGGATGCTGGTTCTGCTGGATATCCAGCGGTAAGAATACAGACCCAAAGCTTGTACAGATTGTTTGCTGAATTGAAAAAACGTCATCCCGGATTAGAGATTGAGTCTTGCGCCTCTGGCGGTGCTCGAATTGATCTCGGAATTATTGATTTGGTAGATCGTTTCTGGACTAGTGACAATAACGATGCACTTGAGAGACAACGTATGCAACGTTGGACAATGCAGTTCATTCCACCGGAGCTATTAGGAACCCACATAGGTTCAAACCCGGGACACCAGACTGGACGGGATCTCTCTTTAGCTTTTAGAGCAGCAACTGCACTTTTCGGTCATGCCGGACTCGAACGTGATTTAACCGCATTAAGCCAGGAGGAACTGAAGGCGTTAAAGAGTTGGATTTCTCTTTATAAGAGAGAAAGAAATCTTTTGCATTCCGGAGAGATGATTCGCATGGATTATCCAGATTCTTCACACTATCTCTTTGGTGTAATTGATGAACAGAAATCTGCAGGTATTTTCTCCTACGTACAACTTCAGCCGATTGTTGCTTCTCATGCACCCAAATTGCTTTTCCGGGGCTTAAATGCGAACCAAAAGTATCAACTTAGTGTTATAAATGAAGCAGGGGAGGCGCAGTTCATGGCCGTATCTGCGCCAGATTGGCTGAATTCCGGAGCGGTAATGACAGGCGCGGCATTAGAAGAGGTAGGTCTGCCGGCTCCAATTTTGCGCCCCGAAAATGCGCTCTTGTTAAAAGTGAAAGCGGTTTAGCTTTACTCCAACCAATCTAAGGTTCTGGAGATTGCCTTCTTCCAGAGTTGATATCCCGTGGTTGCCAATTGGCTATTTAAATCGGCGTTCCATCGCATTCCCTCTTGCCATTTAGCTTTCAACTCCGAGGTATCTTTGAAAACACCAACCGCCAGACCTGCTGCGTAAGCCGCGCCTAATGCTGTGGTTTCAATAATCAACGGTCTGACTACATCAACCCCCATGATGTCCGCCTGCATCTGCATGCAAAGTGAGTTTGCGGTAATTCCACCATCAACCCGCATTTCAGGCAGTTTTACTCCGCTATCTGCTGACATCGCGTCCAAAACATCCCGAGTTTGGTAACAGATAGCTTCTAGTGCGGCGCGGGCTAGGTGCGCCTTGGTTGCAGCACGGGTTAATCCAACTACTACTCCGCGCGCATCATTTCGCCAATATGGCGCAAACAACCCTGAGAAAGCCGGTACGAAGTAGACGCCGCCATTGTCAGCAACTGATTTAGCAAGTGGTTCAATATCTGGAGCGGTTGAGATTATCTGTAATTGATCTCGGAGCCATTGGATGGCCGAGCCGGTAACTGCAACTGATCCCTCTAGTGCGTAACGTGTAGGTTCATTGCCAAACTTGAAACAAACCGTTGTAAGCAATCCATTTTTAGATCTGACAATCTCAGTGCCGGTATTTAACAAAGCGAAATTACCTGTGCCATAAGTTGTTTTTGACTCGCCTCTTTCAAAACATGCCTGACCCACCATCGCAGCTTGTTGATCTCCCAAAATTCCTGCAATTGGAACGGCAGAACCAACTGGTCCGGCCGCGTCTGTGGTCCCGTAGATTTCAGAGGAGGATTTAATCTGAGGCAAAATTGAGCGAGGTACGCCGAAAATATCCAGCAACTCCTGATCCCACTCCAAGCTCTCCAAATTCATCAGCAGGGTTCGGCTCGCATTGGTTACATCGGTTAAATGAACTCCGCCACGAGGACCCCCGGAAAGATTCCAAAGTAGCCAACTATCAATTGTGCCAACCAGGGCACGATCACTTTTCACCGCTTCTTGTACCGCTGGGACATTGTTTAGTAACCAATTGATTTTGCTGCCTGAGAAGTAGGGAGCAATTGCCAAGCCGGTCTTGTGGGTTATCAGTAATTGCTTCTCATTCGGAATCGAGTTTAAGAAATCTGTGGTTCTAGTGTCCTGCCAAACAATCGCATTGGCCAAAGGTTCACCGGTTTGCTTGTCCCAGATGACGGTAGTTTCTCTTTGGTTGGTAATGCCTATCGCCGACAACTCCGAACCTGAGATTCGGGCCGCCTTGAGTGCGCCAGCGATTACATCTTTGGTGCGTTGCCAGATTTCTGCGGCATCATGTTCGACCCAGCCAGCCTGCGGCAGGATTTGTGTGTGCTCCAATTGATGTTGTCCGACGATCTTTCCGGAATCATCAAAGACTATAAAGCGGGTACTAGAGGTTCCCTGGTCGAGTGAGCCTATGTAAGACATAAGCCGTATCCTAAGCCTGTGCCGCTTTCAAATTCGAGCCTCAATGAGCAGCAACGCCAACAGGCGATGCGCGATTTGGCTAGTACCGATTTTGACATTCTTGTCGTTGGCGGCGGAATCAACGGAGTGGGGATTGCTTTAGATGCAGCCTCTCGTGGCTTGCGTGTCGCATTAGTCGAGAACTCAGATTTTGCCTCCGGAACATCTTCGAAATCATCCAAGCTAATTCATGGCGGACTTCGCTATCTAGAACAGTACGACTTCAAGCTGGTTCGGGAAGCATTAAATGAACGCGAGCTCATGGTCAGCACCCTTTCGCCACATCTAGTTAAACCCGTTTCATTTCTCTATCCACTTCAAGAGAAGTTCAAAGAACGCACCTATGTTGGTGCAGGTATGGCGCTTTATGACGCTTTACGTGGTTTCAAAAGGGCATTGCCATGGCACAAACATCTTTCTCAGAAAAGAATTAGTGAGATTGCGCCTTCACTTCGATTGGATGTAGTCACAGGTGGCTTCCAATACTTTGATGCTCAAGTTGATGATGCTCGACATACCATGACGATTGCCCGAACTGCAGCCAAGTACGGAGCGGTCATCACAACCCGAACCCGTTGCGAAGAGTTAATTAAGCATGGCAAAAGCATCGTTGGTGCAAAAGTAAAAGATTTGGATAGCGAAGAAATTATTGAAGTCAAAGCGAAAGCCACCATAATGGCTGCAGGGGTTTGGACTGATCCGCTTTATGAGAAGTTTGGTCTCAAGCCAGGTTATGCGGTTCGCATGTCAAAGGGTGCTCACATTGTTGTGCCGGGGGATGCCATCAAATCTGAATCAGGCGTCATCATTAAGACAGATGTATCTGTTTTATTCATTATTCCTTGGGGCGATAAGTGGATCGTCGGAACAACTGATACTGATTACAACGAAAGTCGTGAAGAGCCATTAGCAACGGCAGATGATGTCACCTACATAATCAATCAAGCCAATCGCGTATTAGAGCCCAAATTAAGAAGAGATCAGGTGATTGGTGTCTTTGCCGGATTGCGACCATTAGTTTCAACAGATCCTGATTCTCCAACCACAAGACTCTCTCGCGAGCATGTTGTTGATACTCCAATCCGTGGATTTGTATCAATCGCGGGTGGCAAATACACCACATATCGAGTGATGGCGGAGGATGCGGTAGATGAAGCTATCAATCATCTTCGACGTTTAGTTCCAGAATCTGAGACTGAAACCCTGGCGATCATTGGTGCTGAGGGCTACTCAGTATTAATGAATCAAATTCCACAACTGGCTCAAGAGTTCAAAATTTCAGAGTCAACGGTTGAACATCTGTTAAATCGTTACGGTTCATTAATTGAAGAGGTTCTTGCGCCAGCACAGCAAGATCCCGAACTTCTTCAGCCGGTGATTCCTGGATTGCCTTACATCGGGGCGGAGATTATTTACGCGGCTACCCATGAAGGCGCCAGAAGTGTTGATGATGTTTTGTCTCGCAGAACCCGAATTGCATTTGAAGATAAGGATCAGGGGTTAAACGCAGTTGAGTTTGTAGCTGATCTAATCGCGCCACATTTAGGTTGGAGGAAGGCGCAAAAGAGCGCATCAATTAAGGAGTACCAATTAATAGTTGAGCGACAAAACCAAATTCTTAAGGGAGTCAAAAAGACAACTTCAAAAGCTAGTTAGTTTTTGATTTGCCCTTTGCAGGTATCAACTACAACCGGCGCCTTTGTTGGTTTAGGTGTTGGTTTAGGTGTTGGAGTCGGTGCAGCTCCTTGCTCGAGATTGAAAGATATGTTCTGTCTGATCTCTGCGTGAGTACCGGTTTGATCAACAAATGCAACATAACCTTCAGTTAAACCCGCTGGCAGATTGCGCAGAGTTAAAGTCCAAACCCCGGAAGCATCTCTTGCCGGTGTTTGGGTTACCTTTGGGGGCCGCTCTCCATTTAATCTGAATGCCACAGTGCCGGTAATTACCGGATTTCCAGTTGGTCGCTTAACCTCAACTTTTATCCGTACTGGTCTATCTGTACTGCTGGCTTTTAAATCTGTAATCAACATGGTGGTTGGTTCTTTAACCGGCATTAAATCGCCAGCCTGAGGGGTCCATACACCGCGGGTTAATTGCAAAAATGAGGCGGTATCGCCGCGGAAAACATTTAAATCAACACGCGTAGATGCAACCCCATATTTCTTGCCAATTCCACATGATGAGTACTGCCAGATTTGCCATAAAGATGAGCAATCGGACGTGGACCAAGAGTGAACGAAACAACCAAAAACCTTACGACCAGGCTCAGCGGTTGGATCCGCAGGATTCACTCCATACTGAGCTTTCCATAAGGGATATTGCCGCAACTTTTCACTACGGACCATCGCTTGCTCTAAGAATGTCGGATAAGAGTAAAAAAATGGCTTGCGGCCAGTCTTTTCATGCATGGTTTCCATCCAAGTTTCCGCCCACAATGTAACAAGTGCTTTAGGAGCGTACTTTGTACAGCGACTTCCAGAGGAAGCTACGCAGTTATTTTCTAAATCCAATGCATAAGGAAGATCTTTTTCTGTGTAGCCACCAAGACTGGATAGACGCCATATCGCTTTTTGAGCTTGAGCCTGTGCATCTCTAATCACTGCGTCACGATCTGTAGTGTTTGGCAAAATTGCATAGTGATAGTAACCGGTGTAAATACCGGCCGCTTGTGCGGCATTTCGATTCATTAGTAAGTACTTAAGCGCTAATGCATCTGAATCATCGCGGGTATCGGAGGCTTTTATTATTACAAATCGAATTCCTGCTTCATACATCTTCACGAAATCAATGGGCTTATCCCCGGGATGTTGCCATCGGCTTACATCTGTTCCGTGTATACGACCACCTGGGCCAGTCAAAGCTATTAACTCATCTGGCGTATTAATTTCTGGTGCTGATTCAATAAGTATTGAGCGGGTTCTGGTGACTAAAGTTTTTGATCCGATAGCTACCCGAGCCCGGTAAGTTGCTTTTCCGGCAAGGGCGGTCGCACGGGCTTGAACCTTCCAAGCGCCGCTAGGTGTTGATTTTGTTCGTAATCTTGTATCGCTCCAGGTATTGCCCAATTTAACATCAATTCTTACTACCGCATTTTTTACCTTAGGTTTGATCACGCCATGAAAAGTTACTTTGTACTCTGGAAATGCAGGGGTCTGAACCAAATTGAAGGTGGAAGATGCTTTGCCTGCCTGCGCTGGAGAAATAAGGGTAGCGGTTAAGACAATCGCTAGTAGTGGGGATAGAAAACGCGGTCGAATCACTCCGCTATTATCTCGATTTGCTCTCCAAAAATCTCAACACACGCCTGTTCAAGCACTTTGCGATGTGATTCCTTGCGCACAGCTGTAAAGTCATGAACTCCACTCAACTTCTCAGCATCCACAAAACTTAATTTAAGTTGTTTTTTATCAAAAGAAACTAAGCGGGCGTCAAAAAAAGCGAGCCAGGCAACACGATTCTCCTGCTCCACCAAATCCAAAACCTCGTTCCAACGGGTTTTGATCTCTGGCAAGGTCAAGGGTTGTGACATTTATTTGTTGCTAGTTGAGTATTGCTAATATTCCAGCAGCAATTGCTGTCAATGAAACGATTACCTTTCCAGCCAAGGAGGATAAAAATTTCTTGCCGAAATTTAAATAGGTCAATGCAAAAATTACAACTCCAGTACCAACGATTAGAAATGTAGTTGTACTTAGATCAGATTTACCACTTTGGTAGCGAAGATTGATAAGTCCGACCGCAATTAATGCGTAAGCTGAATATCTAAAGTAATTTGGCTTGCTCACTCCTGATCCTCCTTTGTGGCTTGTTCAGATTCAGAGGGAAGCAACCATGCGCGATCTTCATCGAAGGAGTACTTAGCGACTCTTCCAACCGGAACAATCTCTTCATATATTGGATCTGAAACAACCGCCAAAATAACGCCTTCATCGGTATTTAAGGTGTACTCAACATGGTTTCCGTAAAACACAACATTTGAGACCACACCTTCGCTCTTGCCAGGTTTTGCTGATTTAGAGGCAGTAACTGAGATTGACTCGGGGCGCACCAAGAGAACTGGATGCTTGGAGGTCAATGCATCTTCTTGAGCGGCCACCTCAAGCTCTACTCCGCCAACAACTACAGAGGCTTTGCCGGAGCGGGCTTTCTTGGCCCCTTCTACTTTAAGGAAATTTGAACGTCCAATGAAGTCAGCGACGAAAACCGAAGCAGGGCGTCGGTAAACCTCATCTGGATTTCCCACCTGTTCAACTACCGCATTACGCATTACAACAATGCGATCAGAAAGGCTCATCGCCTCATCTTGATCATGAGTCACGAAAATGCTGGTTATTCCAAGTCGGCGTTGAATATTACGGATTTCAATACGCATTTGGGCGCGTAATTTGGCATCCAGGTTAGAAAGTGGTTCATCAAAGAGCAACACTTTTGGACGCACCACCATAGCGCGAGCTAAAGCAACACGTTGTTGCTGGCCTCCTGAGAGTTGATTAGGAGCTCTATTTGCTAGATGCGAAAGACTCATTGACTCCAAAACTTCAGCAACCGCAGATTTAATCTCTGCGCTAGACATTTTCTTGATGCGTAAGCCGTAAGCAACGTTGTCAAAAACCGTCATATGTGGAAAGAGTGCATATGACTGGAACACCATTCCCATTGGACGCTTATCAGGGGTCATTGAAACTAAATTTTCTCCATCTAGCAATACCTCACCAGATGTGGGGGTCTCAAATCCAGCAATCATGCGAAGAGCAGTCGTCTTACCGCAACCAGATGGTCCAAGCAGTGTCACAAACTCGCCCGGATTGATGGTGAGCGAAAGTTTGTGGACCGCTACGACCTTCTCTTTGCCATTGCCAAATTCCTTTGTTAGGCGTTCAACTCTTAGGCTGCCGGTTTTGCTTGACATTATCTCTCCTTAGCGTCCTGCGACCATTGGGCGATCAACTGAAACCTGAGTCCTTCTTACAAAGAGGTTGATTAAACCTCCGATAACCATGATTAAAACAATCAAAATGCAGCAGAGTGCAAAGACATTGCCATAACGGCCTTGATCAGCTTCAGCCAGGATTTTTTGAGTGAGAATTGAGGTATCTGGAGTGACCAGGAAGATAATCGGGGAGAGTGTGGTCATCGAGTGCGCAAAGGCGTACATCAAGCCAGATAAAAAGGCTCCACTGATTAATGGCAAAGTTATGAGACGAAATGTCTTGCCGCCTGATGCACCTAGTGATGCAGATGCCTCTTCTATAGCAGGATCAATTTGTTGCAGTTGGGCAATACCGGATCTTTGCCCCGCTGGGCTAGAGCGAATGACATAGACCATAATGATGGCAATAGAGCCACCAAGAATTGCTGCACCTCCGGCCACTTGAGGAAAAATGGTAACTCCACCTATCTTTACGGGATCGTTATAAGTGATCGCATAGCCAATTCCGATTACAGTTCCTGGAACAGCGATCCCCAACATACCCATAAAATCTAAAGCTTCAGATCCTCTCTTCACTTTTCTAATTACCAGCCAAGCGATGAGCATTCCAAAAATTCCTGCTATAGGAGTTGCTATCAGGGCCAAGAAAGTGGTTGTTTTTATTGCTGCATTTGCAAAACCTCCAAGGAGGTACTGGAAGTGCGAGAGTGTGAACTCATTATTTACCCCGATAATCTGAACAAATGCCCCCAGAATTACAGTGGCGTACACCAAAATAATCAATGATGTCAGCAAAGTAGTTACAGTTAGTAAGAAACTCTTCGCAAATCTTGAAGTGACAAGGGTTGGTCGACCGCTTGGTTTTCCAGTAACTGAAACAACACTCTTCTTCTGTGCCCAATACCTTTGTATTAAAAAGACAATCAGGGCTGGCAATAATAAAAGACTGGAGTAGCCGGCAGCTAAAGAGATGTCATAGTCGCCGTTAATGGCCATGTAAGCTCTAGAGGCAAGAACTGTGTAATTACCTCCAATAATTATGGGATTAGCCAAGTCAGCAATAGACTCAATGAACAAAAGCAAAAAAGATCCCGCAAAGCCAGGGATCAACAAGGGTAAAGTAACGGTTCGAAAAACCCGCCATTTATTTGCACCCAAACTTGACCCAGCTTCATCCAAAGCCGGATCTAGACTTCTTAACATTCCAAGAAGATTCATATATGCAATTGGAAAGAAAGAAAGGGTAAGAACTAAAACTAATCCAGGAAAACCATAAAGCGTGGGGCGCCAATCAAAAATTCCACGCGTGATCATGCCACTGCGGCCAAAAAGCACAATGATTGCAGTAGCGAAAGCAAATGGTGGAGAAATTATCGGAACCAAATTTATTATGTGAAAAATCTTTTTTCCTCGGAATTCAACACGTGCTTGGGTATAAGCCATGATGAATCCAAGTACCGTCCCCAAGAAGGCCACTGCGACGCCAAGTTTTAAGGTATTCCAAATTATTTCTCTAGTGACAATGTCTGAAAACGCGCCTGTGACTATTGCACTTCCAGAAGGCTGGGTGGAGTAAACCAATATGTTTGCAAGAGGCAGCACGATTAAAAAGCCAACAATTACTACCACTAGCAATAGGGCCAACTTGGTAAAAATGTCGTACTTGGCGCCACTTGATTTCACTGAGTTATACCCCTATGTCTTAACAAAGAGGGTTCTGAACTTAATCAGAACCCTCTTTGGAACTACCTTGATTTTTTGAGACTTACTTTGCGGAAGATGTCAGTGCGACTTCCTTATCAAAGCGAGCCTTCAATTTTGAAGCAGCAACTCCTGCGGCCTCTGCTTGGTAATCAAGCAAGGTGACTTTCTTTAGGTTCACCATGCGTCGATCGTACTTTGCATTTGGATTTGTCAGAATCTGGAAAGACTCCGCCTTAGCAGGCCCAATATTTTGGGCTTCGGCGGACAACGCAAAGTCAATATACGCCTTTGCGGCATCTGGATTACGGGCGCCCTTTACAAGAGCAATTCCACCAATCTCAAATCCAGTTCCTTCTTTAGGGAATGAAACTACAAGCGGGTTGCCACGCAAGATCGCAGCTGTGCAATCGTGCGAGAAGACAAGTCCAGTTGCAACTTCACCACGACCGAGTGGTCCTGTTGGTCCAGCGCCACTTCTGGTGTAAGAAAGAATGTTCTTATTTAACTCTTGCATATATTCAATAGCTTTGTCTTCGCTGCCAAGACGAAGTACTTGTGACCAAAGAGCTGTATAGGCAGTTCCAGAGGTACCAGGGTGAGCCATCATGATGTTCCCTTTGTACTTAGGGTTCAACAGATCATTCCAGCTTGTTGGAGCCTTAAGCCCAATTCGTTTCAATTCGTTGGTGTTAGAACAAAAACCAAGTGCTCCCATGTAGATACCTGTCCAGTATCCCTCATCATCTTTAAATTGCGACTTCAACATGTTTCTGGTTGGAGATTTATAAGTATCTAGAACTCCAGCAATTCTTCCTGCAATGTGGCTGTCGTTTGGTCCTCCAGTCCACACATCGAACTCAGGGTTGCCTTTGGAGGCTACGAGTCGAGTTAATGCTTCTCCAGAGGATAAGCGAATAAATTTTGTTGTAATACCGGTTTTGGCTTGAAATGCTTTTGTCATTTCAACGCACCAAAGCTCTTGAGGGGTGCAGAGAACATTTAGGGTGCCAGATAGTTTTCGACCTTGCGCATACTGAAGGTTGCCGTTAACGCGTTCACATGTATAGGTAACTCCAGAAATAGTGCGCACTAAACCTTCTTTTCCGCACTTTTTACCTTTCAGATCGCGCGCAGCTTGAGCAGGGGCGACAACTGAGAGAAGTGCTAGGACGAGAGCGGATAGCGCACCAATTGCGATCAACTGTGATCTCTTCATTCTTGCCTTTCATCAATACGAGGGTTATTGCTTACGCAGGACAATAACAGGGCAAGGCGATAAAGTCATGAATCGTCAGATTGCATATTTATAAAGAATACTGAGAGCGAAGTTCCCTGGTGGGGCGGGTCGGGCTCGAACCGACGACGACCGGATTATGAGTCCGGGGCTCTAACCAACTGAGCTACCGCCCCTAGGGCGTGCTAATGCTACCCAACCTGATTGACCGTCAAAATTGTGCCCGGGATTTGTGTCGTGACTCCAGGAACATTGCTGGTTCCACTGTAAATCTCAGCTCCGGTATCACTTGCAGCTACCATCAACCGAAAGACCTGACCCGCTGAGGCTTCTATTGACAGTTGACTTAACAAGTCGTGCTTAGCCAGTCTTGATGTCAACGCAATTCTTCAGCACTGTCCGGGGCTTTAGAGTCTCAGAGGCAGGGGCAATGATTAAAAAAATCGAAATGTAAAACAGTTTTGACTGGCTATTTCGGAGTCTTAATCTTCAGCAATTTCTCCCAGGCGCTCATCACCGCCAAAATCATTGCAAAGCCAAAGATCAAGTCTTCGAAGGGTGCGCCAGCGATTCGCAATCCCATAATTGAATCCGGGTTGTAGGTGACTATCTCACGGCTTGTGAGCCACCAATTAGTCACAAGTTGAAAGGGCAGGATGATCGAGTAACTAATCCAAAAACGTAAGGTAGATAGAAGTGAATTCCTTGTCACGAACATATCGAAAAATATGGTGATGATTAAGGCATAAACCGTTATTTGCGTATAGGTGAGCTCAAATCTCATCGCTTCACCTTTTGTAAAAGGGATTTAACACCTTCAAGAGTTAGCAAAGCTGCCAGCGGAATGATGAAGAAGAAAAGGTACTCCTCAAGTGGGATGCTGAAAGGGCCATAGATGCCCAGCATTTGGTTGTCATCAAAATCCCAGTGATTCTGGTTTATGGCAAAGGCATCCCAAATCAAGAAAAAGATGCTTACAGGGACGATTGCGGTTAGAGCCAAGCGTGGCCGACGCAGCACCTTAATCTTGAAAGCAAACTCCAACCACCATGAACCAGCTACAACAAATAGCAGCATCGCTAAGTACGACCAGTTTTCAAGTGCTAGCCCTTGCGACATCTCAATAGTTTCTCACATCAGGTTATAGATTTTGCTACCTTGAGAGTATGTCGGAAGCACAGGTAAAGCTCTTTACCCAAACCCGTAACTTTTCCAGCATCGCGGTAGGTGTAGTCATTTTTCTTTCGCTAGTTTTCGCACAGCTCATTGATGAAACAGAGATTTCATGGCAGGTAGCAATTGCTTTGCTGGCTTTGGCGGTCGGCATTCCGCATGGCGCTCTTGATCATTTAGTTACTTTGCCCCGCACCTCCATCAAGCGCATGAGTTTATTCATTTTGGTTTACGTTTTGATTGCAGTTTTATCTGTATTTGCGATTCTGCAATGGAATGTTTATGGATTCATTGGCGTGGTGGTCATGAGTGCTCTCCACTTTGGAATTGGAGATACAGCTTTTATTAACGAGCTCGAACGTGCCAGAGGTTCTGTGCGAGCAAATAGATTGGCTCAGGTTCTTTACGCAGTTACAGCGGGCTCTCTGCCTGTTGTTATACCTCTGACCAATAAAGAGAGCACCTCTGCTCTCGCCGCCGTAAATGATGAGCTGATTAATTGGCATGGGGGATTAGATCAGGAGTTAACAAACCTGGTGACAGGCTTGTATTTAATTACGGTTTTGATTTTGGCGGCAAACCGGCGCTGGAGGGATCTGATTGATATCAACCTGTTGTTGCTTCTTGCTTTTTTTACTCCACCATTAGTTGCCTTTGCTGCTTACTTCGGCACCTGGCACGCCATGCGTCACACCGCTCGTCTAACTTTGAATCTCAAGAACTCTCAAGAATCCTTAAGAAATAATGAACCCGCCATGGCATTTCGCCAAGCGGTGCTGCCAGGAGTTCCAGCCCTTGTGGGCACTTTCATAGTGTCGCTCGGAATTGCTTTATTTACGCCTGAGAAACTAAGCGATGAGTATCTATGGCTCTCACTAGTAGTGGTGTGGGCTTTAACTGTGCCGCACATGATGGTGACGGCGCGACTAGACAAGGCGGCGTTACGGTGAAGAGATTGATTGGCGTTTTGGTTTTGGCTTTAATTCCTGTTGTTCCGGCTAGCGCAGCACC
>Ga0075458_10000264_pt1 | contig 16997 bp, 24 predicted proteins | sample DEB3_08_DNA_FD_77576 | JGI IMG/M metagenome (GOLD analysis project Ga0075458, IMG submission 77576) | Aqueous microbial communities from the Delaware River and Bay under freshwater to marine salinity gradient to study organic matter... | ecosystem: Environmental > Aquatic > Marine > Coastal ... | reverse complement strand
CCGAGCATTTGCACGTTGTTTGACACTGCCATGATCCCGCGACCGAGACCATCCGCCGTTGTCTTTGCGTTTGCCATCTGGCTGGAAAAGTCTTGGACCGCGAACCCCATTTGCTGAATCGCCATAGCCCCGACGAATCCGCGATTGTTCATGTTATTGTCGGCGCGTGTGCTGCCGAGATTGCCGCCACCGAACTTGCCGCGTGTACCGTCTGGGATGTTGAGTGGTCGATTAGCGTCGAACACGAGCATGCGTTGTGTGGATGCGTCTGCCTGCTGGCGACGGACAGTTTCGATGATATGTGCGGCTGTTACTGCTTTTTGTGCGGCGATTTCCGCCGCCATGCGTTCGGCTGATTGTCGCTTTTCATCATCCATTGCCGCGCGACGGGCAGCCTTCTTTGCAGCGATGGCCTGAAGTTCCTGCTGCGTTTGACCGCTCGCATTCTGCTTTAGCCAGTTCTGATACGCAGTGCTTTCCGCTTCCGATGCTTTTCTCGCTGCGATGCGAGCAGCGTCCTGCGCCATCAGTTCGGCACGGGCAGATTTCTCAGCAGCGATGGCCTGAAGTTCCTGCTGAGACGCACTGGCGGCATTTTCCTTCAACCATGTTTGGTATCGCAGTTTCTCTTGGTCAGCATCCTGCTGTGCGATAATAGATTTGTTTGCGTCCCCCATCGCCGCTGTCATCGGGTGCATAACAGGATGCCGCGAGTTACCAGCCTCCGTCATTCCCTTCAGCATCTTTTGCGAGTGCGTAATATCCTTTATGAATAAGTCGGCTTCCCTGTTGTCGTATCGCATCGACAGCAGTACAGATAAATCGCCAACATTCTTGCTCATGCTTTTGCTCCGCACATTCCCGCCAACAGATTCTCAACCTGCTGTGCATCTGTGATCCCGACAGACCGCTTCATGTTCGGCATGAAGTCTTCGAGCCTCATTCGTTTTTTGATGTGTGGCTGACTTGTCGCATGGGCAACCGTCGCCGTCTGCAACCAATCATCACCCCACGGTTCGAGGTCATAGGCGAGTTTCCATCCTTCCAGTACCCAACTCGGCGTATTCTCTTTCAGGAGGTCAACGCGGAGTCCGTAGCCGGTGTTGACTGTTCGGGAGAGGAAGTACCACCATCCGAAGTCAGGATCGAGACTTGCTTTTTTTCCTGTTCCGCTCGCGCCTCCGTTGTCATCAGTGACAGGTCAAGAATCTTTTTCGCGAGACGTTCCAGAACTGCGGGATGCTTCTTCGCAAGGATGACTGTTTCTGCTGCCGTAAAGAGGTTGACGCCCTTTTCATCCACGATGCCGAATGAGCAAACGAGCGCATCCCATGATGCAGCCGCTTCGCCCTTTAGTCGAACTTCCGTCCGCTCAGTTCCAGTGAGTGACCTCAATCGAACTTCGCCGCCCCATTCCGGCACAGACTCGACGGAGTATTCCGCATCGTTCACGGCAACAATCAAATCCTTGGTCAAGAAAGCCATCCCGCAATTCCTTCAGCAAGAGATGCCAGCAGTGCGCGGCGGGTAATTCCGTGACGCGCACAACCAGCCAGTAAAATCAGACCGCAGCAGCGACGTATGTTGGAACGCCAGACAATTTGAATGTCAGCGTCACAACCGCGAGTCCTTCAAATTCCCATTTCGGCGAAACCTTGGTCATTACACATGCCGATGACCATGTTGCCGCAGTTCCAGGTAGCGACGCCCCGCACGACACCGCACGTTTCGGAAATGTGATCGTGATCGTGTCGCAACCCGCGAGAAACAGCGTTCCGTAGTCCAGTTGCGTACTGAACTGGCAGGTGATCGCGATTTCACCCGGATTGATCTTGTTTCCGGCAATGCACGTCATCCATCCGTTTGTCGTTCCTGAATGCGTGGTATCAATCGCTTCCCGGCTCATTTCCGGTGGAGTGTCGATACCGACGATTGGACCGATCATGGTCGTGTTGGTTGTCAGTGCCGCCGCGATGCCGAACATCGTTCCCGGCGCGAATGCTTGAGCGGTCATGGGAATCCCTTTCGTGATCCCCGTTGCGGTATCGACTGGTTAAAACCTCCACTGCGGAAGTCGGGCGGTAGCGAACCGTGATCCCGACCCTCCGCAACGGAGACAAATTGATTTCACTTCTTTGGAGGCACAGGTCCGTCACAACCACAATCTTCCGGCGGTGTTGGCGGCACATACGGAGTACGAACAGGCTCCCAATCTTCGGCGGCTACCTGCTCATCCGTGAATGGTCCATCTTTTTGAAACTTGACACCGCCGCGTTCAACTTCCGACGTGGCCAATGCTTTTGCGTGTGCGAGTAACATGGATGCTCCTATTGGCAATTCAGGTGAAACACGTCGATGTCGATAGCCATTGCTCGCCATCCGACTTCATCACCTTCCTGTGGGTTTTCGATGTGTGCGTATTGACCTTTGCCGGTGCAGTGGTCGATCCATGTTCCGTTCCATTGGACTGAACCTGTGACGCCTGTTGCTGGGCAGAGATTGGACCGGACGAGAGCGACGATTTGACCAGCTTGGTTGAGTCCGCCAGTGTCCTTGTCGGCGAAGCAATAGACCGTAATCGGTGTCTTTTCGATGCTGCCTTGGCCCTGAGCAGTTCGGCCAATAGATTCTTGACCGGGTGGACGGTCGATACAGATGTACGGGAGTCGCGCGCCTTCAGGTGCTTTGCCGGGGTAAATGCGAGTGGACACAATGTCCGTGATGGCATTTACGCTTTTCAGCTTCCAGACAACTGCACTGGCTGCGATCATGTCCCGAACATCCTTAACAATGATTCACGTCAAACTCGGCGGTGTTACCCGACTGGAACGACTGCTGAATCAACCTTGCAAATGCGACATCATGTCAGCCTTTGCGTTTCGTACCGCAATTCGTGCCAACCCGAGTCTAATTTCCGTTTCGTAAATCTGTGCTACATTTGTTTCGGCCACTGCTTTCGCAAGTTGGTGAAACGCTGGCATCCGACCTCGATACATCATCCCGCCGATTGACTGTCCACGGGCTTTCCGCTGCCTGATGTACTCTGCTCGACTACTGCCCCTAGAGACTTTCGGCGACGTTTTGACTCGCTCTTTCACCGTCCGTATTGCACCTGATGCAAGTTTCACCTTCCGGTTTCGCGTGATCCATTTGCCTTCAGTTCTGCGGTAGAGCGTTCTGTGGCCTGTCCACCGATTGTTTGTCCCCTCTTCAACCAGGTGATTGACCCTGCTCGGATGTCCAAGCTGCGTTTGCACGCCAACGATATTCACCGTCGTTACTGTGTTGCGATACGTTTTCTGCTTGTTGATGAACGACTCTTTCAGATGCTGCCCCGTCGATTTTCGCTTTCCTGTATTTTTCGGTGTCAATGCCGCAGCACGTTGAGCGATGGCATTACCGACCTTTCGGCCAGCATGTCGAAAGACGCGATTCTGGATTCTGTCGGGAAGTTCACCCAGCAGAGCCAGTAGCTCTTTCTCGCCGCTCATCAGTGCTTTGTATTTCAGGGACATTGACAATCAACCTTGGATGTCACAGAGCAAATCAGCCCCCATTACTGCCGCATAAACTGAAGTACCCGTCGCCGCGTCATTCACCGCGATTGACAGCCGAATATCGAGAACGTCACCTGGATTGAGAGTGGACGCGGTGATCGTGAAACTTTTCGTGGCCGCACCGAGAGCGTTCATCGTCAGCGCACCAGTTGGGCAGATCTGCGAACCAATCGAGTTGTCCTTGCCGATGCGATACGCCTCGATCAGCACCGTGCAGGATGTATCAGCGACGGTTGTGATCATTCCGGCAGCAAGCCGAACCGTGACGGTTTGACCAGCGACGTATCGATCTGGCAGCGCGACCATTGCCCGCGCTCGCAGCGTTTGAGCACCAGCCGCCTTGACATCGTAGGTTTTCAGCATCGGCTGATTTGTGCCGAACGTGCCGCCGTACAATCCAAGATCGTCGGATGCGGACGTTCCCGGCAAGTTCGTGTTGTATGCGTCCCAGACTCGCCATGCCGTCCACGGAATCGGATAGACAACATTGTCCGTCTGTCGCTGCTCAGTCGTGGCGAACCCGTTGAAACCTGCACCAAACCGCGTGTTGTCATCGCCTCGGAACTGTGCCGAGCCGGTTACCACCAGCGTGTCGATTACCGCGTCAGCCATCATTCACCGCCTTACGTCGCCACTGGTTCAACAACCCAGAGCAGAATCTTTTCGTTGTTCTCGTTCTCGTTGAACACGCCAGCCAAGTTCAGCACGCGACCATCGAGCAGCACGCGGTCTTTTGGCGTGATCGTTTTCGTAACCTCATCGTACGGGAGTTCGTACACGCCATGCAGCAGCGGCTGGGTCGTCATTGCAACCTGATATTCCTTCGTGTATGTCGGTTTAGCGGCTGCCCATTGTTCGCAGAGCACGGACGGTTCTGGCAATACTTCGCCGATAGCGTTTGCGTCCGCATCCGTCATACGCTGGACTGTGATCCAGGTATTTCGTTTACCGGCCGCGTTGTGTAATGGTGAGTTTTTGAGCATTTACATTCCCACGTACTGAACCGCACGTAGCGATTGCAGGTAGGATCGTTCGCAATCTGCCGCCACCGTCGAACCTTCACGGTCTGCAAAGTTCGTGGCGATGTGCTTCAACATTGCCTGCTTGACAGTTCCCGGCAGAACGCCAAGAAACTGCAATCCGGTTCCTGCTGTCGTGATGTCCACCGCAGCACCACCTGAACTCGTTGAGAGCTTGCAGGTCGAACCACTGGCGTTCACCACGTAATACGTCGTGTTCAACGACAGCCCTGCTGGTAGCTCGCCGCCGCTGTTTGACAGGCGGAACGAATCACCGTTGGTTGGCGTATAGTCAGTGAACGTCAGGTAGTCCGTTGATGCCGTAACCGTGAATGGAACCAGATAACCAGCCGTGAACGTGACTGTGATCACCCCGGCCTCTTGTAGCAGCGTCGGCCATACCTGTGCATCACGGAGGGAAATCGTCGCTGGTTCCCTATCATACCTGACCTTGTAAACCGTCGTCGCAAGCGTTTGCGTCGTCCCGCCAGAGTCAACATAGTTAATGACGACCGGCACATCCGACCGCACGGGACACCCGTACAGTTCGATACGTTGTGGCCATTCATCAAGCGTTAATGACAGTTTCTGCCAGCACAACGCTCGCATCGTATCGACTTCGACTTGATGTCTGGCAGCGGCAATGCAGTCCAGCCAGATGGCATCTTCGTTCGTGACCGTCGTTGACCGTCGAGCCTGTAATTTGGCTTCGATGATCGACAACGGCTCCGCTGACGGCGGAATCACCACCGCAGGCTTCGTCCACATCGACCTAAATTTCGGGCGGTACTGCGCGAGCATGTCACCCCCTCACATAGATCGTGATCGTCCCTGCCTTGGAATTCCCCCCGTTTGCCACAGTCACCGTGAGCAAGCCAGTCACAACCGGGAATGCTGCGATGCCGATTGGCGTCAGGTCTGCATTCAGCATTTGTAAGTAGGTCTGCTCAGTATTGGTCGTGTGTCGAGCCAACAACGACGCCGCGTTTTGAATTCCAGCCAGTGGGTTCAATCCGTTGTCGTCCGTCAGCACCACGTCCCAGTTTGCATCTGGGGCGGGAGATCCAGGGTCTGTGACGATCTTGATCAGTTCGCCATTGATGTTTCTGGCGGTAGTCCCGCTGGCCGCACCAGTGGAACTGTCCGTCAGAAACGTACAAATCACCTTTGTGATGCGCCCGCCATTGGGCGCATCATCGTATGTAAACGTCATCGCTGAACCGGCCATTGGTCAGATCCTTGGTTACGTCAGGACTGGATCAAGCAATGCGGACAGGTCTTCAGCGTTCACGCCTTGGTAGTTGTTGCACTTACCGCAACCAGGTGCTGTGATTCCGTTTGCCTGTGCAGCCCCGCTGGTGACGTAGTTCCCGCTGATATAACCCGTACCGGCTGTCGCAATGTTGATACAGGAGTCAACGTCTGTCGCGGCGTTGTAGATTCTGTTGTCGTGAATCTGCACGTTGACCACGTTTCCGGCTGCTCCAATAGCTGCCGTCCCCCAATCACCGTATAGATAGTTGTTGCGAATGATGTCACCAGCGTCGGTACCAGGTAGGCTGATGAAGTGCGTGTTGGCTGCGTCCGCATCATTGACGACGCACCCTTCAACCTTAAGTCCGCTGCTTGTGGTGGTAGATCCGCCGAGAATCCAAATCAAGGCGTTCATGTTCGCGGCGGTTTCACTGAATCGACAATTGCGAATCGTGCAGAACTGGGCATTCACGTCGATGGCCGCGACGATATCTGCATAGTTCGCCGAAAAATGCACGTTTTCGATTGTGATGTTGGCTGCGTCGATATCCATATCAGCAGTCGCAGCAGTGTCAAACGTGATCTTCGGTTGGCTCGTCCCGTTCCCAATGCCGATGATAGTCACGCCAGCGATATCGCAAACAATACCCGCTGCCGCAGACACTGTTTCCGCATGCCCCGGCAGGAGATACACAACGTCTCCATTGGTGGCTGTTGGGAAGTCCCCAGAAAAGAAGTATGCCAGCGATGCCAGCGGTGCTTCTGGGCTGCGTCCGTATCCAGCGCCGTTAGTGCCTGTCACACTGGACACGAAAAACACATTCCCGACTGTGTTCGGGAAGTGGTAATTGGAGTCGACCCACTGATTGCCGCCGACCAACGGGAAATGCGTTTTGCCTGCCATAGTTATCGTCTTTCAGTTTGGAAATGCCCCACGTCTCATTGGGACGCCGCAGGGCTTTCGGTTGTTTCTGTTGGACGCGGACCAATTTCACTTGGATCAACGCCATCAGCGATCAGCTTCGAAACTCGCAAGAACTCGATTGCTCCTGCGTAACAGTCAGACGCGACCTTCCACGGTTGAATGTGGTCGTGTCGCGGGATGAAGTTCCTCGCGAACAAATCTGCTGCGAGGCTATGGATATCCACCGAACACCCTGCGCCAACTTGTGACGCAGGCTGCTCAGTGGGTTGAGAGGTAGAGGTCGCTCGATCTTTTGCCATCGGTCATGGTTCCGATCAGGTAATCGCGTTTGCTGGAGTCAGCCCGGTGTAAGCACGCTTCGGAACACCGATGAAGGTGAAGTTTGCTTCGTCCGTGCTGGTTGTCGCCGTGATTCGCACACCGACGTACCGCAGGGTTGCACCAAGCTGAACGAGTTCGGCATCGGTGCATTCGAGGAAGTACGTGTCGTTCAGAGAATCCATCACGACAGCACCAGAGTCCTTCACGACCGTCACGGACGAGAATGAAGTCGTGGCACTGGCAACCAACTCAACGCGAGTCAGCGACGTGGTGATGATGGTTGGTCGAACCTGGACACCAATGGCTGAATAGTCCTTGGCGTCCATGTACCGAATCGTGGTTCCACCATCTGGGCTACCGAGCGTTGCCGCCGTCGAGCCGGGATCGTGGTCATAGCTTTGCACAAACAGATTTGCGCCGATCTTTTCCGTTGCAACTGCACTGGCCATTTCAATGTCTCCGAAGAGTGGAAGAGTGAATCAAATCGTCATCACGAATCAGGATCGGGTTGCCAGAGCAACGAACGGAGACAGCGTATCGCCAGCGAACGGAGTCAATGCAGATCTCCACCAGCCGCGACCGTCGTTTTCCATCCAGAACTTGAACGTGCGTTCGTGGTTTTCGAATCGGACGTGCATCGACTCGGCGGATTGCATTCCCTGCAATGTTCCTTCGAGGTATTCCGACCAGTTGCACAGCAGAAGATCGCCCACGGTCCCGAGTGCTGGACAGAACTCTGTGAAGTAGATCGGACGACCGTCAAGTCGCTCGACACCACCATCGGTCGTGAACAATGGGACTTGAACGCCGCCAGTACCGATGTTCTGGACAAGTGAACGCAACTGGGTTCGCGTGTTGTAGTTCGCGAGCCAGACAGCGTTTCCAAGTCCCCAGCATCGTGCTGACATCTTGATGACGTTCTGGAAGGTGATTGTTGCAGCAGCCTGACCGGCTTCAGCGGCAACAGAAATCAACGCCGGGTTGTTCAGAACGCCTTCAAACTGGCCAACGCCAGTTCCGCTGATGCGTTCTTTCATCAACTTGGCAGGGAATTCCGTTCGCATCCCGGATTCGATCAGGGCGATGAACGAAACTGGAGACCGTGCCAGCAATTCTTCCGAGGAATACGCCAAGCCCATCAGAGACTGAGCATTGAGCGTAACCTGTTCGTACTGTTGACGGGTTGCAGTGACCGTCTGCGTTTCAGATCGGCGATAAACCACGAATCCGCCGCTGACGCTGGTTGCATGGTTCTTATCCACGCGAGCGTTAAACGGCAGTGTTGGCGAGTTCATCGGGACGCGATTGACCAGGTTTGCCAGAGGATCTGCTGGTGCCATCACGGACAGCACATTCGGACTGTACCCGGTTGGAATCAGGAACCCGCCGTATGGATCGGACGTAGTTGACTGCTCGTCACTTCCTGCCGTCATGTTGCGGTTGGCAATCAGTGACTTCAGACGCACGTCATCCGTGTATCCGAATCGGGACGCATCCATGACAGCCGTCAGGAATTCGGTGTGAGTGGCGAAACCACGCTTCGGATCTTCGAGGAAAGCATCCTTGACCTTGATTTGCGAATTCGCATCGATGTTCGTTCGCGTCAGGTCGAGAGACGTTTGGCGGCTGGTTGAAATCTGGGTCTGCTCCAGTTTCGCCAATGCAGCAGCACGCTGTTGATCCTTCTGGATCAGTGCTTCGACTTCCTTGATCTTGGCAGGGATGGCAGCGCATTCGGCTTCCATCGCGTCGAATTCTTTTCCCTGATCTTCCGTCAGCGATCCTGCGGCGGTGAGTGCTTTCATGCTGGCGAGCAGTTCTGCCCGGCGATCCATGAGAGCCTTAATTCGTGGGTCCATGCTTCGATTCCTTGCTTGTGCAGTGGAATCGAGACGGTTTGGAAAGATGGTGCCAGACGCGAGACCACCGCAAACCGTGTTGATAGGTTTGGACGGGTGGAAACTTCGCGGGCAACAATGGCACCCATGAGAATTTCGCACGTCGCGGACGCTTAACAATGGCAAGCGCGGTCACGACGCTGATTCAGTTGTGAGTGGTTCAGATACTACACGCTCTTGGCGAACTGTCCAGAGGCTGTTCTGCGAACAATACTAATAACGGCGCGGGTCCGTTTTGCTGCCAGCGGTATCAAATCTGACCCTAACGACCATACTCGGCATCGAATGCAACCGAAGTATCGTACCCGCCATTCTCCAGACGGGTGCGAGTTCGTAACGACCGATGTTCTGTTGCAGCACGGACACAATGGACGCGACATTAAACCCCTCCATGCAACGACAGTGCCGCCACGGCCACCTTGCAACGCCGTGACGCTGATCCGTCATCGTCCACAATCGCTGCCGCGCCGGTTGACTGACGCCGAACCGAACCAGCCTGCATTTTCGCCAGAACTTGGTCAATCGACATGACGCCATCCGCCATACCAGCCGCGACAGCCTGCTTTGCGTCCATGCAGCGACCATTGCCAAACTTGTCCTTCACGTCCGACACCGAGCACCCTCGATATTTGGCGAGCGACGACACAAACTCGTCGTAGATTCGCCCAATCGCCTTCATTTCGTTGTCGACGGCCTCTTGTTTCAGCGGTTCGTATGGAATTCCTTCAGCCTTGTATTCTGGGATACGACAAACAGTAACCTTGACGCCCTCTTCTTCCAGATACTTCGACTGGTCAACGAACATCGAGTAGACTCCAACACTCGCATTGAGGCTCATCGGCGATGCAAACGACCTGTCTGCTGCCAGTCCGAGCCAGCATCCAGCCGAACACATCATCGAGTTCGAGACAGATACGATCAACTTGCCTGACCGCGCCGCAAACACTTTGTCGGCAAATTCTTTGACGCCATACGGGCTACCACCAGGGGTGTGGCAGTCGAACAATACCGCGCCGATACGATCTTCGTTCATGCACATATCAAACGCTGCCGACAGCGAGTCGATGGAGTTGCCGCCCATCATTTCCGTGAACCATGATCCGTGCTGATCAATGACACCTCGAACCGGCAGGATTGCGACGGCTTTTTGGTTCGTTCGGCCAGCGGATTTTGCCGCCACACACTGCTTTTCCGCGACGGCAACAGGATCTGGAGCATTGAAAAACATTCCACGGACGGAATCGTTAATCGCGTTGTCGGCAATCGGAAGCAAGTTCTGCTTGATCCAATTTTCTTCCATCAGCAGTGGTTGAGTCAAAAACGATCTTAGCGTAGGCATGGTTCTGCTCGCTTTTTCTTAGGGGTAATTGTCGCCACAAATTCACTGACTCGTGTCGTATTCCAATCTGCCACACACAGCGCTACGGCATCTGGCAGCTCACCGACTGAACAGCCGGATGCGTCCACCAGACGTTTCAGTGATGCGTCGCACCATTCGCCAGCAATGCGATCCGGGTTGAGTTTCATGTTCAGTTCGTTGCCAGCGGTGCAAACGCCCGCCAGCGCATCGGCGAGGTGCTTTTTGTGCTCGCCGTAGAACTCTTCCACCTTGGGCAGAAATGTTCGTGGCTGTGATGCGTCCACCTTGGCACGCTTCATTTCCTTCGATGTCATGCGTGACATTGTTTCCGACAGCATCGTGCGAACAGCGTTGCGAGCCGCTCGAATAGCCTTTGCCGCCTTTGGTGGTGCTGTTGGCGGTCTTTTCCCATCCTTTGGATTGCCCTTTGCCATTTCTCCTGCCGACGCCTGATGGTACGGTTCTGACAACGGACGGAATGCACCCTGAATGAATTCCGTATCCGCGTTTTCTGTATCGCTGGGGTTTTCTCCTTCAGCCTCACGAATCTGGTTCGGCGTGATGCTGGCTGTCGAGAATCGGTTGGTCCAATACGCGGAACGGGCGACGTGATCAGCCTTCAGGAGCGACTTGTAATCATTCTCGAATACCATCCCGTCATCACGCTGGGCCTGCGTCAGTAACTTTTCCTTGCATTCCGGTTCCCACATTTCCAGAAACTTGAGCGAGAACTTCTGAAACTCGGAACTCAGTTGTTCGACGTTACCAGCCGACTCCTTGACCATTCGCCGTAGCAACGTCAGCGGAACGTCGTACCATCGCGCAAGATCCTCGATGTTGAACTCTCGCCGTCCTCGATGGTCAGTGTCAGTGGCAGACCAATTCAACGGAACTGCCTTTTTGCCACCAACGAGCACGGCAGGAACGTTGTCCGAACCCGCCGAAAACAACTGCGCCCACTGATGCCGCAATGCGTCCTGTTCCGCCATCGCCATCGCGTTCGGGCATTCAATCACCATTCGCGGAAGTGCTGTGCTGGATGCGTCCTGTTCGGTCTTTTCAAGGGTTTGACCAAGGCCAATAGATCGCGACGCCAAATCGCCAACGCCGAGACCGTGAATGCCGTCATCATCCATCAGGATGTACGGAATTCGCAGCATATTCGAGTCGGGGATGTTGGATGGTTCTGCCGCCTTGTTGCTGACTTTCCACCACAATTGCCCGTCAGCCTCGTTGATGAATGGCGAACACCTAGATGGATGAATCGGCCACAGTTTGACGGGCGTTACTTGGTCGAAGTCGCGTTGAATCTCGGCAAATGCTGTCCCGCGATTAACCTGCCATGTGATCATCAGCGACCGAAACGCCGTGGCGCTCATGATCGGGTTTGGTCGGTCATTCAGCAGGCGATACCGGATGTCATTGCGGATAACCTGAGACGACAACCGTCCTTTTTTCTCGGACAGTCGTTTCGGCTCCAGTGGCATCGTCGCGCCGATGCCAGACAGAACGCGAGTTGCCGCAAAACTGGTGGACACGAACATCCATGCGTTCGCACCGCCAACAAACCCCGCGAGATTCGGCAGGCCCATGACGGATGTGTACCAGAAGTCCGCGTCTGGTCCGCGATCTGAAGACGCCGCCATGCTTGGAGCACTCGGCATCAGCGTTTGCATAATGCTCGTCGCGAGTTGTGCGAACATTGGGGCTTCCTATGCCCCGTCACTGATTCCGTCGTTTATTGGTCAATCCTGTCGCTGGGATGGCCGGGTCTAGGGTGGTAGCAAATCACCAAGATTATCCGGCCCCCAGTGACGGGAACGGTTCTTATGCTCTACTGTTCGATATGTTTCCGTTGAAGCATCCATCCACACCGCGCGACAGCAACACCCGTCAGCATGATTCCACCGATGCCGATGAACATTGCAGCCGGTGAAATCAGCCATAATCCGACGCCGATACTGGCAATGGATGATACCAAAATTGCGAGATGAATTACATCCTTCATTGTTGACATTTGCCTTTTTTTTGGCTAGTGGATCGGACCCCCGCCGAGTGCGAGGCTGTTTTTCAAATAGTAGCCGTCGACTGATTCGTCCTGGTGATACAGGCATTCGCTGAACGCCATCAGCAGAGCGACCATCACGTCGATCTTGTTGTTGCCGTTTGACTTGTCCGGCATCGATTCGCCACGGTTGTTGCGGTCGATGATCAGATTGCCAGCCTGCCATGCCACGCAGGGATTGCCGTCATGCTTGAACAGCGGCACGTCAACACCATTAACCTTGCGAGTCTGCCCAAGGATCTTTATCAGTTCGGTGATCGGTTCCGTGTAGAACTTGTGCGACTGGCCAAACACGAACATTTCGACGCCTTCCGCCGTCAGCCGCTGTGCCAACTGATGGGCAAACGTCTTGTCATACGCCCAATCGCCGATGATGTAGTGGCGATGCCATTCGAGGATTGATTCTTCGACCAGCATGAAATCGACAGCATTCCCGCGATGTTCAATCAGGTGTCCGTCGCGAATCCACTGCTCGATAAACGGCTTGCTCATCTCGGGCGTGCGTTCCTCGACGGTCCAGACTTTCGCCATCGATTCGTAGCGGATGAATGATTGACCGTCGTCGTCGACTTCGTTGAACGGGAATACCATCGCCGTCGCGGCAAAGTCGTTCATTCGGCCAAGGTCAATTCCGCCGTAGCCTTTGACTCCAGTTAAATCGCCGAGTTCACCAGCGGATTTCGCCCAGATTTCTGGTGCGATAACCTTTCCTTTCGCCGCCACGCGAATGTTCAAGTTTTTCTGGAAGAACTCCGGCTGTTTATCCGCACGTTGTCGAGCGACATTTGCCGCCTCACGCATCCGCTCGATCTTCGGAGTGAATCCGGCACCGCTGCCGATACCGGGATTCGCCTTCCGCCAGACTGTTTCGTCGTACGGATCGTCAATCGGCAGAACGCCAGCACCGCCACACCACGGACATGATTCGCCTTTGCACGCATAGCACGCAACCGGCTGGGAATCCTCTTCTCGGTAGTCCAATGCGCAAATGAACGCGAACCACGAATCGTCGATGATGTTGCCGTCAATCACAGATTCGAGGCAGTTCACCGCGTAATCGTGGTTTTCGATCCAGATTAGAGAGTCATCATCGCCGTATGTCGTAATCGTGATCGTGATTGGCTGGGAGCGAGCACCGAACCCCGACGCCAATGTGTCAGCGAGACCACGGTGCATTTCCCGCCATGCGTGTTCTTCATCCTTGATAACGACGTGCGGGTTGAATCCATCGACAGTCTTGGAGTCGGAAGCGATTGGACGAAACGTCGAGTCATATTTCGGCAGTTCGATCAGCAATCGCGACGGCGTAATCTTCGCCAGTTTCCGCAATGCTGGAGACTGCTCAATCATCTTGTGGGCAGCGTTCCAGACAAGTTTTGCCTGATCCTGCTTGGTTGCTGCGACGTACAACTGCGCCCCGTGTTCAATGGGATCGTCGAAGAATAGGAACAGGCACGCCAGATACGCTGCGAAATGGCTCTTGCCCCACTTACGAGCGACTTCGATTTGAGCCTGCCGGAATCGCCGCAGACCATCGACCGATTGACGCCATCCGATCAGGCACCAGACGATAAACTTCTGTTCGGCACGTAACGGGATCGGTTTGCCAGCCCATTCGCCCTCGAACAGATTGCAGCACCGGCTGAACTCGATTGCCGCCAATGCTTTCTTTTGGTCGAAGTAGTACCCTCGTTCACCCGCCAATTCCAAGTCGCGAACGTGCCGATGCACCGCCAGGCGTTCTAGGCGGCCCGTTACAATGGAACCGTCCAGAACGCCGTCGATGTAATCCTGCACGTCTTTAGCGTGGTCGTTGCTGATCGGAGCTTCCTTAATCGTATCCAAGTTTTCTCACGGCATCTGCAAATCGTTGCTTGTCTTCTGGCTTCAATCCGTCGAGCGACAGTTGCCCATCGACTTCCTTGATGGTTGCGACCGGCACATCAAATACCTCGTCGCCAACAGTGATCGTGGAGTTCTCGACAACGGTGAGCGGTTTGTAAAGCACCGAGCACGCATCGAATGTCGCGGAAACTCTGATTGTGTCACTGAGCATCTTTGAAGAACTCTTTCGCAATGTTCGCTGGAATAATGAATCCGCCGTCGTTAGTCAGCGGTGCGTCACATGGAATCGCCATCCCCTCAATCACGAATGAGTTCGTTCGGCAGTCGAGGCAATATCGAGTGTCTTCGTTCGGGTAGTGATCGAAGTTTGTTCCGTTGCATTTCGGACATGGAGCTTGTTCGCCACTCATTTCGCCTCCGCGTTCATCTTCGCCACTTGCGTCGCATGCAAGCTATCTTGATGTTCCTCAAATAATCTTCGAATTCGCGAGTCCTCATTACCGAGACTCATCACATGCGGAAACCTCTCGTGTCGCAAATACAGAGCCGCCCACTGACGACGAAACTCGGCACGCTCTTCGGGAGTAAGCGGATTTGCGTAAATTTCACCGATGTTGCCACCGATGGCATTGATATCGCTCATCGTTTCGCACTCCCGTATCGCTGCTCGTCCATGTGACGCTTCTTCTGGTTGTGAGCCTCGCATAGCACTTCGAGGTTCGCAGGATCAATGAACTCTTCCGGCGTGCAAACATGACCAGGCTTCTTGTGGTCCACTGGCGGTTGTCGAGCGTGTTTTCCAGTTCCGTTACACAGACCGCAACTCCTTTTCCGACCGCGACATTGTTGGCACGTCACAATCGGGCGACTCATCATTTCTTCCATCGCCTGAGCAAGACCACCCTCGCGCAAGCATTGCTGACACAACCATTCGTCACGTTCGCGGATTGCTGGGGCTACAACCGTCGTCCAGTGGTGATCGTACCCAGCCTCCGACGCTGAGACTCGACGCGTGTCGACCCGTTCAACCGTTCGCTTCAACTGGCGATGTTTTGGGGCTGTTGCCATCTTTTCGCATGAGCCTCATTGTGACCGTCAATCTCGCACTGGATGCCGCAGTCGTTATCACCCATCGACCGTTGACGAATTCCACATCGCCGGGAACGGACCCATTAACAGTCACCACCGGAACAGCAACGCCATCGACCAGACCGTAGATCATCCGCCCTCCCGCTCTGCCATCAGTTGCTCCAGATCGTCCTTTTCTTCCGGCTTCTCGAACACCATTCCGGCTCGCGATGTCGGCGTAAATCCGTAGTCCCTCGCAATGTTCATGATCGTTTTCATGGCAGCGTGTCGAACTCCGACAGCAGGATTCATGTACGGAGACCCTTTTTCGCTGATTGAAACAATTCCTTGCTTGGCAATCAGTCGCGACGCCTCATCAAACTCTTCCCATGCCGTGGCCATGACCACCCATGCGTCGAAGTCGACTTGTTTGATCATGCCCGGAATCGAAAGGCAGTGCTCGACCCAGAATTGCCACCGCTGCTGAGTTGCCTCAGAAAACCACCCCGGACACTCAGGCAGACCGTCTTCAAACGCTGGCTCTTGACCTTGAATTTTGAGCCCTTTCAACTTTGCGATGGCCACTGGTGTACGCGGCCTGCCGTTTTTAGCCATGTGCCGACACCTTTCCAAAATACCTCTCGCGCCGCAAGTCGCGATCAGATGGAGGCAACGACAGAAACTCTTCCTCCGTCATATCGGATTTAGCCAAGTTGCACTTCCGGCACGCGATTCGAAGATTATCGACGCAATGCTTCCCGCCTCGCGACAACGGCACGATATGGTCAGCGTTTGCATACAGTTCGTTGGTCGCCTCGTACTTAGACCCAATCACGGTTTCTCGACCGCACAGATAGCACTTTGAATCTCGACTCCAAATTGCTCGCGTACTCAACTTCGACTTTTCCCACACCGTCATCGACGCTTTCAGTAAGTCTTTCCGCTTTAGTTTGTGTGACTTTTTCTCGGCTCGCAGCCGATTAACGCGACACTCAAGACATATCTTTTGTGCTGCTGTGTTCCTGTCAAACGACGCGGAACACGCCTCACACACTCCGCGACGCCGATCCTGCTCAAATCGCCGCCTTCGACTCTTCTTTATCAAGTCCGACATACCGTGCTGAAACTGCCGCAACGCTTTCTTCAGCAATTTCATCCCGTTCTGCATGGCGAGCCTTTCAGCGGAATCCGCATTCTGCTTTGCTGCTCGACTGCGAGCAGCGCACAGCCTGGAGCAGTAGGACCGATATAAATTATTGCGAGGGCGAAATTCGTTACCGCAAAAACCACACGTCGCCATCGGCACCATCAATAGCCTGCGCTGCACACCACGGCACGCCGCCGAGCATGTTTTTGCTGATCGTGTCGACCCACTGAATTCAACGCCACAGACATCACACCGGCGTGCATAAACCTTCCGAATCACAACCCTCTGCGACGCCTTAGCCGACCTGCACTCATTGGAGCAAAACTGACTGCGATCCATCCTCGGTGCATTGTGACACATCGAACACGGCGGCCTGTCGTTGCTTTTCAATTTAGTGACAAATCGCTGATTACAAATTAGCGAGCAGAATTTTGCGTGGCGACCAGACCGAAACCTCTTCGTCTCAGTCCCACACCACTGGCAGATCCCATCCACCATGCCCTACCCCTTGCAGTTTCGCCGCGCGTTAAAATAGCAT